>Ga0209085_1002453_pt1 | contig 10588 bp, 13 predicted proteins | sample C_131016_EF_Meta_FD_187310 | JGI IMG/M metagenome (GOLD analysis project Ga0209085, IMG submission 187310) | Freshwater microbial communities from Lake Croche, Canada to study carbon cycling - C_131016_EF_MetaG (SPAdes) (version 2) | ecosystem: Environmental > Aquatic > Freshwater > Lake...
CTTCTCAAAAAAGTTTGTCTTGCCCTCAAGACTGATCGTCTCCATCCAGGCAAAGGGGTTCTCGGCCCCGAAGATGGGCTGATGGCCCAATTGCTTCATCAGGCGATCACCAACGTAACGAATATATTGTTTCATTTGTTCGGCATCCATGCCTATCAGTTTGCATGGAAGCGCCTCCGTAATGAAACTCTCCTCAATGTCCAGAGCGCTCTGGACAATTGCGCGGACCACGCTCTCGTCAGCCTTGTGCTGAAGGTGCGAGTACAGGGCCACGGCAAACTCTAGGTGCGAGCCCTCGTCTCGGCTGATGAGCTCGTTGCTGAAGCACAGGCCCGGCATAATGCTCCGCTTCTTGAGCCAAAAGATGGCGCAGAAGGACCCGGAAAAGAATATGCCCTCGACGCACATGAAGGCGACCAGACGCTGGGCGAACGGAGCATCCTTGTTGAGCCATTCGAGCGCCCACGCAGCCTTTTCTTTGATGGCGGGCACGTGCTGAATGCTCGAAAGCAAGAGAGCCTCCTCCTGAGGATCCCGAACGAGCTTGTTAATCATGAGCGAGTAGGTCTCTGAGTGGATCGACTCGTTAAAGGCCTGGTATGCGTAAAATGACCGGGCCTCGGCAATCTGGACCTCTGAAGCGAAGCGGAGGTCTATGTTTTCCATGACGATCCCGTCGCTCGCGGCAAAAAAGGCCAGAACCATTTTAATAAAGTTGCGTTCGTCCGCCTTGAGCCCGTCCCAGTCCTTGAGGTCTGTACTCAGATCAATCTCCTCGACGGTCCAAAAAGACCCGACCGCCTTTTTATACAGAGCCCACAAGTCCGGGTACCGGATAGGAAAGGTCGTGAATCGATCCGTGCTGGGAGAAAGAATGGGCTCCATTATAGTATTAGAACTCTATTTCTTTAGTCAGCTTCGTGTCGGTCTGATTAAAATCGGACGGCCCGAAATGCAGCCTGTCCTCGCGCTCGTTGAGCACGGCCAAGTCGGCAATTTGTGAGTTGAATGATGTGTACTCCTCGGCCCTGTTCCATGAGACGATGATCACGAGCAGAAATAGAGCCGCGATAAGTCCATCCTCCATAATATGTTTGTATAAAATAGTATGGCCTCCACCCAGATAAATGGCTTCTATGCAGCCTCTAAAACAGTGGCCAACGTAATAACATTTTACGTCCAAACGCCAATGCCTCCAGGTGTTCAATATGGCTGGACGCTAACTGGGCTATCGGGCATTCAAGGAGATACCCGAGTCGTAGCCACTACCCTTCAGCAAGGGAACTTTCCTCAAAACGGGCCCTACAATGCAACTATAGATTTCCAAGTAAACGTCCCTCAGACTATTCAAGGGGTCCAGCAAGCCGCTGCAGTAATCGTGGCGCCAACACAAATCATAGCGCCTCCGCCTCCTCCCACCCTGACGGGATCTTACTTTACTCAAATGGGTCTAGTTGTGTTTTATTCAAGTATTCCCTTGCCCCCGGCGGTCACGTCTGGCTGGACGATCTCGGGGCTCCCGGGTATGCCTTTTAGTCTGAACGTCGCATCAGTCTCTTTTCAGTCAGGAGTTATTGGCCGAGTATCTTACAATGGAATACTCACGGCCACACCAATACCACCTCAGCCCCTGTCATCTCCCCCAGCCCCGTCAGCTCTTCAAAAGCTCATGTCGGTTCTGCGCCAAGTCGCCACCTTGGCCGAGGTGCTGGGCGGAAAGATGTTAGGACTAAGTTCATACATTTTCAGTGACCCAAACAAGCTCTCCAGTTACCTATCTCAGTCAGAAAATCTTTTAAATTTTTTTGTTTCTAAAACTGGACTCACATCAGACTCTATTCTCGCCGACCCCACGCAGCTCAAGGGAGTTCTGTCCGGTCTCCCTGAAATTACAAATGCTATTGGGTTCCGAATGAAGGTAGGACGAAATAAATTGGTAGATGGCTTTCTTAATGATAAAATAATGCTCATGGCATTGGGTCAGGGTCAAGTGCTCATGCCGATGCTCCCATCCACTGATGCGTATCCCAATGGGGTTCCGGTAAATGCTCAGGGTGGTCTGTTCAACCCGAACACCTCTACCGCCTTTGTACCAGCCCAAGTTTCCACAGTGCAGCCGCTCGTCAGGGCCCCTATCGAGGACTCAAACTTCAAGGTTCTTCCGAACCATATGCGTGATCTAAACGAGAATGTTCCAGTCCCCCCTTTGGCTCCAGAGCCCCTCACGGAAAAACGCAATCTAGGCTTCAATGCAGGCGGCGTGTTATCCCTTGAAGCCTTTGGACCTCAAGAACAATATATTTCAAATATTCACAACTTTACAGAGAGCCAGTGGACACCAAAATACGAGCAGTATACAAACTCTGTTCTGTACCAAGATTACCTAAATTTAACCCCCATTTCTTCAAACTCCTTTATTCAGGCATCTTCACCTGGAACGTGTATTGTTCAAATACAGCCAAAAAATCAGGGCGATCTGTTGGCGAACATGTTCCTTCAGTGCACCTTGCCTGGCTTACCAGCCGGTAGCAGCTACACCAATCAGATAGGTCGGGCCATTATTCAGCAGGTTGATTTTATTATTGACGATGTTGTTGTAGAGTCTATATACGATGACTGGCTCTTTATCAAAGATCAGGTATTCCTTGATTATGATGAGCAAATAGGTATGTTTAACCAGGTCAACGGAGGTCAGCCAACTGGTACAACTGGTATATCACCAACAACTCCAGTGCCGCTTACCATACCACTCGAGTTCTTCTTTTGTAGAAGGCACAGTGGTGGAAATAAAGGACGTGAGCGCCTCCGAAAACCCTTCTTCCCCTTGTGTGCCCTTTGGGGAGGACAAAGAGTTTATATAAAATTTACTTTTAGACCTCAATACTGGTTTACAAACTATTCAGGAACTCTGGATATACAGAACCCTATACTTTTGATTGAGTACGTGAAGATTACGGATTCTGAGAGAATGTATTACAGAAACTCACCCCTCCGGTATATAGTTCCTGTCGTCAAGCGCGATGGCACGGCACCCTATGCAGGTACAGTGACTACGAATATCAGCGCAAATTTTCCAGTACAAATGATTGCCTGGTTTATTCGAAACCAGGCCTATGAATCAACATCATCTTCATATTATGCCGTAAGATACCTTTATGGTTACGCTACGCAATATCAGACGGCGGCTATTCCACTAAACTTTGGAGCAGCATCACAGACCACTTCAGTCAACTACACAGATGTTATCCAGGCGGTAAAGATTACAATTAATAATCAGGATATTCTAGACACATTCGCCAACGGGCCTTACACATCCTTTCTGCAGCCTATGCAGCACGGTCTGTCCGTTCCTCAAAAGAATATTTACATGTACTCATTCGGATTGAATATAACAGAATACAATTCGGGTGGGTATCTAAATTTTTCAAAAATTAATTCACAAACTTCCAATCTGACAATTACATTCTTACCACAGTATGCCACGGCGCTTCAGAGTTACAATCTGTACCTTTTCTACTATGGGTTCTCGGTTTTACAGTTTAAGAATGGTTTTGCGGGCGTATCTTATCTTTAATCATGTAGTCAATGATGCCATTGGTCAGGCACCACTTGATAAAATTAAGTTGGGCTACGGTCGTGCTAAGGCCCTGAAACTCTATGCGCTCCGTCCTACAAAAAGGATCAAAAAGTTTCTTAGAGTATCCGTCAAGACTCGACTTATAAGCAACATGGACAGTGAAGGGTCGGCCTGTAGGGGAGTCGTATGTCACGTGGCGATTCTTTGAATAGTTTGTCACGAACCACTCCAGGTTCCTAAGGGAAATTCCTTGTGACTTGGTCGTGAGGATATCTTTGAGCTTTGTCGAGTTCTCGGGCTCAGAGTAAAACTTCGTGAGAGACTCGAGCAGAAGCTCTGAGCGACCTTGACTCATTAGTTAGTAGGGCCCTCAAATGTTTAAGCCTGGAGCCTCAAGCCGAAGGCTTGGTCTCGTGAAAGAGGCCCCGCGGCCTCCCTCGGTCTAAATGTTTAAGCGAGGGCGTGAAGAAACCTTTTCACACGCAGGACAACCCGCCAGGAAAAATGGCGGTAATGTGTGCGTGTGAGGAGTGACCGACCCTGCCGGGTCAAGACCAGGCTCATCTTTCATCCTCACAATTGGCTTTTGGTCCCTGTGTGACTTGCAGTAGCCCTCGAACCTCGCGTGCCGTGTACACCTCTTGCCCGAGCCAATCAGGCCAAGACACTGACCAGTAGTAACCTCAAGGGTCGCCGTCTCCTTCATCAGTTTCTCATAGGAGAGCCGATATGTTTTTGAGATGTGATGCAAGACAACCGCCAGACGATCAGAGACCCGGCGGTCGACCTCTGTCTCAACGGCTTGCATGATTGTTTGTTCCATCTCCTTACTCATGACTCGACCGCCTTCTTAAAATAAGAATCTATACTTTTCATCTTGGAATCGTACGTGCCTTTTTTGTTGCCCGCCGTTGCCGCCCCAAATATGAGACGCTCGGGACAAGCACCCACAAGGGGTTCAAGCAGGTCACATATGGGCTTCTTCATCTGGTTCAAGAAATAGTATTGGTAGTCGATCGGAACTCCCTTCTCTTTGGCCCATTCAGGGTCCTCCGCCTTCTCATAGAGCTTTCCTGGGCCCTTGGCAACCACAAAGGCGACACGGTCACCTTGCTGAGGCTCCGAGCCTGGTGCTCTAGAGCGAATTTTGTCCCTCACGGCCACATGCGGCATAGGAACCTTGTAGTCGGAACCAAGCTGCTTGCTCATCAGAAGCTTGTCGACTGTGACCTTTCCGGAGGAGAGATCTTCAGAAGCCTGGCGAGCGAATGCTATGACGGGCCTCGGGTCGCTGCTCTCGAGCATCATATCTAGAAGCTTCTTGAGCGTCTCGCGGACAAAGGGGCAACTATCTCTCCGAACAACCTGGAGACCCTTGATGTCCACCTTTTTGAAGACGACAACCGTTGAGCCGTCTGGCCGTGTCTTTCCCTCCCACATCTTGGCTGCGTAGCGCTTCTTGCTGTACAGAAAGTAGGGACAATAGACCTTCTCGAGCTCTAGATCATTCGGCGCCTTGAAGAGTTTCGTACACTGTTCGGCTGCCAGCAGACCCTGCTCCCACGAGTAGTCAATAGCCTCTTGACCTGTACGCCCCTGTACATCAAATTCAACCATTACTGAGTCAGTATCTCCGTACCTTACGTTCGCCCCTGGAAAGTGAGCTTCCACGTAGTTTTTCGTCTCCTCAATCATCTGACGACCTCTCATCGTCACGGTACTCGCGATTGCGATCAGAGGGAGCATCCCCTTGCCGGCCCCAGTAAAACCGTAAATGGAATTCATACTGATCTTGTAGGCGAGCTGCTGGCCGTTATAGACCGCCTCCATCGGCGTCCCCTCTGCAGTCGCCATCAGTTTCTTGGCCTTTTTGCGGAAGGCTTTGAGGTCCGTGAGAATAGAAGGCAGTAGGCTGACTACTGGATTTCCGTCCGCATCCGTCTGCGCAAAGGTGTGCTCTCCGTACTTTTCGTACGTAACCCCTGGCAGGTTCGCATACCGCTTGTCCATCACGAGTGTCGAGTAGCACAGGTTGTGTGCGACCATGATACTCGGGTACAGAGAGGCAAAGTCCAGTGCCGTGATGGGAGTGTAGTATGCGCCAGTCTGCGCCTCCAGAACCGTCGCGCCCTCATAGCCATCCACTGGACCTTCGGGTCGCCGAATGGTCGGGATGAGAAAGCCGAGCTGACGCGCCTTGTACGCCATCTGGCTGAAGACCTTGATCTGCTGGCCTCGCTCGCTCAAGAAAGACAGAGGGACCCAGCACGCCTTGGCCATCTCGATCTGGTTCTGAAGCTGGCAGACCTTGGCCATAATCTTGTGAGGCAGGACCGTATCCTTGATGCAGTACTCGGCCACCTCGCCGAGGCGCTTGGGGTCTCCCTCTAGAAATCGGGAAAAGATCTCCTTGACGGGCATATCCATCTTTTGGTCCTTGAGGAAGTGCTTGGCACAGGCATTCAGTGAGTAGGACTCGAGTTTGTGCTCACGCTTGATGTCCTGGAAAAGGTCAAAGACGTAGCGGCCAACCATAGGGACCATCTTGAGCTCGTTGCTACCCAGAGCGCTCGAGGCCAGATGCTTGATTGTGAGTTCTGAGGGCAAGTCTGTGCGGCGGCCCCAGAGCGTCTCGACGCCGAGACGACTCGCACGGACAAAGAGAAACTCGAGATCGAACCCGAATATGTTCCAGCCTGTGATGATATCTGGGTCAATCTCTGCCAGATACTTGCCGAAAGCCTCGAGGAGTTCCCGCTCAGTCTCAAAGGACTCGCAGTCGGGCCCGTCAGTCTGCTTAAGACAAAGGCACTTCTTCGTGGACTCGCCTCCCTGGCCAAAATGGGCAGTCGTCATACCAATCTGGAATACACAGTCTCCTGGAATCTTGGGATCGGGGAAGTTTCCCGTGCTCGAGTAGCACTCAATATCAAACGACATCACCTTCAGGGGAGCAATCGAGTCCTTGTCCTTCAAGGGAGTAAAAGTCCCACGGAAGTTTAGGTCGCAGCGTGTATCTGGGTCGTCCATATCTTCAGAAACCTGAATCCAGCCTGTGCTGGTACAGCCAGACACGTGCATGAAGCGTAGGACTGGGTCAAGATTTGCTTCGTAAATCTTCCATTTTTCACGCTGAAGAGAATACATTGCCGAGCGAAACTCTTTGAAGGTTCGGAAGGTCAGTTTGGCAAAGCGCGTGCGGGCACCGTTCTGAAAGCCCCACAGATCCTTGGCGCTAAGGTACTCGATCTTGGCTCCACGAACCTCTGGAATATCTGCTCTCATTTTTACAAAAAAGTACGGTTCGAAGACGGTACTGGCAGCCACTGACTTGCCGTCTTCGGTCCGACCATAGGCCCGTACGATGTACTGACCAGCCTCATCATCGTATCCTTCCCAGGCGATTGCTTGAAAGGTTACCATTTTGTTTATTTTTTAGAGTTTGTTCTTTCTAAGCCCCCGTGGACCCAAAGCCGCCATCGCCGCGCTCAGTCTGAGCGAGGTTCTCGTTGGCCACCTCGACCACATCAGGGGTCACGCACGACTCGAGAATGAGTTGAGCGATCCGGTATCCGGGACGGATCACAAAGGGCTGACGGGTGTCGAGGTTCTGCAGGACCACCTTAATCTCGCCCTGATAATCTGGGTCGATGACTCCAGCCAGTGTGTCCAGACCGTGCTTTACGGCAAGTCCAGAGCGAGGTGCAATACGTCCATAAGTTCCTTGTGGGATCTGGACGCTAATGCCGGTCGCGACAACGACCCTATGACCAGGAAGGACGACATAGTTGTCAATACTGAATAGGTCATAACCAACCGCTCCGGGGGTGGAACGGACTGGAAGAGTTGCGTGAGTAACAAGACGTTGAACATTGAGGGCCATTCTAATAGTTAAGGATCTCTGATCTTTATATAATAGATGGCCAGTTTCCACACCAAGACTTTTACAAAACACGATGACTACATGACACCCAAGTCAGCATGGGAGGCTGTCCAGCAGTTTATTCCAAAAGACAAGGTCATCTGGGAGCCCTTTTATGGCGATGGGCGCTCGGGCCAGCTTCTGAGAGAGATTGGCTTTCAGGTTATCCACGAGGACGAGGACTTTTTTCAGACCAACAAGGGGGACATTATTGTGAGTAATCCTCCATTTACGATGGTCCCAGACGTCCTCAAGCGCCTGGTCGAGATCGGCAAGCCTTTCATGCTCATTATGCCAAGTCCAAAGATCTGCACGCAGTACATGCGCTCGCTATTCGCCAAGACCGAAGACCCTATCCAAATCATCATCCCGCGAAAGCGCATCCAGTTTGTGAAATTGGTCAACGGGGAAGTTCCAGAGAATTATGAAAGTAAATGTAATTTTGACTGTTTTTATTACTGCTGGAAAATGGGACTTAAGAGGGACATTATATGGCTAGATAATTAGGATGTCACGATGTCTTCTTCTAGATGTTGATGGTGTTTTGTTGCGTAATAAACCCCTTCTTGAACACGTCAAGCATAATGCAGTGCGTTATGTCGCCAAAAAGTTACCAGATTGTCCTGACCCCGAAGAAACGAACAAAGTCTTGTACTTGTCACATGGACACACAGCCAGGGGGCTAAAGAGTGCGTTTGGCATAGACGCTTCGGATTTTAACGATTTCGTCTATGACAAGAGTCTGATGACCCATCTGATGGATATTGTAGGATCTAATGAGTTTCGGCTCGATGCCGAAACGGTCCATTCCCTGACTGAACGTGGATGGCCAGTGACTCTGTTTTCAAACGCGCCTTATCAGTGGGTTCGTCCAGTCGCTCTTGCCATAAATGACCAAGTCAGCATTCGGTGCCCAGGACCCGACACTTCCGTGGCCAACTTCAAGCCGGACCAGTCTTTTTACAAAGAGTTTGACTCGGCCTGTGATTCTTATTACTATGTAGACGACTCTCTTAAGAACCTCGGGGCCGTGCGCGCCTTTCCGAACTGGCGCCCGATCCACTTCACCGAACGCAAAGATGTGCGCCTCTGGTGTCCGCAGGTGAGCTCATTGCCCGAGTTGGCCCTTAGCCTAGGGACCCTTAGATAATATTGTATATTTATAATATGACCATCAAACGAGGCAAGAACGCAAATAAACTCCTTCGTGATCCAAAAGTCTATAATAAAGCAGTAATGATGTCTGCAAATCTCTTTATGGTTCCAACTGAAGCTGTTCGCAGATACATCACAAGTAAAACAAACAGGCGATATGTCGTCCTCGATAATGCCGGACGCTTCAGGGGGTTCGCAGCAGTCAAAAACTTTACAAATTATCTTCAACTGGAACTCATCGCCGCCAACACGCGGAAGAACAAACGCCCTCCAGCGGGTCAGCCAGGCTGGGGGACACGCCTTATGAATGCCATTAAAAATAACGCAAAAAAGTTAGGATTAAAACGCGTAGTTATTCATGACCCAGTACAAAATGCAAAAGCGTTTTACAAGAAAAGGAAATTCTGCAATATGAGTAACACAACTGGAGGCTGCGAGCGCATGAAACTCAATCTCTCCCCAAACGTCACCTCAAAGCGTAAACTTTCCCCAATCAACGAGTCACCTCGCCCCAGGAAAGTCGTCCCTGGCCGCGCTCGTAGGCACGTACCCTCGCCCTCGCCCTCGCCCTCGCGCTCACCAACGGCCAAGTTACGGCGCGAATTCGCACGTCAGCGTTCGGCTAGCGCCTCGCGGGGCTGATGCGTTTACTATTTTTTATAATCTTTTCAAGAACATTTCGAGGAAGAATATTTCTAAGCTGATGGATTGTGGCAGCTATACGACGATTCATAATTGGTTTACGCAGACGGACTGCTGCTTTGCGCGCAGCACTATTAACGCGCGCGGTCCGTGAAGGACTCTTGCGACGAGCCTGGCGCCTCGCATTTTCGCTCTCTATCCCGCGATAGGCCACTGCACGTAACCTATTTATATGCGCCTTTTGTGCATTAGTCTTTCCGTTCTTAATATTCATAATGTTCATTTCAATCCTGGCAAGCCGCCCCTGACCCTCGTTATTACGCGCGCGATATTCACGTCGGGCCAACTTTATAATCTTATTGTTCAACGACATTTACTCTAAGACAATAAAATTGTCCCACCGACAACAGCGCCAATCCCCGCAATCTGTTTGAGACCGATGCTCTCTTTCAAAATGAGAACCGCCAAGACTGCTACAAAAACGGGAACTGTTGAGGTCAGTGCAGTCACGAGTGATATTTCACCATGGTGAATAATACTAAAATAAAGAATGTTGGCCAAAAAGCCAAAGACTGTCGCGGCCAGTATGGCCAAGACCACTGGAACGGCCAGACTTCGCATCTCTGTACTTAGGTGTTCACCATGCCACCCTATGTACATAAGTGTCAAGGCAAAGTATATTACTGAAGAAATTACTAAAATCATGTGGTGGCTAAGATTCTTGACGGCGTGTTTCTGTATCACGACCTGAAGAGCCGTAAGGGCCGCAACTGTCAAAGCAGGTATAACGATGACATTAACCATTAAGTTTTACAAAGTTTATTTTTCTATACATTATCACATTCGCCATGTTCCCTAGGATGTGAACCAGACAATGAAGTATGATAGTCTGATAATATCTATTTACAACATAACACATAATTGCTGCTTGGGTCAGAATCAAAAAATACAATTGGTTTTCCGAGTAAAAAGATGTGTAGGTGTTTAGAACACTACACGACGAAACCGTTGCTATATCCATGTTACGCCTGAATCCATATACGGGATATCTCCAGTAGTTTAGGGAAGTACCAACTATGGCCAATGAACACAAAGAGCCCTTCATGTCCCCTTTCCATGCGGCCGCGACGGTGGTTAATAACGTGAGTAAACTCGTCTTGAGAAAGACATCACTTTGTTCCTTGGGACATGTCCTCATTGTCTTTTACAATCCCAAAAACTTTATAATTTGACTTCGAGTGCATGCGAGCCAGTGAAAAATCTCACCCACGATGAATGTCCAGATCATGACA
>Ga0209085_1002455_pt1 | contig 10585 bp, 8 predicted proteins | sample C_131016_EF_Meta_FD_187310 | JGI IMG/M metagenome (GOLD analysis project Ga0209085, IMG submission 187310) | Freshwater microbial communities from Lake Croche, Canada to study carbon cycling - C_131016_EF_MetaG (SPAdes) (version 2) | ecosystem: Environmental > Aquatic > Freshwater > Lake | place...
CAACCTTTATTTGCTAGTGCCTTGGCATAGTGCAGAGTTGCATTGGTTAGTGCGTAGGTAGATGTGTGCGCGACTGCACCTGGCATGTTCGCAACACAGTAGAAGACAGAGTTGTGAACTTTGAAAGTCGGGTCAGCGTGTGTTGTTGGTTTTGAATCCTCAAAACAGCCACCTTGATCGATTGCGATATCGACCAAGACTGAACCCGGCTTCATCTTCTTCACCAATTCGTTGGTTACAAGTTTTGGTGCTTTTGCCCCAGGGATTAAAACTGATCCAATCACCAAATCTGCTTCTGTCACTGCTCGGTTGATTTCAAAAGTATTACTTGCCAGAGTTCTCAACCTGCCGTGATACAAAGCATCCAGTTCTCTGAGTCGGTTCAGATTGGTGTCAAGCACTGTTACTTCAGCGCCAAGACCTACTGACATTGCAATTGCATTAGAGCCAGCAACACCACCTCCGAGAATTACAACTTTGGCTGGTCTTGTGCCAGGCACACCACCGAGGAGAATTCCATGTCCGCCATTTTGGGCAAATAGGGTTTGAGCTCCAACAAGGGCGGAAAGTCTTCCGGCAACTTCACTCATTGGTGCTAGCAGTGGTAACTGGCGGTTTGGCAGTTGAACAGTCTCATAAGCAATCGATGTAATTTGCTTTGCCATTAGCTCTTTGGTGAGTTCTAGGTCTGCAGCCAGGTGCAGGAAGGTGAAGAGAATAAGACCGGGTTTTAGGAATCCATATTCGCTGGGAATAGGTTCTTTCACTTTGAGGACCAAATCCGCTATCGCCCAAGTGCTTTTAGCGTCGGGGAGGATGGTAGCGCCTGCGTCTTGATAGTCCTGGTCAGTGATGCTGGAACCTGTGCCAGCACCTTTTTGGATGTGTACCTCGTGCCCTGAAACTACTAGTTCATGCACTCCCGCTGGCGTTATGGCCACGCGGAATTCGTTGTTCTTGATCTCTGTTGGGACAGCGATCTTCATGATTCTCCTCTGGGGTGAGCCTCATTGCCCAACCACCTTCGAGAATACCCCAAGCGGCAGGGCTAATGGCCTAACCACAGCTTCATATCTAATTGTGGGTTTTTGCCATCCCAGAGGGCTAAATTGTGGCAGTATTTTTATCAATGCGTTCTTTCGCGCAGTCGGTGTTCACTTGGCCGTCTGACGGCCCTTCCCTTAGGAGTATGTGGTTATGAACCAAAACCTTCCAGAAGATCCAGAACTTCGCGAAATAGTAAAGTCCGCTTTAGCCCACAAGGTCACTCGTCGAGCTGTGCTTGGTGGAGCTATGGCAACAGGTGCGGCAGCGCTATTGGCTGCTTGTTCGCCGGGTGGCAAAAAGGAACTAACACCAGCTACCGACGTTAGCGATTCAGATCCTTCTCTCATTTGGAGCAACTGGTCGCTATACATTGACGTTGATGACGCAGGCAAATACCCAACTTTGGAAAGCTTTCAATCTGAGTCAGGTGTGAGTGTCACCTATCGTGAAGATTTTGATGACAACGATTCCTATTACGGAAAAGTAAAAGACCAGTTAGCCCTTGGTCAAGACATAGGTGCGGATATCACCTGCCCAACTTCTTGGATGGCAGCTCGTTGGATCAACTTGGGTTATGTTCAAACTTTTGATGACGCACAGATTCCAAACAAGAAGAACTTGCAGCCTGCTTATCTTGGTGCCTCTTACGACCCGAACAGAACAATGTCACTTCCGTATCAAGGTATTTTGGCTGGCTTCGCATACGACAAAAAGGCATACAAAGATGCAACCGGTAAAGATGCACCAACAGTTGTAGCAGATCTTTGGAATCCTGCCCTTAAAGGTCGCGTTGGTGTTCTAAGTGAAATGCGCGACACAGTTGGAATTGTTGCAATGGATCAGGGTGTTGATATTGGGGATGCAAACAGCCTTACTGAAGACGCCTTTATGAATGCCATCGATGTTATTGGTGCAAAAGTTTCAGATGGACAGATTGCTCGCATCAAGGGCAACAGCTACAAGGATGACTTGGTAAATGGCGACACTATTGTTGCTATTGCTTGGTCTGGAGACATCATTCAGTTGAACGCAGAAGAAGGTTATGAACGTTTCGGCTTTATCCTTCCTGAATCAGATGGAACTATTTCTGCAGACTGTTTTGTAATTCCCATGGGTGCAACGCACAAGAAGAACGCTGAGAAGCTTATGAACTTCTACTACGACCCATACAACGCCGCAGTTCTAGCTGCTTACGTGAACTACATCACTCCTGTTGTTGGAGCTAAGGAAGAAGCAATTAAGTTAGATCCAACTCTTGCTGAAAACCAGTTGATTTTCCCTAGTGCAGAGTTCTTAGCTCAAACTCAATCTTTCAGGGCATTGGATGGCAAGGAAGAGCAGAACTTCACCAAGGCATTCCAAAAGATTAAGTTAGGCGCGTAGTGGCGAAAGAGTTTGTTGCCCGCGGCGCAGATTTAGAGCTTAAGCAGATACGTAAAGAGTTTCCCGGCTTTGTTGCAATCGATAACCTAGACCTACATGTTCCGGCAGGGCAGTTCTTTGCGCTATTGGGCCCGTCCGGTTGTGGTAAGACCACAACACTTCGCTTGGTTGCCGGTCTCGAGACTCCGACCAAAGGAAAAATATTCATCGGTGGTAAAGATGTAACCAACACCAAGCCGCACGAGCGTCCAGTCAATACTGTTTTTCAGTCTTACGCCCTATTTCCCCACATGAGTGTTCTTGAGAATGTTGCCTTTGGCTTGCGTCAAAGAAAAATAGATAACCCGCTAGTCAAAGCTAAAGAAGCGTTGAACTTAGTTCAGCTAGCTCACCTTGCAGATCGGAAGCCGCAGCAGCTCTCTGGTGGTCAGCAGCAACGTGTTGCTCTTGCTAGAGCATTGGTAAATCGTCCTTCATTGCTACTTTTGGATGAGCCTCTTGGTGCTTTGGATCTAAAACTTCGACGTGAAATGCAGATTGAGCTGAAGGCCATTCAGATGGAAGTGGGCTTGACCTTCTTGCACGTAACTCACGATCAGGAAGAAGCCATGGACATGGCTGACACCGTTGCGGTTATGAACTTAGGCCACATTGAGCAGATGGGCGCACCAGAGGCTCTTTATGACAGACCTAAGACTGTCTTTGTTTCCAAGTTCCTAGGCCAATCAAACCTTTTAGTTGGTGATGTTACTTCAAGTTCCACAAGCTCAATCAGTATTGAAGTTGCTGGTAACAAGATTTCAGTTCCTAAAGCAAGAGCAGAAAAACATAAAGGCAAGATTGCGATTGGTTTCCGTCCTGAGAAGGCAACCTTCCTGACTAAAAAACCATCTTCTAACGCTTCAACAAATGTGATTGGCCCTGGTGTGATTTTGGACATTAGGTTTACCGGAACTAGTAACCAGTATTTGATTGAGGTTCCACAGCTGGGCAACATCACGGTCTTTGCTCAGAACATGGGCCAGTCACCAGTAATCAAGTTGGGGGAGCAGGTTTGGATTTCTTGGGCCGTTGAACACAGCTTTGGCCTATCAGACCTGCCAACTAAATCAGAAAAGGCATAACCCAATGGCTTTCGCAGCTTTTGGTTCTAACAACCCGACCCCTTCAAACAAGCCGACTAGAAGCGGCAAGGTGGTTATTGCTCTACTCGCTCCGGGGCTTGCCTATCTAGCAATGTTTTTCCTGACCCCACTGTTTGCATTGATTATGGTTTCTCTTGAAGTTCCAGATCCAGCCGGCGGATATGCAGAGTATGTACCTGGATTTGAATGGGGTAATTATGCATACGTGATCAGCGAATATTTTCCGCACATTCTTAGATCATTTGGTTATGCCCTAACCGCAACTGTTCTAGCACTTCTAATTTCATACCCTTTGGCATACTTCATCGGAGTTAAGGCTAGACCTTGGCCGATGCTGCAAAAGCTGATGCTCACCTTGGTGATTGCACCATTCTTTATTTCATTCCTGCTGCGAACTTTAGCTTGGAAGCAAATTTTCTCTAACGAGTCTTGGATTGTCACATCGCTTCATAACATGGGGATACTTGATCAGACTCAATATGTTGTTGGAACACCTTTTATGGTTATTTTTGGTCTGACTTATAACTTCATTCCATTTATGACACTGCCGCTATACACATCTTTAGAACGCCTTGATACTCGATATCTTGAAGCTGGTTCAGATCTTTACGCGACACCAGCCAAAGTCTTTAGGAAAGTAACCCTTCCGCTGTCAATGCCTGGAATCATTTCCGGAACCCTGCTTACATTTATCCCAATAGCAGGTGACTACGTAAACGCATCTGGAGATTTCCTTGGTTCATCCTCCACAGCGATGATTGGTAACGTAATCGAATCAAACTACCTTCAGATAAATGATTACCCTTCAGCTTCTGCTCTTTCAGTTCTGCTTATGGGAGTAATCCTTGTGCTAGTTAGCGTCTATGTCAGAAAGTCTGGAACGGAGGATTTGCTCTAATGCGATTTAGTTTGGGTAAATTCACACTTCCGGTTTATGCGGTCCTAGCCTTCATTTACCTGCTTATTCCGATTGTCTATACCTTCGTCTTTTCATTCAACAATTCTCTTAAAACCAACTTGATATGGCGAGGCTTTACCTTTGATAAGTGGACTAATGTCTGTGAACGCGAAGGTGTTTGTGACGCTTTCACAAACTCTGTGTTTATTGGTCTAATTTCAACAATCGTGGCAACAGCACTTGGAACTGCAATCGCTATTGCTCTAGTGCGTTACCGCTTCAAGTTCCGCAGCTCTATCAACCTGTTACTTTTCTTGCCAATGGCAACCCCTGAAGTGGTTTTAGGTGCTGGACTTGCATCACAGTTTTTCAACCTTGGAGTTCAGAAGGGCATTTGGACAATCATCATTGCCCACATTATGTTCTGCCTTTCATTCGTTGTTGTGACAGTGAAGGCTAGAGTTGCCAGCCTTGATCCAGCTCTTGAAGAAGCAGGCAGGGATCTCTATGGCAATCCTCGCCAAGTATTTTGGAAGATCACTTTCCCGCTGCTTTTGCCAGGTATCGCATCGGCCGCTCTGCTTTCATTCGCTCTCAGCTTTGACGATTTCATCATCACCAACTTCAACGCCGGCGCAGATATGACTTTCCCACGCTATGTATACACAGCGGCAGCTCGAGGAGTGCCAGCAGAAGCTAACGTAGTTGGCTGTGCTGTTTTCTTGCTAGCAATTCTCCTTGTGCTTTCAACTCAGATCCGCGGCGAAATCAAGCGCCGTCGATTAGCTAAAACTCACTAGCCAAAGAGCGAAGATAGCGCTTGCTCAAAGTGCACTGTGTGTCTTGCAACATCTTCAGTTGTGTGTGCTGGTGACATCAAAGCCATATTGTGAAATGGTGTCATTAGGATTCCACGGTTCAGGGCATGAAGGTGCAGATACTGCTGCAGTTCAAAATCATCAGCATCGGCAGCTTCTCTGCCGTTCTTTGGAGCTGTTGCCCTAAATGAGTATTCAGCTCGGCAGCCCAGCTGACTAACCTGCCAAGGTGCAGAATACTTGTTGATCAACTCCTGCACATCTTCCGTCCAAACATCACAGAGCGCTTCCATTGATACAAATGCCTCTGGAGTGAGCACTTCAGTCAAAGTTGCTCTGATGGCTGCCATAGATAACGCATTGCCGGCTAGAGTTCCACCAACCCCTCCAACATCGATGTGCTCTAAGTGCAAGCTCTGTTGGATTCTTACTGTTAGCTCAGCGCTCATACCAAAAGCGCCAGCAGGGATACCCGCACCAATGGTCTTACCCATGACTACTGCATCTGGTTGAAGATTTCTTCGCTTCGTCATCCCACCTGGGCCTTCGCTCAAGGTGTGAGTCTCATCAATGATCAGAATGACATTGTATTTAGTACAAAGAGTTCTAAGGCCCGCTAGGTAGCCAGGCTCTGGTAGCACAATTCCGATATTGGTCATTGCCGGTTCAATTAGCATCGCTGCGACAACACCTGTTGCAAAAGCTTTTTCAGCTGCTTTCAAATCATTGAATGGAACCACAATAGTTGTCTGGGCTGGATCTACCTGAGGGCCGATGTTGTTCTCTCGACTGACTGTGTTGCCATTGTCATCTAGAACTGCAAAAGTCTCATCAACTGTGCCGTGGTAGCAATAGTCATGAACGACAACTTTAGATTTTCCAGTGACGTGTCTTGCATATCTTAAGATGTGACGGTTAGCATCGGTTGCGGTCAAGGTGAACTGCCACTTAGGCAATCCGAAGCGTTCTGAAAGTGTTTGGCCAACCACCGCAGCGTCTTCAGTCGGCAACATGAAAGTGATGCCTTTACCCAGTTGATTAGCAATCGCCTTAATCGCTGCATCAGGGGAGTGTCCAACCATTGCGCCGGTATCGCCCAAACAGAAATCGACGTATTCGATGCCGTCTACGTCTGTGAATCTAGAACCCTTAGCTGAAGAAACATATACGGGGTGAGGGCCTGGCCATTTAGACATCCACGACATAGGGACACCACCCATGAGTGGCCCGATAGCTTTTTTGTGTAATTCTGCAGATTTAGGATGCTTTGATTCAAAGAGGGTGACCTCCTTAGCGAATAGTTGAGCCAACTTTTCTCGGTTTGCATAGGAGTGCATTTGAAGCCTCTTCGATTCTGTGGGTTTAGAGAGCAGCTATTCCTTGTTCAACAACATCAAGGGCTTCATTGATCAATGCATCGCTAATAGCAAGTGAAGGCAAGAATCTAATTACGTTTCCATAGGTTCCAGCGTTAAGAATCACAACGCCATTTGCGTGAGAATGCTTGACAACTGCATCAACTGCTGCTGAGTTAGGGGTTCTGGTGCCAGGCAAAATGAATTCGATTGCCAACATAGCTCCGCGACCACGAATCTCACCAATCACTGGATACTTAGCCTGCATAGCGAGAAGCCTTGGCTTCATTACGTTCTCGATGTGAACTGCCTTCTCGAGAACTCCACCGGCTTCGATCTGTCTAAGAACTGCAACAGCTGCTGCTGCTGCAACAGGGTTACCACCGAAAGTTCCACCGATACCACCTGCGTGAGATGAGTCCATGATCTCAGCTCTACCGGTAACAGCAGAGATTGGCATACCACCAGCAATACCTTTAGCAATTGTCATTAGATCCGGTTCGAAACCAGCTTCGTGCTCGGTTGCAAACCATTTACCGGTTCTAGCAATACCAGCTTGAACTTCATCAGCGACTAGAACGATGCCGTTTGCATGGGTCCACTCACTTAGTGTCTTTAGGAAACCAGGAGCAGGAACGATGAAGCCACCCTCACCTTGGATTGGTTCGATAACTACTGCTGCGAGGTTTTTTCCACCAATGCGCTTTTCCATGTAATTGATGGCACGCTGTGCTGCTTCAAAGCCAGTCATACCCTCTGGGTCATGGAATGGATAAGACATCGGAACGTGGGTAACCGAACCTGCGAAAGGACCAAAGCCATCTGCATAAGGCATGTTCTTGAAGTTCATGGCCATGGTTAGGTTGGTGCGACCGTGGTAAGCGTGATCAAATACTGCAATCTCGTTGCGCTTCGTGAATTTTCTAGCAAGCTTGATTGCGTTCTCCACAGCTTCTGCACCTGAATTAAACAGCGCGGAACGCTTTACGAAGTTTCCCGGCATGTGCGCATTTAGGATTTCACAAACTTCAACATAAGGAATGTATGGAGTTACCGTAAAGAGGGTGTGAGTAAGTTTTGCTACCTGCTCACTAACAGCTTTTACAACAGCTTCGTTGGTGTGCCCAATTGTGGTAACTCCGATGCCTGATCCCATATCGATGAATTGGTTGCCATCGACATCGACAAGTATTGCCCCATGAGCTGAGTCAATGTAGACAGGGAGAGTTGCACCAACACCGTGGCCAACATGCTGCAGCCTATTCTGATGCAGCGCTTGGGATTTAGGCCCAGGAATCGAAGTGACAAGTTTGCGGTTTTGTTCAATCGTCATACCTCTAATTCTACGCCTGAGGCTTTTGGCACAGGGATTTCCCCCACTAGGTTCAGTCAATGGCAAGATTGGTATATGAAGAAAATAATCATCTTGGGCTCGACTGGGTCTATTGGCACCCAAGCCCTAGAGATTATTGCGGCTAACTCAGACAGGTTCCAGGTTGTTGGCCTTGTCGGGAATAGCAATCAGGACCTTTTGGCAAGCCAAGCCCAGAAATTCAATGTTTCTAACAATCAAGTAGCAACTGGGGCAGAAGCAGCAGTGAAGTTGATTGAAGATACTGAAGCAGATGTTGTCATCAATGGCATCACGGGCTCGATTGGACTCCTACCAACGCTGGCAACATTGCGAACCGGTAAGACGCTCGCCCTTGCAAACAAGGAGTCCCTTATTGTTGGTGGACGCCTCGTAACTGATCTAGCTCAACCTGGACAGATAGTGCCAGTTGACTCAGAACACTCAGCTCTTGCTCAATGTTTACTAGCAGGTAAGAAGGCTGAAGTTGCGAAGTTAATTCTCACCGCTTCCGGTGGACCATTTCGCGGATACAGCAAAGAGCAGTTGCGCACAGTTACCCCTGAGCAGGCACTAAAGCATCCAACCTGGACCATGGGCAAAGTTGTGACCACGAATTCAGCAACCATGGTAAATAAAGGTTTAGAGATTATCGAAGCTCATTTACTATTCGACATCCCATTTGAACGAATTGCTGTCACTGTTCATCCGCAGTCAGTAGTCCACTCGATGGTTGAGTTCATCGATGGTTCAATCATCGCTCAGTGCTCACCACCGGATATGAAATTACCTATCGCACTGGGAATGACTTGGCCAGATCGAGTTCCTAGCATTAGCGCTCCGGTTGATTTTACTAAATCACACACTTGGGACTTCGATCCGCTTGATGAGAATGTTTTTGCTTCAGTAAGACTTGCTCGTGAGGTTGGGAATAAAGGCCTTACCTATCCTGCTGCATATAACGCTGCAAATGAGCAGGCAGTTGAAGCATTCCACCTAAACAGAATCTCGTTCACCGAGATTGTTGAAGTCATCGAGGAAACAATTCAGAATCACACAGCAGCTCAAGAGCTTTCCCTAGATTCCGTTTTGGAAGCAGAGCGTTGGGCAAGAGCTTTTGCAGATCAAATTATTGATGCAAAGCACTGACAGCCAAATGTCAGTCTTGGTAAGTAGGTTTGGAGCATGATTTCATTTCTAAATTTCCTAAGCGGCTGGGTATTCCTTCTTCTAGGTTTAGCGTTATCAATTGGTTTGCATGAGATAGGGCACTTATGGCCTGCCAAGAAATTCGGAGTCAAAGTAACCAAGTACATGATTGGCTTTGGTCCAACACTTTTTTCTAGAAAAAGAGGTGACACCGAGTATGGGGTCAAAGCTATTCCTCTAGGCGGATACATTCAAATGATTGGGATGATTCCTCCTGCCAGTGCATTCAAGAATGCAGGTACTAGAAACCGTGGAAACGAAGAGATCTCCGCAGAAGATCAAGACAAGACCTTTTATCGATTGAAGCCATGGAAGAAACTCATCATTATGTTTGGCGGGCCATTTGCCAATCTTCTTATCGCCCTGGTTCTAACTTTCGTTTTGTTCTGCGGTTTTGGTAACTATGGAAGAACTACAACAATCAACGAAATAGTTCCATGCATTCCTACAACTTCTAATCCAACCTGCGACAAGGTGGGGGATCCTTCACCGTCATCAATCGCGGGTCTGAAGGCCGGGGATAAAATCTTAGAAATCAATGGAACCAAAGTTGATCTTTGGTCAGATGTTGAACCTATTCTAAAAACCACTGTTGACAAGGTGACGTCAATCACGGTTCTTCGCGCCGGAGCTAAGCAAACATTTTCAATAACACCGGTGACGCTCAACATAGATGGAGCTAGCAAACCTTACTTGGGTGTCTATCTCAAGGCTGAGCGCATTCAGCAAACTCCAGTCGGTGCTGTTGTCCAGCTTGGTTCAATGCTTGTTTCCACGGCAGAGTTGATTGTCCAACTGCCGATGCAAGCAGTGAGTGCTTTTGGAGAACTGGATCCCGCCAATCCTAGAAACCAAAACGGCGCGATCTCGATTATTGGACTTGGGCAATTTTCTGGAGAGATCGCATCTAGCTCGGGTATCTCTTTTGAGGACAAGGTTGCCTCACAGCTAAGTCTGCTGATGTCGCTGAATGTCGCACTTTTTGTGTTCAATATGATTCCTCTGGTTCCGCTTGACGGTGGGCACATTGCAGCTGGAATCTATGAGTGGCTTAAGCGAGGAATCTGGAGACTCAAGGGTAAGACTCTTGAGCAACCGGTAGATACCAGCAAAATGATGCCGATTGCTTATTTCGTGGCTGGCTTGTTGCTCTTGCTCAGCTTGATCCTCATGGTGCGAGACATTGTGAACCCCTTTCACATTTAGGCCTTTCGCGCCTAAAACGAGCTTGGCATTTAGACTTGAGACATCGCTAGACAGCAGAAAGTAGTTATCTAAAGTGCCAGCTATAAATCTTGGACTTCCAAGCACACCTCCAGTTCTCACTCCTCGCCGTAAAACCAGGCAAATCATGGTTGGCAATGTCACTGTCGGCGGAG
>Ga0209085_1002456_pt1 | contig 10576 bp, 13 predicted proteins | sample C_131016_EF_Meta_FD_187310 | JGI IMG/M metagenome (GOLD analysis project Ga0209085, IMG submission 187310) | Freshwater microbial communities from Lake Croche, Canada to study carbon cycling - C_131016_EF_MetaG (SPAdes) (version 2) | ecosystem: Environmental > Aquatic > Freshwater > Lake...
TTCTGGTGGAAATCAAAACCACTTCTAAAAAGCGTTTAACCGCCCTACAAGCCGACTTTTTTGAAAATTGGATTGGTGGTACGTTGGCAAGGATTGACAGCCCTGATGCGGCTTTACGCATGATTGGGGTGCTGAAGTGAGAAGCCTTGAGCAAAACCGCCTTATGTGGGCTAATCTTGAAGACATTTCCCAACAGGTAATCTGGTACGGTCAAAAGCTACACAAAGAAGAATGGAAAGACGTTTTAACCGCCGCATTAAAAAAACAAAAGATTGTGCCTGGCATCGAGGGCGGGTTTGTGGTGATTGGCGCAAGGACAAGCAAAATGACCGTGGCAGAGATGAATGAGCTGATTGAGCTGGCTACTATGTTTGGCGCACAACAAAGCGTTAAGTTTCGGGCTTTGGAGGAATAAAAAAGGGGATCGGCACAAGGCCGACCCAAAATGATCACCGCAAGCACAAAAAACGGCAACCAAGGAAAAGTATACCCATGTTTCAAAAACATCAATATGTAAGGTCAAAAAAACTTTTAAAACTGGTGGCGGGGCTTGATTGCCAATCATGCGGATCAGGCGACATGGTGCAAGCAGCACATTCAAATTGGGGCGGTGGCAAAGGCAGAGGCATTAAGGCTGACGATAATTTAATTGCCGCCTTATGCTTTAAATGCCATTACGAAATCGATCAAGGCAAGAATTTGAGTTATGAGGAACGCATGGAAAAATGGTCAAAAGCGCACATTGCTACCATAAAAAAACTGTACATCTTAGGCGCTTGGCCTGTTGACGTACCCATTCCAGCGTTTACAATAGAAACGCAATTGTCTACTTTAAAGGGTCGGTGACCTTCTTTTTTTGGAGCTAACACGCATGGAGATTGGGGTAAACTCGAGAAGCACCCAACTTCAACAGTCTCCAGCCGTGTTGGAATGTTAAGCCAGCGTTCAAGGATGTTGACGCAAAATGTTTTCTGGCTTTCCATTTTGCTTTGTTGAAAACCAAATTGAGTTCCAACAACTACAAGGAAAAGTATGAAAAAAGACGTAGCCGACTTTATTTCCACGCTGTTTCACAGCTCAACGGTGACACATTTCATGCACCTAAGCACCGATTCATATGCTGTTCATAAAGCTTTGGGAAAATATTATGAAGAAATTATTGAATTAACAGATGATTTTGCTGAGGCTTATTCTGGATGTTACGAAAAAATAAAAGATTTTCCTGAGAATTTTCACAATGCCAAAGACCCTGTTAAGTATTTAACCAGCATAAAGGAATACGTTTACAAGAACCGTGAGGCATTGCCAGACGACACCCAGCTCCAGAATATTGTGGACGAGATAGCGGCGCTAATTGATTCAACTTTGTATAGGCTAACGTTGAAATGATCAGGATATTTGCTGGCTACGACCCAAGGGAAGCGATTGGCTACCATGTGTTTTGCCAGAGCTTGATTGAGCGCACTAGCGAGCCAGTTGCCATAACGCCGTTGTACGGCTCACAGCGAGATGGCACTAACGCATTTACCTATCAGCGGTTTTTAGTGCCCTATTTCACCAAGTTCACTGGCAAAGCGATATTCTTAGACGCAAGCGATATGCTGATGCTGTCCAACATTGACGATCTTGCCAAACTATTTGACCCAACCAAGGCGGTGCAAGTTGTTAAGCACGACTACTTAACCAAACACCCAAAAAAGTATATTGGTACGCCAATGGAAGCGGTAAACAAGGATTACCCTAGAAAAAACTGGTCAAGCCTAATTTTGTGGAATTGCGACCACCCAAGAAACAAGGTGCTGACACCTGACTTTGTGGCTGACCATAGCGGATCAGACCTACACCGATTTGGTTGGTTGCCTGATTCACTTATCGGTGAGTTACCGAAAGAATGGAACGTACTGGTTGGCGAACAAGAAAACAAAAACGCCAGAATAGCCCACTACACGCTGGGCATACCTGAGTTTGACCACTACCAAGATTGTGATTACAGTAAGCAATGGTTCAACACCAAAAGCCGCTTAATGAACGGCTTAATCAAGATGAAAGAGGTAACCAATGCCTAGTCATTCTGCAAAACAAGCCCGATTCATGCAAGCTGCGGCACACAATCCAGAGTTTGCAAAGAAAGCCAACATTCCTGTTAAGGTTGCCCAAGACTATGCGGCTGCTGACAAAAAGATGGCAATGGCAAAAGCATTGGCAAAAAAATAATGCTTTATTATGAACAACGTAACTAAAGTAGTTAAAACTAGAAAGAAAGCAGGCGGTAGGTCTGTGGGTACGCCTAATAAGGTCACAGCGCAGGCTAGAGAGGCTATTGCGATGTTTGTGGATGGTAATGCCCACCGACTTGCACAATGGCTTGATGAGGTTGCTATGGGCGTTCCTGAGCATGACATAAAACCCAACCCTGCCAAAGCCTTTGAGCTATTCCAATCAGTGGTTGAATACCATGTACCCAAACTGGCAAGGACAGAAATTACTGGTAAGGACGATGGCCCAGTAGAAATGGTGGTGACATGGGGCGGCGTGAAATAATCTTGCCCTACAACCCAAGAGCGGCATTCATGCCATTCCATGAGCGCAAGGAGCGCTGGTCTTGTTTAGTCGCACACCGTAGAGCTGGTAAGACCGTAGCGGCAATCAACGATTTGATCAAGCGAGCTATAACCGAGGGCAACAGATCAGCCCAATATGCCTACATTGCCCCATTCCGCAGTCAGGCCAAGCGGGTTGCATGGGATTACCTTAAGTTTTACGCCGCACCAATAACTAAAGCCACCAACGAATCCGACCTGATGGTGGAGCTGCTAAACGGCGCAAAGATCATGCTGTTTGGTTCAGATAATGCAGATGCCATGCGAGGCTTGGGTTTTAACGGCGTGTATCTTGATGAATACGGTGATTTTAAGCCAAGCGTTTGGGGTAATGTCATACGTCCCACATTGTCAGACCGATTAGGTTGGGCGGTGTTTGGTGGTACGCCAAAGGGCAAAAACCAGTTCCATGACATCTACAAGGTCAGCCAGGTAGTGCCTGATTGGTTTCTGTTACGTTTACCTGCATCCGTGTCCAAGCTGTTGCCAGACTTAGAATTGCAAGCGGCTCGGTCACAGTTAAGCCAAGACCAGTACGATCAAGAGTACGAGTGCAGTTTTGATGCAAGTATCTTAGGGGCCTACTATGGACAGGAGATGCGCCAAGCGCAAGATGAGGGCAGAATCAGAGAGCTACCCTTTGAGCCTGACTCGCCTGTTTTTAGTGCATGGGATTTGGGTTACCGAGACGACACCGCAGTGTGGTTCTATCAGGTGGTCAGGGGCGAGATCAGGGTAATGGACTATTACGCGGTCAGCGGCGCAAGCATTGAGGAAATCTGCGATGCGGTCATAGCTAAGGGTTACCGATACACCCGTCACTATTTGCCGCATGATGCCAGAGCCAAAACCTTGGCAAGCGGTGGAAAGTCTATTGTTGAGCAGTTGGCGGCACATTTGGGTGGCATGAGCAAGTTGGCAATAGTGCCTGAGATCGGTGTGCAGGACGGCATCCAAGCGGTGCGGATGGTGTTGCCAATCTGTTATTTTGACTCTAGATGCGATGAAGGGTTGGAAGCGTTAAGGCAATATCAGCGGGAATACGATGAAGATAAAAAAACTTTTCGACAAACTCCACGCCACGATTGGTGCTCACACCCTGCAGATGCGTTTAGAATGCTTGCAGTAGCTTATAGACAAGAAGCAAAAGATCAGACACCGCCCAAGGGCAAGACCCTGCAAACCATCACACTTGATGAGCTGTGGGATTATGAGATGCAACATAAAGAGGAACGCATATGAGCCAGCCAGTAGCAGAAGTCGGTGGATATAAAAACATCACCGCCACAGGCGCAGTCAGCACTGGCCCTTGCCAGTTGATTGGTTTTTACGTTAACAGCACGACCGTAGGCACATTGGTGTTACGCAACGGCGGCGCAGGTGGTGAGGTTATGAATGGCACAATCACACCAGCTATTGGCTTTCACCGATTCCCTGCCAACGTGGGCGTGAGTTTATATGCCACGGTTGGCGGCACACTAGATGTGACATTCTTCTTTGCCGCAGGTAGTTAATCATGTACGAAGAAAACGGCGCATACGAGGGAGAAGACCCAGGCCCGTACTGGCATGACCAGATTGAGACCGCTATCAAGATATTTGATAAGTGGGAAAAACGTGGCTTAAAGGTTATCAAGCGGTATCGTGATGAGCGTGATGCCATTGAGATGCCAAGGATGAAGTTCAATATTCTTTGGTCAAACATCCAAGTGTTGTTTCCTGCTTTGTATGGCAGACAAGCCAAGCCCGAGGTCTCACGCCGTTACATGGATCAAGACCCTGTGGGTCGATTGGCATCCACGATGCTTGAGCGTGTCATGGAATACGAGACCACGCAATTCAATGACTTTGACGCTGCCATGTCTGGGGCGGTGCAAGACAGGTTGTTGCCTGGTCGGGGTACAGCGTGGATACGCTATGAGCCTGTGATTGTTAACGAACAGCCCGAGGCAACCGAGACCGCAAAGGAAATGGAAGAACCTACCGAGCCGCAAGTCAGTGGCGTGGTGGAAGACCCGACAGAGCGCATTGACGCAGCTCACAGCCCGATTGATTATGTCTACTGGTCTGATTTCTTGCATTCACCTGCTCGCACATGGGATGAGGTCTGGTGGGTAGCCCGAGCCGTTTACATGACCAAGGATGAGGGCGTAGAACGTTTTGGTGACGTATTCAAGAACGTCAGCCTGACCAGTTCCAACACCGACATGGACGGTAAAAATCCATTGACCGCCAAGATGACTTACGACAAAAAGGCGATGGTCTATGAAATTTGGAACAAGCGTACAGGTAAAGTTTGTTGGATAGCTAAGGGTTATCCGCAAGCGTTAGATGAGCGTGATGACCCGTTAGAGCTAGAAGAATTCTTTCCATGCCCTAAGCCGTTGATGGCAACCACCACCACGGGAACGATGATTCCTGTGCCTGATTACTGTGAATACGAAGATCAAGCGCAAGAGTTGGACAACCTGACACAGCGCATTTACTTGTTGACAAAGGCTTGTAAAGCGGTCGGTGTGTTTAATGCTGAGTTTAAAGAGTTGGCTCGGATGTTTAGCGAGGGCGTGGACAACAAGCTATTCCCTGTTACTGGATGGGCGGCAATGTCGGAAAAAGGCGGCTTAAAGGGCGCTATCGACATGATGGACACATCGCAGATCATTGTGACTTTGCGAGAGCTGTATGCCGCCAGAGAACAAGTTAAGCAGTCGATCTACGAGATCATGGGCATATCGGACATCCTGCGTGGATCGTCTAAAGCACAAGAAACCCTTGGCGCACAACAGCTCAAAGCCAACTTTGGTAGCCTGCGGTTAAAGAGTAGCCAAGGCGATGTTGCTCGATTTGCGACTGACATCTTTAAACTCAAAGCGCAAGTTATATGTAAGTTTTACCCGCCTGAGTTAATTGTAAAAATGTCTGGGGTGATGAACACGCCCGATGGTCAAGACCCGCAAATGTTGCAAGCGGCGATCCAGATGCTGTCCAACAGCACAATTAGAGATTTTCACATTGCGGTGGAGGCTGACAGCCTAGCTCAGATTGACGAGCAAGCCGAAAAGCAGGGCGCACAAGAGGCTATCCAAGCTATTGGTTTATTCTTGCGTGAGGCTATCCCCATGATTGCCCAAGCGCCTGAGACATTGCCAATGGCCTCTGAGATGCTGTTATTCCTTGTACGTAGGTTTAGGGCTGGTAGAGGGTTGGAGAGCGCAGTTGAAAGGGCAATGAAAGCCTTGCAAGACAAAGCAGATGCGGCTAAACAACAACCACCAAGCCCACCGCCTGAGATGCTGAAACTGCAAGCCGACCAACAGGCAGAGCAAATGAGAATGCAGGCTCAGGCTCAGTCCGAGCAGATGAAGATGCAGGCAGACGCACAGATGGCGCAGGCACAAGCACAGCTTGATATGCAAATGCAACAGGCTAAAGTGCAAGCGGAAATGCAATTGGCGCAAATGAAAGCCGAATTTGAAGCGGCTAAACAAAACAACGAAATGCAAATCAAAGCCAGAGAAATGGCGGGAAGGGAAGAATATGAGCGATGGAAAGCAGAACTTGATGCAGCTACTAAGATCATGGTTGCAAGAATTGGTAGCAACCCTGGTGTCGACTTACCAGTCGTTGAAGCAGCGGCTTCGCAAATAACCAATGAGTTGGGTGCGCCAATTATGGATGCAGTCAATAAGATGGTGGAAATGCACGACCAGATGGCAAATATGCACGGTCAGACCATGCAAAACATTGGCGAGGCAATGAGAAAAATGGGTGCGCCCAAGCGTGTAGTGCGAGGAGCTGATGGAATGGTAATAGGTGTAGAGGCAATCCAATGAGCTTAGTCCTTGCCGATAGGGTTAGAGAAACCACCAATTCAACTGGAACAGGCACGATAACCCTTGGCGGCGCAGTCTCAGGGTTTCAATCATTTAGCGTCATTGGCAACAACAACACGACCTATTACACGATCTCAGGCGGTACTCAGTGGGAAGTAGGAATAGGCACGTATTACGGCGGGACTTTAGCCAGAACAACCGTAATTGCTTCATCTACAGGCTCAATACTTGATCTTGCGGCGGGTAGTAAGGATGTCTTTGTCACTTATCCTGCGGGAAAGTCAGTTAATCAGGATGCTAATAATCGTGTTTTGATACCTTACACATCAGGCACTACTAATGTTGGATCGTTAAACGTAGGCAATGCTACGGGACACACCGACTCGGGCGTGATTGCAGGGTTTACGGCAAGTGAGCCGTTATACCTTTACACCAGCTTGCAAAATACCGATTCAGGTGCAACATCGTATGCCAGTTATGCGGTTAATGATGGCGGTCATACGGCTTATGGCGAGCTTGGAATAAATAACGCAAATTACAGTTATTCAGCAGCAGGGTTTCCCAATAATGGGTTTTCTACACCATTAGCAACCTTTGTTGAATCTTATGGTGGCCCACTTGTTTTAGGGTCGTGGGATAACCAAAAGATAAGCATGGTTATTAATGGTGCTGTTAGCACTACGGATGCAATGACCATCAACACCAATGGATCGGTGGCATTTAACGGTCAAGCTGGGTCGGCAGGTCAGGTATTGCAAAGCAATGCCACAAGCGCACCGACATGGGTTACGCCAAATGCAGGCACAGTTACAAGCGTATCGGGTGCTGGTACGGTTAGTGGATTAACTTTAACTGGCACGGTCACATCATCTGGCAACCTTACTTTAGGCGGTACGCTAGATTTATCTTCACCTCCTACAATTGGTAATACTGCCGCAAATACAGGCGCATTTACCACATTGAGCGCATCATCTACTGTTAGTGGTACAGGATTTAGCACATATTTGGCATCTCCCCCTGCCATTGGTGGAACTACCGCATCTACTGGTAGGTTTACAACAGTTACATCCACAGTAGCAACAGGCACTGCACCGTTTACAGTAGCATCAACAACCGCAGTGGCAAATTTGTCTATTGGTGGTAATGCGGCAACAGTAACCAATGGCGTATATACAACTGACATAGGAACAGTCACCAACACAATGTTGGCGGGTTCTATTGCAAATGCAAAGTTAAGTAATTCAACAATTACGTTTGGTGCAACTTCTCAAGCACTTGGTTCAACTGTTAGTGGGTTAACTGCAGTTACTTTGGACAATGGTGCGGTGGGTGCTACAACAGCATCTACTGGTAAATTTACAACCCTTGAATCCACAGGTACTGCAAGTTTAGCTACTGGATCAACAACGTCTATTCAGATTGTTGGTGATGCTTCATATCCTCAAGTAAAAGCTACTGGTGGAACAAATACGCCTTTGGTGCTTACACCTTTGGGTACAGGTGCATTACAAGCACAAAAAACTGATTCTGCAGTTGCTGGCGGTAATGCTAGAGGTGCTAATGCAACTGATTGGCAAACTATAAGAGCAGCAGCCGCACAAGTTGCTAGTGGCACTACATCTACTGTATCGGGTGGGCAAAACAATACAGCATCTAACGCTAACTCAACTGTAGTTGGTGGAGCAACAAGTACTGCAAGTGGAAATGGTGCAGTTGCTGGTGGAAATAGTAGTACTGCATCAGGCACAACGTCCGTATCATTTGGAAACCAAAATCTTTCAAATGCAAACTATTCAACAATAGCTGGTGGTCAATATGGCACAAGTAGGTCAATAATTGGATACGCTGTTTTTCCTGCTTGTAATTCACCCATAGCGGCATCTGTTGGTGTATCTCAAGGGGGATTACTTGTTCTTGCTGTAGCAACAACTGATGCAACAGCTACTGTATTAAGAAGCAATACTTCAGCCGCCTCCGCCACAAATCAAGTAGCTTTACCTGTAAATTCAGCTTACTTTTTTAAAGGCGAGATAATTGCTGGAGTAACGGCAGCAGGAAACACAAAAGGTTGGTCTATTGAAGGTGTTATCAAACGAGCCACAACTGCGGCATCTACGGCATTGGTAGGCACTCCTACAGTAACATCTTTATATGGCGATACGGGGGCATCAACATGGTCGGTAGCGGTAACAGCAGATACTACAAATGCAACACTTGCAATAACTGTGACGGGTCAAGCGTCTACAACAATCAGATGGGTTGCTCAAATCCGCACAACCGAAATGACATATTAAGGAATAATAATGGCACTCAAAATCACAGCAATCAATCCAACCACAGGTCAGGCAACAAGCACAGCCTATGCCAGAATTACCAATTTCTACGGCACAAAAGACCAAATTCAAGTGCAAGTGGCTATTCATGCAACTGAAGATGCCAGACACGGCAATATGCAAACCATTCGTGAGGATGCCCACTACATTGCCATTGAAGACTTAAAAGGTGACTTGATTCCTGCTATCTATGGCGTTCTCAAAGGCTTTACCCAGTACGCTGGCGCTGAAGACGTTTAATGTTTGGATATGCAGCATTTGCTGAATTGCCATTTGCAACAATTGGTATTACGGTAACGCCAGCGCCAGAAATCCTATTAGGTGGGCATTTTGGCTTTGATGAGCGTGATAAACGGTGGGAACAAGAGAAAAAGCTAGAAGCTCAGAGGAAAAAGAAACTCCATGAAGCTATCTTTGGTTTACCGCCCGAAATTAGGGAAAAAATCTCCACTGCCCCAAAACAAACAATAGAGATTGCGGCACAAACTACAATTGATTATGATGCGCTTATGTTAAGGGTAAGAGAACTTGACAAGCGCATAAAGTTAGAAAGAGATGAACAAGACATTTCACGCATACTGGAGTTGCTTTGAGAACTACATGGGTATTTCCATCTGACGGTAGCGAACCTTACGAAAAGTCTAAGGGTCGATCTGGCGAATACACCGCAGTCATGGGCGATATTGCCCCATTTATGTCGCCTGATGGCACAATGATTGAGGGCAGAAAACAGTGGCGTGACCACTTAAAGCGCACCGATTCCATTGAGATGGGGCATTCTGACGTTAAGTATGCACAGCAAGAATGGAACAAAAAGAAAGAGGCGCACCGAGACAGGTTGCGTGGTCAATTGCAGACCGTACAAGAGTTTGACCGACCAGGCGCACCGATTTCCCCTGTTAAGATGTCTAACCTAAACGTAGAGATGGCAAACCGCTTACACAACCGTCCCATGCCTGAGCGCAAGGAGATGATCAAAATGACCCTCGATCAAATGAAAAGGATGAAGTGATGGAAAACGAAGTTGTCGCACCCGACACAATAGAAACACCAGCACCCGAAACCCCAGCGGTTGAAACGCCTCAAACAGCAGAGCCGTTAAGCAGAGCCGATACGATTCGTGAGGCACTGACCAAGACACCTACAAACCGTGGCAAACACGCCGCAAGCCAACCCCGAGAGGGTGGCAAGTTTGCTCCTAAGTTTCCAACAGACGAGACCCAAGCGCCGCAGATGGCTGACAAGTCACGCACCGAAATGCCTAAAAGTTTACGGTTGGAGCTTAAAGATCATTGGGAAAAAGCCCCGCCTGAGTTACAGCAAGCTTTTGCACAGCGGGATGCTGACTACGAAAAAGGCATCACACAATACAAACAGCGAGACGCAGAGGCTCGGGCGATTACCGAGCAATTTGCGCCTTATGAGTGGATTTTGAGGAATGAGGGCAGTACGCCATCTCAGGCAATTGGCCCACTGTTACAGACGGCGGCATTGCTGAGAACAGGCACACCACAGCAGAAATCTCAGGCGGTTGCCCAAATGATTCAGCAGTTCCAGATTCCTCTGGATCAGGTGGCGGCATATTTTGGCGGCGAAGCACCACCACAGCAAGATTCCTATTACAATCAATTAGCGCAACAAGTACAGCAGCTCACGCAACACATCACGCAGAGCCAGTACGAGTCACAGAAACAGAATGAAAACAGAGCACTCTCTGTAATCCAGCAGTTTGCGAGCGACCCCGCAAACGCACACTTTGAGGCAGTCCAAGACCGTATGTTGTCGCTTCTCCAAGCGCCGCAGGTACTAGG
>Ga0209085_1002457_pt1 | contig 10573 bp, 11 predicted proteins | sample C_131016_EF_Meta_FD_187310 | JGI IMG/M metagenome (GOLD analysis project Ga0209085, IMG submission 187310) | Freshwater microbial communities from Lake Croche, Canada to study carbon cycling - C_131016_EF_MetaG (SPAdes) (version 2) | ecosystem: Environmental > Aquatic > Freshwater > Lake...
CTGCGCCGCGCCGATGGTCCCTCGGTGCTGGCGCTGAGCCGTCAGGCCCTGCCCGCGCTGCGCAGCGATGCCGGCGAGAACCGCTCTGCCCGCGGCGGCTATGTGCTCGCCGAAGCCGATGGCGCCCGTCAGGCCACGCTGATCGCCACCGGCAGCGAGGTCTCGCTGGCAATGACTGCCCAGGCGCAGCTGCGCGAGGAGGGCATCGCCGTCGCCGTCGTCTCGCTGCCCTGCTGGGAGCTTTTCGCCCAGCAAAGCGCGGAATATCAGGCGGAAACCCTGGGCGCCGCGCCACGCGTGGGCATCGAGGCCGCGGTGCGCTTCGGCTGGGACAGCCTGATCGGCGCCGATGGGATCTTCATCGGCATGACCGGCTTCGGCGCCTCCGCCCCGGCCGACAAGCTGTTCGAGCATTTTGGCATCACCCCCGCAGCGGTGGTTGCGGCAGTCAAAAAAGGAGTGTCTTGAATGCGCGCGATCCTGCTACTGACCTGCCTGGCGCTGCCCGCATGGGCGCAATCTGTCAACCCGCAGACCATCATTCGCCTCGAGCGTGAGGCCAATGGGCGTTGCCGTGGCGGCTCGGGTGACCAGCAGCCGACATGGCAGGCCTGCGGTGAGCGCGAAGCCTATGCTAACATTCTGGAAATGCTGAATTGGTGTTATGGCCGAAATGGTGAGGCCGGATACCAGATGAATTGGCATGCTTGCGGGCCTGGCTCGCTGCACCGACAAATTCCGCGACAAAAGGGGTAAGACTATGAGCGTGAAAATTGGCATCAACGGCTTCGGGCGCATCGGCCGCCTGGTGCTGCGCGCAATGATCGAGAGCGGGCGCACCGATGTGGAATGCGTCGCCATCAATGATCTGGGCTCGGTCGAGGCCAATGCCCATTTGTTCAAGTATGACACCGTGCATGGCCGCTTCGATGGCGAGGTGACGGTGGATGGCCAGGCCATCACCATCAAGCGCAATGGCCGCACCTACGGCCCCATCGTGGTCAGCGCCGAGCGTGATCCCGCCAAGGTGCCCTTCCAGGGCGTCGATGTCGCGATGGAATGCACCGGCATCTTCACCAGCAAGGAAAAGGCCTCGGCCCTCATCACCGCCGGCGCCCGCAAGGTGATCATCTCGGCCCCCGGCGACAATGCCGATGCCACCATCGTCTATGGCGTGAATGAAAAGACGCTGACCGCCGACATGACGGTCATCTCCAATGCCAGCTGCACCACCAATTGCCTCGCCCCCATGGCCTATATCCTGAACAAGGAATTCGGCATTGAGCGCGGCTACATGGTCACCATCCACGCCTACACCGGTGACCAGAACACGGTGGACACGCTGCACAAGGACCTGCGCCGCGCCCGCGCCGCAGCCGTGAGCATGATCCCGACCAGCACCGGTGCTGCCAAGGCCGTGGGCCTGGTGCTGCCCGCCCTGGCCGGCAAGCTGGATGGCACGGCCATTCGCGTACCCACCCCCAATGTCTCGCTCGTCTCGCTGGACGTAAACCTGAAGACCGCGGGCGTGACCAAGGAGCAGGTGAATGCGGCCCTAAAGAAGGCCTCGGAAGGCGAGCTGAAGGGCATTCTCGACTATACCACCGAGCAGCTGGTCAGCATCGACTTCAACACCAACCCGGCAAGCTGCACCTTCGACGCCACCCAGACCCAGAGCCTGGACAATGGCGGCATGGTCCGCGTGATGGGCTGGTACGACAATGAGTGGGGCTTCTCCAACCGGATGAGCGACACCGCGGCGCTGTTCGGCAAGCTCTAAACCGGCGGCACGAGGCGCGTTTCCATCGCGCAAAAACTGGGCGCTGCATGGCCGGGATGGGCATGCAGCGCGGCGGCCAGAACCACGAAAGCCCGGAGCGCCAGAAACGCGCCGGTTAGACCTTCAGATCGAGCAACGAGCCCCGCGGCAATGGCCTATCCGGCATGGGCGGCACGGTGCCCAGCAAGCGCTGTGGGGATGATGCCTCCTTGGCCGAGACATCATCGGCATCCCCACCCTCGATAGGCTTGCCATTGATGGGTTGCGCCGGCCGGGGCGCGTCCACCCCCCGGCCGGGGCGAATACGGGAGGCCTCCTGCGTGAAGGCCGAAAGGCTGCTGAGCGAGATCATGGACGCTTTTATCGTCGAAAAACCTCACCAAAAGATAAATCGATCAATGCCAGCCTTTCACCGCAGCGCCGCAGCCTATTGCCCGTCCGCAATGGCCTGAGTGAGCGCGGAAATCACCGCCACCCCACGTCGTGATTGGCGTCGCAAACCCACTCATCCGTGGTTTGCTGCGACGCAGAAATTCAGCATGACGGAGCCGGAATTTCATGGTGGAACCTATCCCCACCGGCCACGACCATATCCGCGTGATCATCGAACGCACCATCGCGCTCGGTCTTGTCGCCCTGCTGCTCCTGGGGGTGATGTGGGTGTTGCAGCCCTTCGCCATGGCCATCCTGTTCGGCGCCTTCATCACCATCGCCATCTGGCCGCTTCGCCAGGCGGTGGTGCGGGCGGGGCTCAGCCCGGCGCAGGCGGCCACGGGTATGCTACTGCTGGTTCTGCTGGTGGTGGCACTGCCCATCATCCTCCTGGCCCCCATGCTGCCCGAACAGATCGCCAGCCTCTCCGAACGCCTGCGTGCCGCCTTGGCCCAGGCGCCGGCAAACCCACCATCGCTCTTGGCCTCCATCCCCGTGGTCAAGGGCTATGCGCAGGAATACTGGCCACGCCTTCAGGCGGCGCAAGGCGATATAAGGGCCTTGATGGCGCCCTGGTCCGGCCAGATCACCCGGTTGCTCGTCAACCTGGGCCAGGGGCTGGAAGAGAGCGTGCTGCAGATCCTGCTCTCGCTCATCGTCACCGCCATGTTCTGGGCCAATGGCAGCGAGATGGCGCATGCGCTGCGCGACATCATCGGCCGCATCGGTGGGCCCGTGGCGGCGGCGATGGTGGATGAGGCGGGCGGTGCCGTGCGCGGCGTGGCCTGGGGGGTGATCGGCACGGCATTGCTGCAGGCGGTCATTCTGGGGCTGGGGCTGTCAATCGCCGGGGTCCCTGGCCCCTTGGTGCTGGGCTTTCTGACCTTTGTCTTCTCAGTCACGCAGATTCTGGCCCCAGCCATGATCCCGATCTGGGCGGGGGCAGCCTGGTGGCTATTCGGACAGGATCAAGCGGCCTGGGCGGTCTTCATGCTCGCAGTCGGCGTCACCGTGTCCTTCGGCGACAATATCATCCGCCCGCTGCTGATCAGCCGCGGCAGCGCCATGCCACTGACGCTCATCATCCTGGGCGTCTTCGGCGGGATTATCGCCTTCGGCTTTCTGGGGCTTTTCGTCGGGCCCGCGCTGCTGGCGGTGGGCTATGGGCTGCTGAAGGTCTGGCGCGAGCAAGGCCTTGGCGCTGCCGATTGAATGGCCACGCCCGCCGCCCCCTAACCCGGCGGCGGGCGCAATGCCTGGGCGGTGACCGCCCGCAGCGCCCGCAGCGCAGCCTGGCTGCGCAGCCCCATGCGAATGACCCCCGGCAAATCCCCTGGCCGGCGCAGCAGGGCGCGCATCACCCGCCATGGCGCTGGGTTGCCGGCCTCATCCAGCCCCTCCGCCGCGGCCGGGGGCAGGGTTTCATCGGCGGTATCGGCCACGGCGCGCAGCACGGCAAAGGGTATGCCGGACCGGGCAATGACGGCACTTTCCATATCCACCGCTGCGGCGCCGCTGCGCGCATACAGCGCCGCCTTCTCGCCCGGGGTGGCGATCACCTGCGCGGCGCCGGCAATATCAGCCATGGCAGCGCCGGTGGCGGCGGCCAGCGCGGCGCTCCAGGCGGCATGGGCGGGCCAGCGCGCCTCGGCCACCACCGCGCGCGCCACCAGCAGCGCACCCGGCCGCAGCGCTGGGTCCAGCCCGCCGGCAATGCCGAAACTCAGCACCGCCGAAGGGCGCAATTCAGCCAGGGCAGCGGCCAGTTTCTCCGGATTTGCCGCAGCGTTCAGCACAGCGGTACCGGGCGGCAATAACGCAGCCTCGGCCGAAAAACCCACCACCACCAAAAGGCTCACGGGTTGGGCGCCATATCCTTCCAGGGCGCTGCGCGCTCATAGCCGGCGGCGGCCTGCAGCAGCAGCACCTCCTCGAAGGCCGGCGCCACCAATTGCAGGCTCAGCGGCAGGCCAGTGCTGTGCAGGCCATTCATGATCGTCACCGCCGGGTGGCCGGTGACGTTGAAGGGCGTGCGTGCCTGGCGGGGATAGGTGCGCTCCACCATTGGCGTGTCATCGATGCGGCAGGCCGGGTCCATGCTGCTGGCGGTGAGCAGCAAATCCACCTGGGTGAAGGCCTCCAGCACGGCGGCGACCATCTCGCCCCGGCGGCGCTGCGCCTGCACATGATCGGCCGCCGAGACAAACTGGCTCGGCAGCAGGCGGCGGCGGGTGACGCCGGCGTATTTTTCCGGGCTGTTCTTCAGCCAATGCTCATGGATGGCCCCGGCTTCGGCATAGAGGATGGTGCGGTTTACCGCAGCGAATTGTTGCAGCGGCGGCAGGCTGATATCGGTGATGATCGCGCCCTCGGCCGCCATCACGCGCGCCGCCTCGTCCAGCGCTGCCGCCATTTCCGGGTCGGCCGGCTGGTCAATTTCGTGGAAGTGCCGAACATAGCCAATGCGCAGGCCCTTCAGCCCCTTGGTCAGACCGCCGGTAAAGTCGCCACCGGCCATCACCCCCAACATCAGCGCCGAATCCTCCACCGTGCGGGTCAGCGGCCCAACATGGTCAAGCGAAAAGGCCAGCGGAAACACCCCGTCGCGCGGCACGAGATTATAAGTCGGCTTGAGGCCAACCAGCCCGCAATGGCTGGCAGGATGGCGGACCGAGCCGCCAGTATCCGTCCCCAGCGCCCCGGGCAGCATCCGCGCCGCCACCGCCGCACCCGAGCCGGAGGAAGACCCGCCCGGATGATGCTCACGGTTCCAAGGGTTGCGCGCCGGCGGGAAGGGCAGGTCAAAGGCCGGGCCGCCAATGGCGAATTCATGCGTGGCGAGCTTGGCCGGAAACAACGCGCCGGCCGCACGCAGCCGGGTGATCACCGCCGCATCCGCCGTGGCCATATGGTCCAGCCGCTGGGCGGAATGGCAGGTGCTGGGAAGGCCCGCGATGTCGATGATGTCCTTCACCCCGATCGGGATGCCATGCAGCGGGCCACGCGGGGCCTCATTGTCGAGCGCGCGGGCGGCGGCGCGGGCATCATCCGCCATCAGGCGGATGCAGGCATTCAGCCGCGGCTCGACCTCGGCGATGCGGGCCAGGCAATCATCCAGCAATTCGCTGGGCGAGAGGGTCTTGGCGGCAATGCGGCGGCTGGCCTCGGCCAGGGAGAGGGTGTGCGCGCTCATCGACGGCGCGCCAGGCTATAGGCCGGCACGGGTTCCACCGCGGCATTTGTCGCGCGGGGCAGATTGGCCTTATGCGCGGCGAGGGTGGCCAGGGCATCGAGCACATCGGCGCGGTGATTCGCCCAGGCCTTTTCAAGGCCGGCAGCGATAGCGAGGGTTTCTGCGGTTTTTTCATCCATGGCCGCAGCCTAGGACAGCAGCGCGACAAACGCCAAGCGCCCGGGGAGCCATGCCCCCCGGGCGGCGTCACGTTCAGCCCACCGCGATGTACAGGGCGCTGCCGCCCCGCAGCACCCGCAGCGCGGCCGGCCCGCTCACCCCGCGCAGCGCCTCGGCCGCGGATGCAGCGTCGCGAACCGTGGTATTGCCCACGGCGATGATCACATCGCCCGGCCGCAACCCGGCTTCCGCCGCCAGACTGCCGGGGCGGATGTTGGCCACCACCGCACCCTCTGTGCCGTCGGGCAATTGCAGCTCTCGCCGTGCGGCCTCGTCGAGCGGCGCGAGTGCGAGGCCCAGCCGGCCGCTTTGCTGCCGCGCCTGGGCGCCGGGCTTGCCGGGGGCGGGGCCACCCTCGGCGCGTTCCTCCAGCCGGGCCAGGGTGGCCTGCAACTGCTTGGTCTCGGCGCCGCGCCGCACCGTCAGCGTCACCGCCGCGCCGGGCCGGGCACCGCCCACCACCCGGGCCAGGCTGCGGCTGTCGGGCACTGGCTGGCCATCCATCGCCACCACCACATCGCCGCCGCGCAAGCCAGCCTGTGCGGCGGGGCTATTGGGGAGCACGTCACCCACCAGGGCGCCGCTCACGCCCACCAGGCCCAGGCCCTGGGCCAGCGCCGGCGTCAGCGGCTGCGAGGCGGCGCCCAGCCAACCGCGATCCACCCGGCCATTGGCCCGGATATCCGCCACCACCTGGCGCACCTGGTTGGATGGGATGGCGAAGCCAATGCCCACGCTGCCGCCATTGGGCGAATAGATCGCGGTGTTCACCCCCACGACCGAGCCTTCCATGGAAAACAGCGGCCCGCCGGAATTGCCGGAATTGATCGCCGCATCCACCTGCAAATAATCATCATAGGGCCCCTGGCCGATATTGCGGCCGCGCGCCGAGACGATGCCCGCCGTCACGCTGCCGCCCAGGCCGAAGGGATTGCCCACCGCCACCACCCAGTCACCCGGATGGGCATTGTCGGAATTGTCCAGCGCCAGCCAGGGCAGCGGCGCTGCGGCATCCACCTTCAGCACGGCGATATCGGTGCGCGGGTCGCGGCCCAGAATGCGGGCCGGCAATTCCCGCCCGTCATCGAGGGTGACCATCACGCTGCTCGCCTCACGCACCACATGGTTGTTGGTGACGATGGTGCCATCGGCATCGACGATGAAGCCCGAGCCCAGGGCGCGCATCGGGCGCTGGCCTTCGGGGCCGAAGGGTGCCGCGCCATCCCCGCGCGCGGTGGCGGTGATGGTCACCACGGCCGGCCGCACCCGGCTGACAAGGGGGGCAAAGCTGGGCAGGCCCGCCATGGGGCTGGCCACCACGGCGGATGCCGCCGGGGCCTCCACCGCCTGGCCGCTGCGCAGCAGGCCAAATGCACCCAATGCGGTGCCGGCCATCAGCAGGGCGGCAAAGGCAGCGCGGCGAGCGCGCGAGGACGTCGTAATGGTCATGTTGTGTCTCCTGTGATGGAGGAACACTGCGCCGCGCATGCTGGAGGGATTGCGCGCGCGACCATGACAAGATCGTCAGAATTCCAGCCGCACCTCCAGCCCCTGCTCGCCGCCCAGCACCAGCCGCGCGCCATGCATCCGCGCGGTGGCGGCCACCAGCGCCAGGCCCAGCCCGGAGCCCGGCCGCCCCTGCGCGGCTTCCAGCCGGTGGAAGCGGCGCAGCACCGCCTCGCGCTCGCCCTCAGGGATGCCGGGGCCATCATCGGCCACCATCAGCGCGCCGCCATGGCTGAGCTTCAGCCGCACCACCCCCGCGCCATGCAGCATCGCATTGTCCAGCAGATTGGCCAGCGCCTGCCGCAGCAGCGCGGCATCGCCCTGCACCACAACGCCGGGCGCGATGCGGGCCTCAAGCGCGCGCCCCGCCTCCTCGGCCACGGCGCCATAGGTCTCGGCCATGGTGGTGGCCAGGGCCGAGAGGTCCACGGCGGCGAAGCCGGCGCGCCCCGCACCGCTCTCCACTCGGGAAATCCGCAGCAGGGCGGCGAAGCTGGCCAGCACGGCATCGAGATCACCAATCGCCGCCTCGATCACCGCCGGATCGATCCGGGGTGCCGCCGCCGCCGCCTCCAGCCGCTGGCGCAGATGCGACAGCGGCGTGCGCAGGTCATGCGCGATGTCGTCCGTCACCTGCCGCTGCGCCGCCACCAGGGCCTCGATGCGGCCGAGCAGGAGGTTGATGGTGGCACCCAGCCGGTCAAATTCGTCGCCCTCGGGGTTGCCGGGCAGGCGGCGCGTCAGGTCGCCATCCATGATGGCACGGGCGGCAGCGCCGGATTGCGCCAGCCGGGCCTCCAGCCGGCGCGCCGCCAGCAGCCCCAGCAGCAGGGCCAAGGCGGCGGCCACCAGGGCGGCGATGGGCGGGCTGCGGGCCAGGGCCGCGGCCGCCTGCTCCACCGCCGCCAGATCACCCGCCACGATCAGGTTCACGCCGCCGGGCAGCACCAGGCCCAATGCGCGCAGCGAGCGGCCCGGCGCCTCCAGCGTGGCATAGCCGCGCAGAAAGGGCGGCGCCGCTGGCATCGCGCCGGCGATGATCTGCCCGCCCTGGGCCTGTAGCAGCGCCAGCACCGGGCCACGCCGGCGGCGGGTGAGTTCCACCTGCTCGGCCAGCCCCTGCATGCCATAGGGCTCCAGGTCACGCAGCAGCGATTCCGCCTCGGCAGCCAGGGCCCGGTCCAGTTGCGATCGCAATGATACCTCGGCCTGCCACCACACCCAGGCCCCGGTCGCCAGCGAGACCAGCAGCATCGCCGCCGCCGCCGCTGCCGCCATCCGCCAGGCGAAGCTGCGTGGCATCACGCCCCGGCATCCAACGCATATCCAGCACCGCGCAGGGTGCGGATGACGGGTTTTTCGCCCGGCCCCTCCAATTTGCGGCGCAGGCGGGAGACATGGACATCCACCACATTCGTCGTCGGGTCGAAGGCGAAATCCCAGACTTTCTCCAGCAGCATGGTGCGGGTCAGCACCTGGCCCTTGTGGCGCAGCATGTATTCCAGGAGCCGCCATTCGGTGGGCAGCAACTCCACCACCCGCGAACCGCGGGTGACCATGCGCGCCAGCAGATCCATGCGGATATCGCCGGCCAGCAGAATGGTATCCGCCATCGCGGCCGGCGGCGGGCGGCGGGCCAGGGCGCGCACCCGGGCGCGGAGTTCGGAAAAGGCGAAGGGCTTTGGCAGATAGTCATCGGCGCCGGCCTCCAGCCCCTCCACCCGGCGCTCCACCTCGCCAAGCGCGGTCAGCATCAGCACCGGGGTCGCGATATTCGAGCCGCGCATGGCCCGGATGATGGCCAGCCCATCGGCGCCGGGCAGCATGCGGTCAGTGATCACCACATCGAAGGGCTCATTGAGCGCGAGAAACATGCCATCACGGCCATTGCGGGCGATATCCACCACCTGGCCGTCCTCGAGAAAGCCCCGGGCGATGTAATCCGCCGTGGCGGTATCGTCCTCGATGACGAGAATGCGCATCTCAAAGGGCAGGCAGCGCCAAATACAGCCCCGCGCCATTGCGCAGCACCCGCAGCACGGTGGCATTGGGCCAGGCCTGCCGCATCAGCGCCAGCGCCGAGGCGGGGTCCACCACCTCATGCCCGCCAATGCTCACCAGCACATCGCCCTGCTGCAACCCGGCCAGGGCACCGCCGCCATTGGGCGCCAACGCGGTGATCAGGGCGCCGCGTGCCTCTCGCGGGATGCGCCGCTCGCGCCGGGCGGCATCTGTCAGCGCCGTCAAGGTCATGCCAAAGCGCGGACCGCGGCCCTCGGGCAGCGCAGGCGGGCGGTCGGCCGTCTCCGGGGCGGGAATGATCCGGGCCAGCATGTATTGGCTGGCGCCATCGCGCTGCACCGTCAGCGAGAGCACGGTATTGGGCTGGCTGCGCGCCACGATGCGCGCCAGCGCCCGGGCATCGGCCACCGGCGCGCCATCGGCCGCCGTCACCACATCACCCGGCTGCAGCCCGGCGCGGGCGGCGGGGCCGCGCGGCACCACATCATCGATCAGCGCGCCAGCCACGCCCGGCATGCCCAGCGCCGCGGCCAGCGGCGGGGTGAGCGGCTGCGATGTGGCGCCGAGGAAACCCCGCTCCACCCGGCCATTGGACAACAAGGCCGCCACCACCTCACGCACCAAATCGGAGGGGATGGCGAAGCCAATACCCACACTGCCGCCGCTGGGCGAATAGATCGCGCTATTCACCCCCACCACCCGCCCATCGGTGGCAAAGAGCGGCCCGCCGGAATTGCCGGTGTTGATCGCCGCATCGATCTGGATGAAGTCGTCATAGGGCCCCTGGCCAATATTGCGGCCCCGCGCCGAGACGATGCCGGCGGTGACCGTGCCATCCAGGCCAAACGGGTTGCCCATGGCCACCACCCAATCGCCCGGCCGCAGGGTTTCCGAAGCCCCCAGGCTGAGCCAGGGCAGCTGCGTGCCGGCATCGATGCGCAGCACCGCCAGATCAGTCCAAGGGTCGCTGCCCACCAGCCGGGCCGGCAGATGCCGCCCATCATCAAGCGTGACCGAGACGGCCAGCGCGCCGCTCACCACATGATTATTGGTGATGATGGTGCCCGCAGCATCAATCAAAAAACCCGAGCCCAGCGCCTGCACCGGCCGGGCTTGCCCCTCGCGCCGCAGCATGGGGCGAAGCTGCCGGGCCGGTGTCTGCGGCGCCGCAACTTCCGCCGGCGCGGTGGCGGTGATGGTCACCACCGCCGGGCGCACCCGCGCCACCAGATCGGCAAAGCTGGGCAGGCCCGGCATGGGCGGCGCGACCACCGGCGGGATGATCGGCGCGCCAGTCTGCGCCTGGCCCATGGCCGCGGCCAGGCAGGTCATCAGCGCGATGATCGGGGGGCGAGGCATCCTCATAATCCCGGCTTCGCGCAGTGGCACCCAAATTGCAAGCAAGAACGCTCAAGGCCCGC
>Ga0209085_1002458_pt1 | contig 10571 bp, 7 predicted proteins | sample C_131016_EF_Meta_FD_187310 | JGI IMG/M metagenome (GOLD analysis project Ga0209085, IMG submission 187310) | Freshwater microbial communities from Lake Croche, Canada to study carbon cycling - C_131016_EF_MetaG (SPAdes) (version 2) | ecosystem: Environmental > Aquatic > Freshwater > Lake | place...
GACTACTTGTTTTTGATTTTCCTGAAGTGCGTGAGTATTTGTACTTAAAAATCTTCAACGCTCAGTCTTTATGTACTTATTTTAGGCGCTAAAAAGACGTACTATCTTGATTGTTACCGAAAGTGGGATCTGCTAAAAGCTTTACATCGCCGCTAAGCTCTGCTAAGCCTAAAAAAGGGTCCCAAATCGACCAAGCATCAACTCTTCCTTGACTTAAAGCTAGTCGAGCGTCAGATGGTGACAAATAAACTGGCTTAATATCAGTGATTTGCCGGCCAACAGATTTCAACGCAGCAATTAAGAGGAAATGGGCACTAGAACCTTTAACAAAGGTTACCTGTTTTCCTTTAAGATCTGCCAAATTTTCGATGGGGGAATTTTTATTAACTAAAATGCCGTAGGCAATAGGCGCAGGAGGTTTTGTTGATACATAGACTAAATCTGTTCCTGCGGCCTGAGCAAAAATAGGTGGCACTTCTCCTACACCCCCTAAATCGAGCTTATCTGAATTCATCGCCTCCATCAATGGAGTACCAGACTGAAATAAACTCCACTTAACAGAAATTCCTTGATTTTTCAGGCGTTCCTCTAAAGTTCCTCGATTTTTGAGAATTTCTAAATCAGTAAGTCTTTGGTAGCCAATACGCAATACTTTTGTTTCGTTATTACTACTACAAGCACTAAAAAACAAATTCAAGCTGAGACCGATAATCAACAACCATGTAAAATTTTTTCTGGATAATCCAGAGTTAATAAATCGTCTTAGATTCTGACATCTGTTTAAAAATTGGGCAATCATAAACTGTTACGCATTTGATTTTCTACTGTAGACGCATTTCTCTCGATTATCGGCATAAATATACTATATATACAAGTCTAGAATATTAGGAAGTTTTCCTCACGGTCTAACCAAAAGTCTTCCAGACAGAAGTTTCAGAGATGGCAGTTTGATTTTCTAAAGGTAATCGGGGAAACAATAATTCGGCAAATCGATAAGCTTCTTCTAGATGAGGGTAGCCAGATAAGATAAAAGTATTGATTCCTAGTTCTTGATATTCCAGCATTCTGGCGGCGACTTGGTCGGGATTGCCCACCAAAGCTGTTCCTGCCCCATCTCGTACTAAACCAATTCCAGCCCAAAGATTAGGGCTAACTTCTAGAGCTTCGCGACTACCCCTGTTAAGTTGACTAATTCGTCGTTGTCCTTCCGAGTCAGTTAGGGCAAAAGCTTTTTGTGCTTTATTGATTGCATCTTGATCTACATATTTAATCAATTCTTCAGCCGCTTCCCAAGCTTTGGATTCAGTTTCTCGTACAATCACGTGCAAGCGAATACCAAAGTCAATTGTTCTGCCTTCTTGAGCGGCTAGTTCCCTAACTTTGTTGATTTTTTCGGCGACCTGAGCTAGAGGTTCTCCCCAAGTCAGATAAACATTAACGTGTTTAGCTGCAATCTTCAAAGCTGCAGGTGAGGAACCACCAAACCAAAGAGGAGGATAAGGCTTTTGGCGGGGCGGAAAGAGCAATTTGCCACTCTTAATGTGTAAATAGTTCCCATCAAAGTCTGCTTCTTGTCCACTAATTATTTGACGCCAAACCGTTAAAAATTCATCAGTCAAGTCATAACGTGCATCATGGTTCAGATGTAATCCGTCCCCTGCTAGTTCAGCAGGGTTGCCACCTGTCACCACATTGATAAACAATCTCCCTTTAGACATACGATCAAAAGTTGCTGCCATACGAGCAACCAGTCCAGGTGAAGCAATTCCAGGACGAACTGCTACCAAGAACTTCATTTGCTTAGTGATAGGGATCAAAGAAGAGGCAATCACCCAAGCATCTTCACAAGCACTTCCTGTAGGAAGCAAAGCGCCTGTGTAGCCAAGATGATCGACAGCTATGGCAATTTGTTGTAAATATTCTGGCGTCATGTTTCTTGAGGAAATGTCAGTAGCCAGATATCGCCCATCTTTATTGGTAGGAAAAAACCAAAGAATTTGCATGATCTAGTCTTTAAATACTATAAAATTAAAGTATCTTCATAGAATTAATGTGAATCGGAGCTAACAGAATCAATAAAAAGTTTTTATTGATTTTTAGTCTAAACAAGTAATTCTTTCTATGATGCTCATTATATCACATAAGTTGATAGATTTTATGTATTTTAATCTGTTACCCAAATCCCCGCGGCTTGGCTTTTTTCTTCTGCTCTTGCTTGGCTAATAAATTCATTACTTCATCGGCATAACGTCCTTGACGCAGCAGATCCGCCATCATTTTCATAGGTTTGTCAATGTGGGTAAAAAAAGCTTTATATCCCGCACATAAATAATTCAGTCCCGGTTGTCCGTCTGGGGTTTCGATAAAGCGGTTTTTAGGACAACCTCCATTACAGGCAAAGCGTACCTCACAGTCTCGGCAATATTGGGGCAGTGTATCTAGCTTGTCCTGACCAAACTGGCGCTGCCGTTCAGATGCAATTAACTCGATCATAGGGGTTTGGTGAATATTACCTAGCTTGTAGTCAGGTTCCACAAAGTGATCACAGGAGTAGAGATCCCCATTATGTTCTAGTGCCAATGCATTACCACAGGTTTTAGAGAAGATACAGACTCCTGGCTGTACCTCTACCCAATTAGCTAGGGCAGCATCAAAATGCTGGATGAAGACTTTACCCACATCTCGTCGCACCCACTCGTCAAATACCCCTATCAAAAATTGTCCAAACTGGTCTGGTTTGACAGAACGTTCAGTCACCTGATTTCCCGCTTGAATTAACGTTGAGCCATTTTCGTTCACCCGTTCAATAATGGGGATAAACTGAATAAATTCAGCCCCTAACTCATCCCTAAAAAAGCGGTAAACCTCTAAAGGTAGATCTCCATTAGCGGCATTGACAGTACAGAGAATATTTACATCTACCTTATACTTTTTGAGAGTTTTCCAGCCCTCCATCACCTGCTCAAAACTTCCCCTGCCGCGTTTATCGACGCGATAGGTATCGTGTAAATGTTGTGGACCATCAATACTCAAACCAATGAGGAAATTATGCTCTTTAAAAAAGCGTCCCCAGTTATCATCTAGTCTTGTCCCGTTGGTTTGTATGGTATGGCTGACCTGTTGCCCTGGTTTCTTATGCTTTTCTACCAGTTCTATAGAACGTTGAAAGAACGAAAGCCCCATCAGGGTTGGTTCTCCTCCTTGCCATGCTATGGTCACTTCAGGAGTCTGGTGGGATTCTAAAAGCTGCTGGATATAGGTCTCCAGCAGGTCATCCGACATACGAAATTTACTGTTAGGATACAATTGCTCTTTGGCGAGAAAAAAACAGTACTTACAGTCTAGATTACAGATGGCTCCTGTTGGTTTAGCCAGGAGATGAAAAGCAGGAGGAGCATTTTTAGGAAGAGTTAGCATAGTATTTATTGTCGGGCTAAAATCGTACGTAACTCGGCTTCGCTGTCTTGAATCAACTCTCCACTAACATCTACTGTCACGCTGTAAATTTTCCCTGTAAACTCGAAGGGTGGTTCATAAGCGCGGGTTATCGGTGAACCATGCGAGAGTCCAACGTTCAAACCACCACCGAGACCTATTGATAAGGGAATAGTGATAGGTATTTCAGCCCGTCCCACCAATTTTCCATCAATATAAAGTTGAGCCCGACCTGGCGTTCCTTTCCCTTTGGCTATATCAGGAGGTCCTGTCACCTCAAATTCAAAGCGCAACAGGTGACGACCTTCAGGAACTGACTCTACAGACTCTACATGATGGAGTGAACGGGCTACATAATTATGCACCCAGTGCAGTTTACCGCCTTTGATATAGAACGAGTAGCCAGCGTCATTCCCTCCATGTGCCAGTAGTATTCCTTCGGCGCCACCTGTGGGAATTTCCACATCAGCAGTAATACTATGAGGACGATTGAGTACTTTGACGGCACTATTAGTAGGTATTGCCTGAGTATTCGGATAGTAAGTATAGTGTGTACGATTAACCGCAATCTGAGGACGTTCTTCAGCTAGTCTTTGTGTGCCACGTCCATCTATAGGCAAGACATTGTATTTACCCGCTTCTACATACCAAGTAGCAATCAACTCAATCAGTTTAGCGCGATGCTCAGAGGCAATATTGTGATTTTCGGCAAAATCCTCAGCCACATGATACAGTTCCCAGTTATTTGTATCAATTTCTGTCAGGGTTTCTGCGGAGATGGGGACACCAAAAAACTGCCCTGCTTCTGTAAAGGAAGGACCTGGCCAAGGCGCAACCGCACGCCAACCATCGTAATAGATCGAGCGATGCCCCATCATCTCGAAATACTGGGTAAGATGCTTAGTAGGTGCCTGAGCATCGTTCAATGTATGGGCAAAACTGACTCCTTCTATGGGGGATTGAGTGACACCCTTAATTGTAGTTGGCGGTTCAATTTCTAGTAGCTCCAGCAACGTAGGTACTAAATCAATGGCATGGGCATACTGTGTACGGATTTGACCTTTAGCTGTAATCCCTTTGCCCCAATGGACGATCAAAGGGTCACTGATGCCCCCTCGATAGGTTTCTCTTTTCCAACGTCGAAAAGGAGTATTCCCTGCCCATGTCCAACCCCAAGCATAGTGATTGAAGGTTTCAGGTCCCCCTAACTTGTCCAGTGCTGCTAGATTTTCTTCAAGGGATTCTGGTACATTGTTAAAAAAGAGGGTTTCATTGATAGAACCTGCAGGTCCTCCCTCAGAACTGGCACCATTGTCCGAGGTGACGACAATGATTGTATTTTCAAACTCTCCAATAGTTTTAAGGAAGTCGAATAAGCGACCGATGTGATAGTCTGTATGGGTTAAGAATCCAGCAAAGACTTCTATCATGCGACTATAAAGCCGCTTTTCTTCTGCTGAGAGGGTATTCCAGTGGGCAACATCGGGATCATGGCGGGAGAGTTCGGCATCAGCAGGGATAATTCCGAGTTCTTTCTGACGGGCAAAAACCTTCTCTCTGTAAGCTTCCCAACCATCATCAAACTGTCCTGCATAGGCATCAGCCCACTCTTTCGGTACATGATGGGGGGCGTGTGCTGCACCTGGAGCGAAATAGAGGAAAAATGGTTTGTTTGGTGCCACCTGCTTGGCATCAGCAATAAAACTTATTGCTTTATCTGTTAGGTCTTCGGTTAAATGGTAGCCCTCTGCAGGGGTCTTTTCGGGATGTACTAAATGGTTGTCATAAACTAAGTCTGGGTAATACTGGTGCGTATCTCCTCCTAAAAAGCCATAAAAACGCTCAAACCCACGACCGAGAGGCCAACGATCATAAGGTCCTGCAGCCGAAGTCTGTTCTGAGGGGGTTAAATGCCATTTCCCGACTGCGTAGGTGTTATAACCTTTCTGGAGTAATATTTCTGAAAGAAAGCCATTTTCAAAGGGAATATAGCCATTACTACCTGGATAACCCGTAGCACCTTCTGTAATGCAAGCCAAGGAGTTAGAATGATGGTTGCGTCCAGTGATAATGGCTGACCGAGTGGGTGAACATAACGCTGTTGTATGGAAACTGTTATAGCGCAAACCATTAGCAGCTAATGCGTCTAAGTTTGGTGTTTTGATGGGACTTCCATAGCTTCCTAGTTGTCCAAATCCTGTATCATCTAAGACTATAAAGACCACATTGGGTGTCCCTTCTTTGGCTCGCAAAGGTTCTGGCCAAGCAGGACTAGACTTGTCCACCGTTCTTCCTATTATTCCGGGAAATGTGGTTCCCGGTTTATATTCACGTAGTGACATAGATTTAACCTCATTTCCCTATTAAAATTAATTGCAGTTATGGTAGCATAATTCTCCAACCATAATATACTAAAAACCTATTGAATTTGTTAAGTTTATTGTACAATTCTCTTGGCAACCGATACTCCCGAGACAAAATACCCTCCTATCGTGCCGTTAGGACATTAGATAGATATAATATTTAGAATGGATTGGAAACTTATTTTAAACTTTGCTGTTGCCATGCTTGCTTTGATGAATCCTTTTGGTAATCTAGCTATTTTTATTAGTTATACTATGGGAGATAGTCGTGGTGTACAGCGTTGGTTAGCTTTTTTTATTGCTTTAACTATCTTTGTCTTTTCGACTTTTTTTCTTGTGACTGGTGAATCTATTTTGAGATTTTTTGGCATCAGTATTAATGCTTTCCGTATTTCAGGAGGTATTTTATTATTATTAATAGGCTTAAATATGGTGCAGGGTAAAAACAATGAGATTCAAAAAAAGTTAACAACTAAATCTATTTCTAGCAATGAGCGAATACAAGCTAGATACCAGTATCGTAACCTAGTTGTTCCTCTAGGTATTCCTTTATTTATTGGTCCTGGAGTAATCAGCACGATTATTTTATATAGTCGTCAGATTCCTAATGAAATTACTTTTTCAGGTATGATTTTTGTTTTATTTCTTATTTCATTTATTGTCTTTATTTGTTTACTTTTAAGTGAAACCTTAGAAAAGATTTTAGGTGATGTTGCTTTAGAAATCATTACTCGTATTATGGGCTTACTTTTATCTGCTATGGGTGTACAATTTATTTTAGTAGGACTGAGTAATGTTACTATTAATTTCATCAATCCTCAATTACTAAAATAAACGGTCACTTGGTAAGGCTGAAACATACGTCTTGCCTGCTGTGTGCTTATCAAAATCTGCTGTTGCTGCTTGAAGTAGTTCTGCATTCTTTAAATATGTATGAATAATAGTTAATTATCTCTTATAAACTGACTAATTTCGTCTATATGTAAATCAGTAATCATCAATGGAGAAAAATATTATTTTATGTCCAATCGAACCAATCCCAATGACCATCTGCCACGTCATAGCCTACCAATACCAGATATTACTCCCATCGGTCTGACCACATTTGACGCGAAAGATCCCGAGACAAAATACCCCCCTATCGTGCCATTACGCCCTCCCACAGGCGCACCAAATGTAATTGTCATCCTGCTTGATGATGTGGGTTTTGGTGCCTCCTCAGCCTTCGGTGGACCGATCCACACTCCTACAGCCGAACGTCTAGCCCAAAACGGACTTAAATACAATCGGTTTCATACTACAGCCCTCTGTTCTCCCACTCGTGCAGCCCTCCTCACAGGACGTAATCACCATTCTGTAGGGTTTGGAGCAATTACCGAGATGGCTACTTCCGCCCCAGGGAATAATTCTCTCCGTCCTAATACTGCAGCACCTCTAGCAGAAACACTCAAACTGAACGGATATTCTACAGCTCAGTTCGGGAAATGCCACGAAGTTCCCGTCTGGGAAACCAGTCCTGTCGGTCCATTTGATAGTTGGCCTACTGGTGGAGGTGGATTTGAATATTTTTATGGCTTTATCGGTGGGGAAACTAACCAATATTATCCCGCTCTCTATGAAGGAACTACCCCCATAGAAACCGATAAAACTCCAGAAGAAGGCTATCATCTTACCACAGATCTAACCAAAAAGGCTGTTAAATGGATACGCCAGCAGAAATCTCTCCTCCCTGATAAACCTTTCTTTATTTACTTCGCTCCTGGTGCTACTCACGCACCCCACCATGTCCCTAAAGAATGGTCAGACAAGTATAAAGGACAGTTTGATCAAGGATGGGATAAGGTAAGGGAAGAAACCTTTAATCGTCAAAAACAATTAGGTATCATTCCTGCTGAGGCTGAATTAACTTCCCGTCACGCTGAGATACCCGCTTGGGATGAAATAGCAGAAGAGATGAAGCCTATTTTAGCTAGGCAAATGGAAGTATATGCAGGATTTTTAGAGCATACTGATCATCATATTGGGTTATTAGTTGATTCTCTGGAAGATCTGGGAATTTTAGAAAATACCTTAATCTATTACATCATTGGCGATAACGGTGCTTCCGCAGAAGGTTCCTTACAGGGAACATTTAACGAGATGATTACTTTAACAGGGTTTGGTCATCTAGAAACCGCTCAGTTTCTCTCGGAACGGATAGATCTCTTCGGCACACCTGAAGCTTATAACCACTATGCGGTAGGTTGGGCGCACGCCATGTGTACACCTTATCAATGGACAAAACAGGTAGCCTCTCATTTTGGTGGCACAAGAAACGGTACTATTGTCCATTGGCCAAACGGTATTCAGGTAAAAGGGGAAATTAGATCCCAGTTTCATCATGTTATTGACATTGCACCCACCATTCTAGAAGTAGCCAAGTTGCCTGAACCAACTTTTGTTAATGGTGTACAGCAAAAACCCATTGAAGGGGTGAGTATGGCCTATTCTTTTAATAACAAGACAGCAGCAGAGCGACATGAAACCCAATATTTTGAGATGGTGGGTAATAGAGGCATCTATCATAAAGGTTGGACTGCTGTCACCAGACACCGTACCCCTTGGCAACCTGGGATCGTTGCTCTGCCCGCTTTTGATGATGATAATTGGGAACTTTACGATACTACTAAAGACTGGACTCAAGCGAGGGACTTATCTAAAGAAGATCATAATAAGTTAAAAGAACTGCAAAGACTCTGGTTAATTGAAGCTGTTAAATATAACGTTGTCCCACTTGATGACCGTATGATTGAACGGGCCAACCCCACATTAGCAGGAAGACCTCAATTAGTTAAAGGTGATCGTCAACTATTATTCGGTGGTATGGGAAGATTAACGGAACACTCGATTATTGATTACAAGAATAAGTCTTTTGCTGTAACCACAGAGTTAACAGTTCCCTCAGAAGGGGCAGAAGGAGTTATTGTGGCAGTTGGTGGTATTATTGGCGGTTGGAGTCTCTATACCAAAAACGGTAAGCTGAAATATGTCTACAACTTCTACGGATTGAATGAGTATTATGTAGAAGGAGATATCCTTCCTACTGGTAAACATCAAGTTCGTGTAGAATTTACCTACGATGGTGGTGGAATAGCCAAGGGTGGAAATGTCAGTCTTTATGTGGATGGGCAAAAAACTGGAGAAGGACGGGTAGAACAGACCGAACCCTTTGGCTTCTCAGCAGACGAAACTTTTGATATTGGCTTTGAATCGGGTTCTCCCGTCACAAAGGACTATAGTTCTATTAAGTTTAATGGTGAAATTGATTGGGTGGAAATTGATGTCGGTGCGGCGGCACAAGATGAAGACCATCAAATATCTCCTGAGGAACGCTTCCGAATTGCCATGGCCTTGCAATAAACTTTAAAGGTGTTTTCGCTAAGGGCGCACTTGGGTAGACCTTCTGCTTACAACAGTGGGCGGAGGGGATACACTCACGCCCGCAGCGTAGTAAGTAAGCGCCTTTAGATAACCAGTAAAATAAGAAATAAGCATGAGTGAAGTAAATGCCAATTATGATGAATCTTGGAAAGAAGCGTTAAGTGAATATTTTGAAAGCTTCTTAATTTTCTTTTTTCCTGTAGTCCATCAATTGATTGATTGGCAAAAAGTTCCCCGTTCTCTTGATAAGGAACTACAGCAGATTACGGCTTCATCAGAAACATCAAGGTGCATTGCTGATCAACTTTATCAGGTTTGGTTGCTTGACCAACAAGAAGTTTGGGTTTTGATTCATGTTGAAATTCAAAGTCAGTATGAAGGAGCTTTTGGGCAACGAATGTATATTTACAATTATCGGAGCTTTGATCTTTATCACAAACCTGTAGTTAGTCTAGCAATTTTAGGTGATGAAAAGGCTAATTGGCGACCTGATTTATATGGTTATTCTTTGGGTGGCTGTGAAGTGAGTCTTAAGTTTCCTATGGTTAAAATTCTTGATTATGAGTCGAAGTGGAGTGAATTAGAATCTAATAATAATCCCTTTGCTATTATCACGATGGCTCATTTAAAAACGAAAGCAACTACTAACAATTTAGCAGAACGTGAACAGTGGAAATGGAGATTAATTAGAGGACTTTATGAGAGAGGATTGACGAAAGAATCAATAGTTAAACTCTTTAAAATAATTGATACAATGATGACTTTACCTGAGCAATTACAGAAAAAATTAGTTGAGAAAATTAACCGTTTTGAGGAGGAAAGAAAAATGCCTTTAATAAGTCCAACAGAACAAATAGCCATGGAACGTGGGAAAGAAATTGGGAAAGAAATTGGGAAAGAAATTGGGAAAGAAATTGGGAAAGAAATTGGGAAATTACAAAAGGCTCGTGATAATATCAGAATTGTTTTACAAGTTCGACTCGGTGAGGTTCCCGCAGATATATTAATATTTCTAGACCAGATTTCTACTCTATCTATCTTAGATGAGATCCTGACACTGGCAGCTACTGTTAATTCTTTAGAAGATTTTAAAAAAGCTTTGGAATCCGTAAAATTAGAATAATTTGTATTGATGAAAATCCTCAACTCTCTCCTGAACAACGCTTCCGGATTGCCATGGCCTTTAGATAACCGGTAAAATAAGAAATAAGCATGAGTGAAGTAAGTGCCAATTATGATGAATCTTGGAAAGAAGCGTTAAGTGAATATTTTGAAAGCTTCTTAATTTTCTTTTTTCCTGTAGTCCATCAATTGATTGATTGGCAAAAAGTTCCCCGTTCTCTTGATAAGGAA
>Ga0209085_1002462_pt1 | contig 10567 bp, 10 predicted proteins | sample C_131016_EF_Meta_FD_187310 | JGI IMG/M metagenome (GOLD analysis project Ga0209085, IMG submission 187310) | Freshwater microbial communities from Lake Croche, Canada to study carbon cycling - C_131016_EF_MetaG (SPAdes) (version 2) | ecosystem: Environmental > Aquatic > Freshwater > Lake...
AAAAACGGCCAAAGTCAGTGCGTAAAGCGTGGCCCGTAAACGGCCTTGAACAAGTCCCTGTCCGGCCGTGTCGCCATAATGAGCGATCAAAAAAAGGATGCTGATATAAATCAGAGCCGTCAGGATGACGGTCCAGCCGGCAATCATGGGCAGGTCCTTAAAGCGGTGTTCTCTGGAATAAATGCCTTTATTTGTGTCAGTTGAAATCTTTTTTCTTAAAAAGCCACTCTTTTTTTACAAGACGGAAAGGAATCTTCGTGACAAAAGGGGTGCGGTTCCAAAAAGAAAGTCATTGAGGAGTTAACCCCGTGTCATTATCCACCTTGCGTCCGGAAGCTTTGAATGCCCCGTCGAGCGGGATTGTCGAGGTTTTCGATTATGGCCGCAATCGTCCGGGTCTGATCCCGCTTTGGGTGGGCGAGGGTGATTTGCCGACACCCGCTTTTATTTCGGAGGCGGCCACACGGTCTCTGGCTGCGGGTGAAACCTTCTATACCTATCAAAGCGGCTTGCCTGAGTTGAGGCAGTCCATCGCCCGTTACATCAATGGTCTTTATGGCACCTCGCTTTCTATGGATCGGTTCCATGTGACGATTGGCGGGATGCATGCATTGCAAATGGCCCTGCGCATGGTGGCCGGTGCAGGGGATGAGGTTTTGATCCCAACTCCTGCTTGGCCGAATTTTTATGGCGCAGCGGTTGTCTCGGGGGCGCGTCCGGTGGATGTGCCGATGACGTTGCAGCCACGCGGCAATGACCATGTCTGGGCGCTGGATATCGCGCGGATGAAAGCAGCGCTTTCCCCCCATACCAAGGCCATTATCATCAATTCTCCCTCCAATCCGACGGGTTGGACGGCCACGCGCGCCGAATTGGAACAGGTTTTGGCGTTGGCCCGTGACAACGGATTATGGATTATCGCTGACGAGATTTATGGGCGGTTTGTTTATGACGGGTCGCTGCGGGCTCCCTCTTTCCATGACATTATGGACGAGACAGACCGGATCATGTTTGTGCAGACCCTTTCCAAAAATTGGGCGATGACCGGTTGGCGGATCGGCTGGCTTGAATGTCCGGTTTGGATGGCCGAAACGGTTGAAAATCTTGTCCAATATTCATCTTCGGGCGTGGCCGCTTTCATGCAGCGCGCAGCGATTGCGGCGCTTGATCAGGGCGAGGCCTTTGTTGGCCATCAACTGGCGCGTGCAAAGGCTGGACGCGATATTGTGACGCGGGGCTTGGGTCAGCTTGAGCATGTGCATTTTGGTGCGGTGGACGGGGCCTTTTATCTGTTTTTCCGTGTGGATGGCGTCACGGATATGCGTCAATTGGCGCTTGATCTGGTGGATCAGGCTAATGTCGGTTTGGCACCCGGAACGGCCTTCGGGACAGGCGCGCAAGATTATATGCGGATGTGCTTTGCCCGCAAAGCAGAGGATCTCGAAGAGGCGACACGTCGCATTGTCAGTGTTCTCAAGCGGTGAAAGGGTCCGATCCGGATCTAAGACCATTTTATTAAGGGTGCTGAGGCGTTTTGTGACGCGATTGTCATCATTTTGGTTTAATATAAGGCATCAATCATTCTACCCTCTGTCGGGTGTTCAGGATGGGATAATGGCATGGAAAGTTCCGGAGATGATCCGCGCCAGAAGGACGGGTTCGTTGACGCACCGGTGACGTTGGCACGGGGTGTCGGCGGTCTTCAGAGCCTGAGCCCGCGCGAGCGGGAGGTTTTGGACGCCTTGATTGCAGGCGAGACCAGCAAGGAAATCGCGCGGCGTTTTAACCTCAGTCCCCGAACGGTTGAAGTGCATCGGGCCCATATTCTTAAGAAAATAGGCGCGCGCAACACGGCTGATCTGCTGCGGCGGGTCTTGCTGGATCAAACAAAATCATAAATAAGCGCAAAGGTATTTCTTTGTCGCAAAACAGATGATTTCCATCATTGCGGACATAAGGCCTCGACAAGCGTAATTGAGACCGGGTATCGGCATGACGGAACAGGCTAAGATTTCGCCGACAGTCAAAAAAATTGCTGCGCAGCAATTTTCTGCTTTTGTCCTGTGTACGGCCTCCGGTGCTCTGGCCGCCGCTTTGAATATTCCGGCAGGCTGGCTGTGCGGGTCTTTGGCCATGTCGGCCTGGTTATCTTTTACCGGTCGCTCGGCTTTGATGCTGCCGGAATTGCGTGATTTCGCGATGATCTTATCCGGCCTGTCGATCGGATTGAGTGTCACGCCGGAAACGGTGGCGCGTTTTGCCACCATACCGCTCAGCCTGTCCATTATGATTGTGGCGGTGATCGCCATCACATCGATTTCAGCTTTGATCTTGATGCGGTTTTTCGGATGGAAGCGGCTTGATGCCTGTCTGGCCTCCGCACCCGGTGCTCTTTCGACCATTTTGATCATTGCCAGCGAGAAAGAGGCTGAATTATCGAAAATTGTGGTGATTCAGCTCTTTCGTCTGTTCATGTTGATGGCTGTTTTGCCCTCGGTTGTCACGGCGGGCTTCGGGCATGCCGCGGTGCCGGTTCATCATGATCAGGTCTGGCTGTCGCCGGAAGGACTGGCGCTGGTCTGTGGCACGGGCCTTTTATTGGCCTTGGTTTTTGTCAGGATGCAATTGCCGGCGCCGATCTTGTTGGGCGCGATGCTGGCCGCAGGTGCCATGAACGGGTCAGGATTTGTGGCGGGTCAGATGCCGACCGTGCTTTCCAATCTGAGTTTTGCACTGGTCGGTTGGTTTATCGGAGAACGGTTTCGCGGGGTCAAATTCAGGGATATTCGTGGTTTGGTTGGCCCCATGTGCGCCTCTTTTCTCGCGACCATTCTGGTTGCCCTGTTTTTTTCAGAATTGGTGGTCTGGATTTCCCATTTTCCGCAAGCGGAAGCGCTGGTGGCCTTTGCGCCCGGTGGCGTTGAAGCCATGTCTATTCTCGCGCTGGCATTACAGCTCGATTCCGTTTTTGTCGCCTCCCATCATATTGTGCGATTTGTTTTTATCGGTATTGCCTTGCCGCTCTTGATCCGTGTCCGACCCCGCTGGTTCGGATTGAAAGAAGCGTGATTGTGCAGCGCAACAAAATGATGTTGCAGTCTCATTTAAGTCTGTGGTTTTAAAAAATCAGCTTTTCGCCGGAACGAGATCCCAGCCTTTGCTGCGCAGGCAAGCATTGAAAGATTGCTTGCGTTGTCCCGAATTGGCATCCGTCACGCCATAGCTGGGCGGGATATAGTGACCGGGGACATAATCACAAGCAGTCCCATAATAGGTACGGTAACAATTGCGGTATCCGCTTGTATAATAACCGCCTCCGGTCTGAACGACGACATTTTGCGCCGGATAGAGGCTGGCAACCTTTTGCTCGCAAGAGCCGCTGTCTATATTGAGATTGGCTGCCGGTCTTGTTTGGTTAACCCATTGATATTGCACACATCCCGCAAAGAAAAGAGGCAGTGTCACGGCAAAACCCAATGATGTTAATTTTGAAAATTTCAGCATCTGGGGTCTCCGTCATGGAACAAAGGCAGGGTGGATCATACGCCGCATCATAAGCGCAGCATCGCTTTTGAGTGAAGTTAATTTTTCTTTATATGAATAAATTTACTCGCTTTTGTTGCAACAGGTCTTTACTCATTGGGGAAAAAGAGGCAGGAAATCCACGTTTTTCTTGTTATTTGGGTGTTGATGCAAAAAGTCGAGCGGCGTGTTTTTATGCAAGGACTGCTTGCAACGACGGCATTGTCGGCGGGGCTCGGTTCTGCGTGGTCGCAATCACGCAACAAGATTGTCACTTCCAAACCTGTTTTTGCCTATGATGATGTTGTCCGGCGGGCGCGGGAATTGTCTGAAGCGCCCCATGACCCCACGGTGCAATCCTTGCCCGCGGAACTGGCGGCGCTTGATTTTGATGCGTGGCGCGAAATCCGGTTTCGCGGCGAGAAAGATCCTTTGGGCGATCCGACGAAGCATTTCAAATTACAGACCTTTCATCTCGGGCATTTGTTCCAGCATCCCATCCAGATCAATCTGGTTAAAGACCGGATTTCCGAACCCATGGCCTATTCGGCCGATTATTTTGATTATGGCCGCACGAAATTTCAAAAACCACTGCCCGCCGATTTGGGCTATGCGGGATTTCGTATCCATTACCCCCTGAATACGGCAACCTCTTCCGATGAACTGGTATCGTTTTTGGGAGCGAGTTATTTCCGGTTTTTGGGGCGCGGCCAGCAATATGGCCTGTCGGCCCGCGGTTTGGCGATCGGGACCGGATATCTGGATAATCGGGAAGAATTTCCTTTTTTCAAGGAATTCTGGATTGAGCGGCCCGATCCGAAATCCGATCTGATTTCCATTTATGCCTTGCTGGATAGTCCTTCGGTGACAGGGGCTTACAGGTTTGACCTCGTGCCCGGCCAAAAAGCGGTCATGGATGTCACCGTGACGCTTTATGTGCGCAACCGGATCAGGCGGCTCGGCATGGCCCCGCTGACCTCCATGTTCTTCATCGGCGAAAATGATCGCCATATGAATGATCGCAATAAATATGACGAATTCCGTACGGAATTGCATGATTCCGATGGGTTGATGATCCATACCGCCGATAATGAATGGATTTGGCGGCCCTTGAAAAATCCTCTGGTTCAGGAGGTGCAGCGCTACGATACCCGCAATGTGCGCGGCTTCGGACTGTTCCAGCGTGATCGCCGCTATGAACATTATATGGATATCGAACTCGCCTATGAGGAGCGCCCCAGCTATTGGATCGAGCCGAAGGAGGATTGGGGTTCGGGCGTGGTGGAACTCGTTGAACTGGCGACAAAAGATGAAACAGCCGACAATATTGTCTGCGCTTTTGTACCGGACGGGCCGATTGATCCGGGAAAACCCTTCACCTTCTCATACCGCATCCATTCGCTCAATGAAGGCTTAAATCTGCACAATCTGGCGGTGGTGACCAATACGTTCAACGCGCCCGCTTATGCCTTGGGCTCCAATGAGCAGCAGGCGGGCAATGCGCGGCGGTTTATGGTCGATTTTGCCGGCGGTGAAATGGATTATTACCTGAAAAATCCGGGACTTGTGAAGATTGTGGCCTCCGCGCGCAATGCAAGGATTTTCCGGACTTTCCTGGTCCCCAATCCGAAGGGGCAGGGGTTCCGGGCGATGATCGATGTCAAATTCGAGGACAATCAGGTTGGCACCGTCAGGGCCTTTTTGTCCTCCGGACAGAAGCCTTTGACCGAGACCTGGAGCTATTCCTGGCGGATTTACAACTTCTGAGATAGGGCGGATAGGCCTGAAAATAGGGGTTTATCCAGCCAGAACAGGGTTTGTTTGGCGAAAAAATCACCGAACAAACCGACTTTTCGGCTCGACATTTTACCCATTCACCTGTATTGCACCGCTTCCAATTGAAAACAGCGGCGCCCAACCGCCGGTTCGACGTCCCTCGGGATTGAGATCCAAACGGGCAGGAGAAGAAGATGGATATTATTCAGACGCTCGAAAAAGAGCAGGCAGAAAAATTGGCCGCTTTGCGAGCCACCCCCGATTTTCAGCCCGGTGATACATTGCAGGTCAATGTGAAGGTGATCGAAGGCGAGCGCACCCGTGTGCAGGCCTATGAAGGCGTTTGCATCGCCCGCAATGGCGGTGGCCTCAATGAAAGCTTCACCGTTCGCAAAATCAGCTATGGCGAAGGTGTGGAACGTGTGTTCCCCGTTTACTCGCCGCTGATCGACAGCATCAAAGTGGTGCGTCGCGGTAAAGTGCGTCGCGCGAAGCTTTATTACCTGCGTGATCGTCGCGGTAAGTCCGCACGTATCGTCGAACGCAAAACCGGCCACGGTTTCGATAAGGCTGACAAGAAATAAGCAAGGCATCGGTGCGGCGGACCAAGACGCCCCGCATCTTTTGATCTTGATTGGCTTTTTTAGAACGCGGCCTTCTTCAGGGGTCGCGTTTTTATTTGGGTCTTTTAAAAAAGGCCTGCTCTTTATTTCGCGCGGGGCCTTTTTCTTTGCGTGAGATTTCTTATAATTGAGTGATCAAATAGTTGGACGCCGATGATCGGCGGTTTTTCTCAAAACGGATGAGCGAGACAAACATGGTGGCGCGCACGCTTTACAACAAAATCTGGGACGATCATGTGGTTGATACCCAACCCGATGGCACCTGCCTTCTCTATATCGATCGTCATCTGGTGCATGAAGTGACCAGCCCGCAGGCTTTCGAGGGATTGCGCGCAACAGGTCGCAAGGTCCGCGCACCGGAAAAGACCTTGGCGGTGGTTGACCACAATGTCCCCACCTCTGATCGCTCGAAAGGGATTTCCGACCCCGAAGCGGCCACACAAGTGGCCGCCTTGGCTGAAAATGCGCGCGAATTCGGTATTGAATATTACAACGAGCTCGATAAGCGGCAAGGCGTTGTCCATATCATCGGGCCCGAACAGGGTTTCACTTTGCCGGGAACGACGATTGTCTGCGGCGACAGCCATACCTCAACCCATGGCGCCTTCGGGGCGCTGGCGCACGGGATCGGCACATCCGAGGTGGAACATGTGTTGGCAACCCAGACCCTGATCCAGTCCAAAGCGCGCAATATGCGCATTCAGGTCGACGGAAAACTGCCGCATCATGTATCCGCAAAAGACATTATTTTGTCGATCATCGGTGAAATCGGCACCGCAGGCGGCACGGGCCATGTCATGGAATATGCGGGCGATGCCATCAGCGCCTTGTCGATGGAAGGCCGCATGACGATCTGCAATATGTCGATCGAGGGTGGCGCCCGCGCCGGTCTGGTGGCCCCCGATGAAAAGACCTTTGCCTATTTGAAAGACCGTCCCAAGGCTCCAAAAGGGGCGCAATGGGATGCGGCGATGCGCTATTGGGAAAAACTGCAGTCCGATAGCGGCGCGCATTTCGATCGGGAAATCCGGCTGGATGCCGCCAATCTGCCGCCGATTGTCACTTGGGGCACCAGTCCCGAAGATGTCGCGAGCATTACCGGCCTCGTGCCCCGCGTAGAGGATGCGCAAACCGAAGCCAAGCGCGCCTCCATTGCCCGCGCGCTCGATTATATGGGCCTGAAAGGCGGCGAGAAAATCACCGATCTTGCCATTGACCGTGTCTTTATCGGCTCCTGCACAAACGGACGCATTGAAGATTTGCGCGCGGCTGCGGCGATTGTGGCGGGCAAGCATGTGCATGCCCATGTCAATGCGATGATCGTGCCGGGTTCCGGCCTCGTGAAATTGCAGGCGGAAGAAGAGGGTCTCGACAAGATCTTCAAGGCCGCCGGTTTTGACTGGCGCGAGCCGGGCTGCTCGATGTGTCTGGCGATGAATGCCGATAAATTGGCACCGGGCGAGCGTTGCGCCTCGACCTCCAACCGCAATTTCGAAGGTCGTCAGGGCTTCAAGGGTCGCACGCATCTGGTGTCGCCTGCCATGGCTGCGGCGGCAGCCATTGCCGGTCATTTTGTCGATATTCGTCAATGGGCCTGATCGGCATCGTGCATTGAAACAGAATTTTAAAACCCCGCTCTGGCGGGGTTTTTTTATGGACTGAGACAGGATCGACCTACCAGCAATCACGCTCAATCCGCTGGCTCCAGACGCCCCAATAGGGATCCCAATAAGGAACCAGACGGCTGCGGCAGCGCTCATGATGGCGATGTCTGTAAAAATCGTGATGATGCTCCCCCTGATAGCGCTGATGGTATGAGGGGGATTGATAAGTGCGTTCCCGATAGCCGTGGTGGCGGTGATGAGGTTCGTAGGAATTGAAAGCCGTGGCCGGACCGCCTGTCAGGCTCACCACCGCCAGCATCAGCAAAAAACCCATAAGACCACGCCTGAGCGCGGATGAAATGTGATCAGCCATCATGACACCCTCCTGATCCGGTCTGGTCCTTTGATCAACCGTTGGATTGAATGTGCCCCTGAAGGGTTGAACAAGGGCTGAGAGGGCCGTTCATCTGCCGTTATCTCGACCAATTGAACGGATTTTGATGTGTTTTTTTGCCGGTGTGGCGGGGTGACAGCATCGGTCCGCCTCTGCTATAGGAAACTTCCTTTAATCACCCGGTTTTTTGCTGACGGACCCTCTCATGCAGCCTTTTACGTCTCTGACCGGCGTTGCCGCGCCGATGAAGATCACCAATGTCGACACCGACATGATCATTCCGAAGCAATATTTGAAGACCATCAAGCGCACCGGCTTGGGCACGGGTCTGTTTGCCGAAATGCGTTTCAATGAAGATGGCAGCGAGAACAAAGACTTTGTTCTCAACCAGCCCGCTTATCGCAAGGCGCAGATTTTGGTGGCCGGTGATAATTTCGGCTGCGGCTCCTCGCGCGAACATGCCCCTTGGGCTTTGCTGGATTTTGGTATTCGCTGCGTCATTTCAACGTCATTTGCGGATATTTTCTATAATAACTGCTTCAAAAACGGCATTTTGCCGATCAAAGTCACCCAAGAACAGCTGGATCAATTGATGGACGAGGCGGCGCGCGGCGCCAATGCTACCCTGACCGTTGATCTGGAAAGTCAGGAAATCAAGACATCGGACGGACACGCCGTGCATTTTGAAATCGACAGCTTCCGCAAGCATTGCTTGCTCAACGGCCTCGACGATATCGGTCTGACCATGGAAAAGGCCACATCCATCGACAGTTTTGAAAGCAAGGTCTCTGCCGAGCGTCCTTGGCTCTGAGAGCTGACGTTTTAAACATCCCGTTTTTCAATCCCATGACAGGCGCGGGTCGCTCGGCGATCCCCCTTCAATGATCTGACCAAGAGGAGTTCGCATCATGGCATCCTTCAATCTTTTGCTGCTGCCGGGTGACGGGATCGGCGTCGAGGTGATGGGCGAGGTCAAAAAAATCCTCGATTTCATGACCAAGACCGGCATGGCACGCTTTGAAACCGAAACCGACCTTGTCGGCGGTGCGGCCTATGATGCGCATAAAAAAGCCATTAGCGATGATGCGGTGAAGCTCGCCCATCAATCGGATGCGGTGTTGTTTGGGGCCGTGGGCGGTCCGCAATGGGACGGCGTGCCTTACGACCAGCGTCCGGAAGCGGGCCTGCTGCGCCTGCGCAAAGACTTGGAAATGTTTGCCAATTTGCGTCCGGCCATTTGCTATCCGGCTTTGGCGGCAGCCTCTTCGCTCAAGCACGAGATTGTCGAAGGCCTTGATATTATGATTGTCCGCGAATTGACGGGCGGCGTTTATTTCGGCGAGCCGAAGGAAATTGTCACGCTGGAAAACGGCGAAAAGCGCGGCGTTGATACGCAGGTTTATACCACGCATGAAATCGAGCGCATCGGACGGGTGGCTTTCGAGCTGGCGCGCAAGCGCGGCAACAAAGTCACCTCTTCGGAAAAACGCAATGTGATGAAATCCGGCCTGTTATGGAATCAGGTCATCACGGATTTGCACAAGCGCGAATATGCGGATGTGGTGCTGGAACATATGCTGGCGGATGCTTTGGGCATGCAGCTGGTGCGCTGGCCCAAACAATTTGATGTGATTGTCACCGATAACCTGTTTGGTGACATGTTGTCGGATGTGGCCTCCATGCTGACAGGCTCGCTCGGCATGTTGCCCTCAGCCTCCATGGGGATTGCCGATGCCAAAACCGGCAAGCGCAAATCCATGTATGAGCCCGTACATGGCTCAGCGCCTGACATTGCCGGCAAGGGTCTGGCCAATCCGATTGCGATGATCGGATCCTTTGCGATGGCGTTGCGCTATTCGCTGGGTCTGTCGGATGCAGCGGATCTGGTTGAAAAAGCCATTGCCGATGTGTTGAACAGCGGCTTGCGCACCAAAGACATTGCCGGTCCGGGCGTGAATGCCATTTCGACATCGGAGATGGGTGACGCGGTGCTGCAGGCGATCCAGAAATTGGCGCGTTGAGCAGCAACCCCCTCTTAAGCCGCATTGACTTGTGGCCGCGAGCGTGAATAAAAAGAAGACCATTCTCTGATCGGGTTTGGTTTTTTGGAATTGGATGGCGCCATGCTTCGTTTGCTCAAAACAACAAGCAAATCGGGCTCACAACAGACCCTGAAACGGGTGCTGGCGCACTGACGCATTCTCTCTTCCCGCATTCTTCTCCCGCGGGGGGAAGAATGAAAAGCCGCACAAGCGGTTTTCACACAAGGGGAGAAGAGGGCAAGATCAGGATTTTTCAGTCATGGCATTCAAGGTCGCAATTGTAGGCGCCACGGGTAATGTGGGCCGCGAGCTTCTTTCCATTTTGAGCGAGCGGGCGTTTCCAGCCAGTGAGGTTGTCGCGCTGGCGTCAAGCCGCAGTTTGGGCACGGAAGTGTCGTTTGGCGACAAGGTCCTGAAAACCAAAGTCCTCGATCATTATGATTTTTCCGATACCGATATCTGCCTGATGTCGGCAGGCGGCGCGATTTCCAAGGAATGGGCCCCCAAGATCGGGGCGGCCGGTTGTCTGGTGATCGATAATTCCTCGGCATGGCGCTATGATGCGAGCGTTCCCTTGGTGGTGCCGGAAGTGAATGCCGATGTGCT
>Ga0209085_1002464_pt1 | contig 10560 bp, 9 predicted proteins | sample C_131016_EF_Meta_FD_187310 | JGI IMG/M metagenome (GOLD analysis project Ga0209085, IMG submission 187310) | Freshwater microbial communities from Lake Croche, Canada to study carbon cycling - C_131016_EF_MetaG (SPAdes) (version 2) | ecosystem: Environmental > Aquatic > Freshwater > Lake | place...
TTCATCATCCAGACCCGTAATAGAAATTTGTTCTATAGGATTGGAACAATCCCTACAGAATGAATACACCGGAAGTTCTTCCTCTTCATCTTCATCCACTGCTTCATCATCTTCACTTCCTTCTGCCCAATAACAAGCATCACAAATTGGCGCAGTTGTTGTTTGTTCTTCGTCTTCCCAGCAGAAATTTGTACGATCTTCACTATAAGGGGGTAAATTAGGATTGTATCCTGCGATTTCATGAAATTCTAAGTCTATATGACAGAGATGGCAGCTCATTTTACTTTGCTTCTATTTCTTCTTTTATAAATACATCATTTTTATTATTAATCCAACTTTCATTTTCCATTTTAATATATTATATCATCATATTTTATATTTTTATATTTTTATTATTTTTATATTTTTATATTTTTATATCATTATTTAATTCATCAATCATTTTTATAAATTCATCATCTAATTTATCATTTTTTTTCTCTTCTTTTTTATCGTCTGGAAAAAACCAATTAGTATTTAATGATTGTGTTGTTATATCTAAAGATATATTATTTTTCATATCAATACTATCAGGTTTTAATATTTTTATAAAATCTTTTTTTTGTATTGCACTCTTTATAAATGGATCTAATAATAATTCTTTAGCTGTCGGTCTTAATGACGAATTCTTTTGTAAACATTTTGATATAAAATTATTTAAAGCAGATGATCCCTTTTTTGACATTTCTTTATATGATTCAATTGTAGGTGAAATATCATATACTGTTTTTCTTATTGCAGTCATTGGATCTAAATCATTATTAGGTGGTTTACCAATAAATAATTCCAATGTTGTAATACCTAAACTCCAGATATCGATTTTATTATCATAATTTTCTCTCTTAATAACCTCAGGAGCCATCCACCATGGAGATCCTACAAAAGTATTATGAGATTTACATTCATGAACATCTAAATAAGCAGAAACACCAAAATCAGATAAAACAATTGTTCCATCAGAATTTATAAGAATATTTCCTCCTTTTACATCTCTATGAATAAAATTTTCTTGATGAATATATTCTAAACCTAATAATACATTTTTTATAATATATGCTATAATAGGCTCAGATAGTGTACATTTATTTTTTTTAACAAAACTTATTGCACTTCCCATATCCATTAATGGCATAATTAACCATAAATTTGTATTTTCTACAAAACTGCAAAATAATTCTAATACATTATCATTTTTTATTAATTTCATAGTTTTTATTTCTGATTTTATTTCTTCAAAATCATTATCATATATATCTAATATTTTTATTGCAACTAATCTATTATTATAAATACATTTTGCACTATAAACTTTACCAAATGCACCTGATCCTATCTGTTGAATAATTTCATATTGTGATTTATCTAGTGGCCATCCATCTTCATTTACATGGATTTTTTCTTCCATATTTTTTGATATTGATTTATATATACTTAACTATATAATTTATATAAGTATTTTTAATTTCAATTATTTTACTTAAAATAAATAAAAAAGTATTTAAAAATCAGAAATAATACTAATATAAATTAAATTATTGAATCATAAGTTAATATTGAATCATAAGTTAATATTGATTCTCTACATAAAGGACATCTATCATCATAATTTTCTAATTCTTTTAAACATGCATTATGTATAATATGTTTATTAAGACATGAATATCTTGATTTATTATTAGATAATAAATCACAGCATATTATACATATATCGTCTTCTTTAAAAGTTGGCTTTAAAAATTTATCTTTTTTTAAATTCAATATAAAATTTATAATATCATAAATCGTATAATGTTCAACAAGTATATCAAATTTATAATTAATTAAATTAAATATTTCTTCTATATTAATTTTTTCACTTACACATTGATCAAAATTTAGTATTTGATTTCTATTTGGTCCTATTTTCTCTCTTTCACTTTTATCTCCAAACCATACACTATAATATCTATAATAAGTTTGATGTGTATATTTATATTTATATTCATATTTACCATATTTTAATTCAAATTTTGTATATAAAATAAATACACCATTTATTACGCCAAAACTACATTTAATACCTTTTTTCCAATTATCCCATGAACCATAAAGTTCAATTTTACTATCATAATACCAATGTTTATTATTATGACCTAAATCATAATCAATAGTTTCAAAAAGTAATATACCATACATTTGATATTATAAATAAATTAATAAAATAATAGCATATATTAATTTCAATTTTTACATAAATTGCATTCTATAACCGGCAGATTCTGATAATTTCTGATTTTCTAAGGTATTATCAATAAGTTTTAGCAATTCATCATATAATATTGAACTTGATTTTATATAAATTGATTCAACATGTAAATTATTAAAACATGTATTGCTTTTAAAACAACCATACAGATTTGAATTTGTTATAGATATAGTCGCTTTAATATTGTTAAATGTATTAATACTAGCTGTACCAAACCAAAATTTAATAAATGTTTTCAATTTATCATTATCTTTATTATTTAAATCTTCCATTACTTTCATAAATATCTTTTTGAAATATTCAATTCTTTCATAAAATACTGTACCTTTTGCAACAATTTGATCGTCATAATCCTGTTCTCTTCTTACCATAATGTTATTTTTCAAACTATGTTGTGAATTACCTATTATATCATATTTCCAATCACCTTTAATATATCTTGTTAATGTTATCATTGAAACATAATTCATATAATAATATCTTGATTTTAACATCCTAAATCCTAATATAAAATTTATAGATGATTTGTATAAATATTTATTATATATATAATTACCAACATATAGACTTCTAGGAATTATATCTTCACATTGTAATTCCATAAATTCTTCATACTCTTTTTTATTCATATTTAATATAATTTTCATGCTATTAATATAATCAATATAGTAAGGCTCTAATTCATCAAAAAAATCTTTCATTTTTATATTAGATATTCCTTTTAACAACATATAACAGATAACAGGATGTAAATTTAATGCAGGTGATATTGTTTCTCTAAAAATAGATCTTCCCATCATTATTCCAAAAAATTTCCATACAGATGGATGTAATGTTGAATCTTTTTTAGGTACTAAATAACTATCAACTTCTTCACAATTTTTTATAATTTCACTTGATATAATGGAATAGAAATCCTTTGATAATCCACCAGCATCAAATCCATTTTTTTTTCCATCAGCTATATATTCTATAAATGTTTTTCTTCTACTTGATATTAAATCCAAAAATATTTCAGTTTCTTTACTATCATCTAATTGTATATTTTCAAAAGGTTTTAATGGATCAATTATTAATTCAATTTCTTCTGATGTTTCTGGTATTGAACTATAAGAAATATATTCAATAATATTATCTAATTTTTTTAATACAAGATTATATAAATCACTTGGTAATAAATACATTACACTAAAAAATTTTGAACTTAATCTAAAAAATGCTGCTTCTTGTATAATATTATTTATACTTTTATAATAAATATCTCTTTTATCAGGCTTTACCTTTCCTATTCTTTTTAATTCAAGTTCCATTAACATACTAAAATCGGCAATCTGAATTCCTAATTCTTTTATCTTAGAAATATAGCTATTTTCCAACATTTCTAAAATAAAACCCATAACTGTATCGTAATATTTTATCAGTAAATTTTCATTGCTCACTATTTTTTGTAATATTAATAAAGATCTTTTATTTATATTTTCTATTTTATCTGGTGATGTTGAAACACTTTTTAAAATATTATGTGTTATTTTAAAAATTACTGACGGTGATATATCTTTTAATGTTTTTTGTTCTAATATTATAATTAGGTCATCAAAAGATATATTGTCTCCATATCTAACAATTATATCAGACAAAATAATAGAATTATTTAATATTTTATCAAATCCTATAAAATCCTTTATTTGATGATATTTGAGATTTTTTATTGTATTATATAAAATATCTACTTTTGTTAATTTACAAAAATTACAAGTTTCTTGACATCTTTTTGTTATATCATATAACTTGCTTTCAGATAATAAATTACTCATTTTTACATATTTACAATAACATTTTATCTGTTTATTTTTAGATGTATCAATATAATCTGTATCACATGTATCATCAACTAATTTACAATCCAGTTTGTAGATATTTAAATTGATTTAATACAAGTCTATATAAATAAAATTATTATCAATTTTTTTCAACAAAATCAGCTCTATATACGAATACTTTATAATCTTTACTACAGATATTCTCAACATCTTCTAAATTAAATAACATATCATCAACAAAAACAATATTTTTAAATCCTAATTCCTTACATATTTCATCTGCTACTTTTCCTTTAGATTTTCCCGATGTATGAAATATTCCATTATTTTCATGATGTGCAGAAATATCTGATTTTAATTTTAATTCATCTGCTACAAATCCTATTTCATTTAAATGTTTTTTTGTTATTATTGCTAATTCATCATCTCTTGCAGTTACAATAATAACAACATTACCTACTTCTCTTGCTTCTTCAATCATTTTAGTTAAACCTGATTCATCAGTATGACTAAATTTATCACAATCTCTAATTTTTTTTTTCCATAATTCATTTGTTTTATATTCAGCTAAATCAAAATCCTGAAATTCCTCAAAAAAATTATTAAATGTTTCTTTCCACCATTTAGATATCTCTCTTAATTCACCTTCAAATTTTAATATTGTTTCATCACAATCTAATATTACTAATGTATTAGGTATTGTATGTTCTGTTATCGTTGAAAATGTCTTATTTAAATTTTTCATTATTATATATTAAATATAGTACATTAATATATATAAGTGACAATTATATGTTTTAAATATCAATTTTTATTTCTTTTTTTATTATTAATTGATTTTTTAATAGAATCCTCTTTAATATTTATTAATTCCTTCTCTCTTTCCATCTTATATTTTACTCTCGGATCATTTAAAAAATCTTCTGTATCTTCTGATGATTCTTCTATCTGTTTTGATTCTTCTATTTTTTTATTTTTTATTTTATCAAATATTGTATCATTCTCTTTTTTTGGTGGTTCATATTCTATCTCTTTAATATTTGGTTTTTCTTTTATTTTTTTATTTAAATCTCTATCTAAAAAAAACTTTGGTGCCAATACTCTCAATATTTGATTTTTTACAGATTGTCTATTTTTAAAGTCCTTAACTAAATTCTCTGCAACTCCTAATATTGGTAATTTCCCCATATAATAATCACTTTCTACTTTTTTTGTACTGTGTAAATATCTTTTTTGCATATATTTGTAGTATTTTATTATTATATTATATACTTCATCTAATAGAGGATCAATAATAGATTCCTTGATCATAGATCCCTTCTTATCATACACCCATTCATCCTTCTGATTAAGCGTACTTCTAACTATATAAATTAATCTAGAAACATCAGAAGCCCAAAATGTTTGTTCTGCTGGATCATCCTTTTTATAGGCTTTAACTATTATATTTGTAATATAATTTGCAAATTCCTTATTATCATATATATGCAATAATCTCTCAGCAATATATTCATCAGCAAAATCCGGCTTTTGTTGTATCCAATATTTAATTTCTTTATCACTCTTAACATCAGCGACAACATAATCTGATTCTATTGGTATTGATGGCATTTTAGGTGTTTTATTATAGGTTAATGAAACAAAAGTTAGGGCATTCATACGACCTTCAGAATAAGCATTTCTAACTGATTCAACATTTTTATTTTGAATTAAATCAATCTGTTCATCTTTAGATTTTAAAAGTTCTTTTTTATGATCATTTAAAAGTTTCTTATCTTTTTTTGATTGTTTTTGTAACATCTTATTTTCTGTTTTTTCTTTAATTAATTTCGATTCTATTTCAGCTTTTATTAATCTTGATTCAATTTCTGATTTTTCCTTTAAAAATTTAATTTCTTGTTGAAGTAATAATATAGCTGTATTAGGATCTTTAACTATTGTATTGTCAATATTATTACTATTATCTAAATGATTTGTAGAATTATTTTCTGTTTTTATATTGCATGATTTTTTATGTTTACATAAATTGCTTTTATGATTAAATATTTTTAAACAATTATCGCAACAAAACTTACCTTCTGGTGTTATTTTATCAATATGAGATTTTGTATGAAGATGTCTATTATAATGTGTTTTTATATTTGATTTATAATCGCAAATTTCACATATATAATTTACCATTGATATATACTAAATCTATATATAAATTTTATTTTAAAAAACGCAAATATAATTATTTAACATATATAATCTTTTTTTTTGATATATACAGTATAAAGTATATAATATACATATATAAATTATTATTATCATATGATATACCTTTAATTTTAGAAGTATATAATATAACAATAAATTATATAATATAAAAAAGCTATTATAACGACAATTATAAAGAGAAAAGTATACAAATACATAAAATATATTATTATACTTTTTTATTTACCAATACATATACATTTTCTTACATATATACTATAAAAAGTATACAATGTGACAATATAAATTATATCAATAATTTTTATTTATGTATATTCTTGTTATATTGTATACTTTATATAAATTATTATCATAATAAAAAATATACCATGTGACAAGAAATTAAAAATATCATAAAAAATACAAATTTATATTCTTGTTACATGCTATACTTTTCCAAATTCATAAAGTATATCATAAGACAAGAATATAAATTTTATATATCTATATTCTTGTAACATGGTATATTTTTTACTATAAAATGTAATGAGTATATGATTTATGTATCTTATTACATTTCAAAAATGACTTATAAATTTTAATATTATTGTTGTGATCAAAAGTTAATATATATCATAATTAAAGTGATCACAAAAAATATATATAAAAAAAGTTTCTTATAATTTTATAATTCAACACATAAATCTGTGTGTTCCTCTTTAAATTTTCTATGACTTTTATATTATACTATTGTTGTGATCAATTTATATATCTTATTTATTATATATTATTACTTTTATATATTATTTATTATTAAACTTTAATTATCTCTATTAAAAAAAATAACTTTAATTATCTCTATTAAAAATGATAAAAATAATATTAAACTTTAATTATCTCTATTAAAAATGATAAAAATAATATTAAATATTAATTATCTCTATTAAAAACAATAATCTTAATTATCTCTATTAAAAACAATAACTTTAATTATCTCTATTAAAAACAATAACTTTAATTATCTCTATTAAAAACAATAACTTTAATTATCTCTATTAAAAACAATAACTTTAATTATCTCTATTGAAAATACTATTAAACTTTAATTATCTTTATTAAAATAATTTTCAATATAATTATATACATGTCTTTTTGTAAATACAAAGATATTTTTGGAAAACCTAATGAGGGGGTCCACTCATATAGATTATTTAATATTGCAATAGTTGATTTAGTTTTTACTATTATAGGAGCATACTTATTATCTCTTTATTTTACAAATTATAACTTTTTTACTATACTGTTTATATTGTTAGTATTGGCATTATTATTGCATAAATTGTTTTGTGTTGATACTACTGTAACTGTTGCAGTATTTGGAGAAAATTGAATTCAATTTTATTTATAAAATAAATATCATATATATATAATATAAAAATGACTACAATATTTGATTCTTCAACACCTTGCAGTAGACCAGAAATATGTTTTTCTGGAAAACTTTGTAGTAATAAAATGACAAAAGAATGTTGTTGGCATGAAGATATAAGACATAATAAAAATATTCATTATGTTGATGGTTATGGTAATGTTAATTTTAGTAAGTTTGGTGTAAAATTACCAAGAGATATCCATTATTGTCCTACATGCAAGATAACACAAAATAGTATTTTTGATTTTATTAAATATTTACCATCACAAGAAGAATATAAAAAGCCAAAAAAATATAAAGCTAAAAAATAAAAATAAAAAATGTATAGAAATATACATTTTTTAATTGTGTTAATTATACTTAAATAATTATAATGTATATATTTATACATGACAAATCTTGGAAACAAAGTGAGCTTATTATTAAAAATAGTAAGAATTTATGGTTTAAAAAACTTAACAGATTGTGAAAAGAAAATTTTTAATTATGAATTAAAAGAAATAGGCAAGTCTTTTTTAGAAAAAATACAAAAATATGAATCTGATACAAAAGAATTATTTAATATAGATAATCCATATAATGATGTAGATACATCTATAAAAACACTTAAAATAATGTTAGATGAATGTGGAATAGGATATAAATGTGGAAGAACAAGTAAATCAAATTATATAACATTATTAAAACCTGAAATAATTAGTGAAAATGAAAGAATTATTGGTAATTTTGTTGTTGGTGATGATTTTACACATAAAAATATATCAATTTTAAAATTATTATTTTCAAATATTGGTAATTTATCATCTGACATACAATATTTTGAAATTAATAGTTGTAATAATGACATATTTCTTATAAATTCATCAAGTTCTGATTTTATTTCACATATTTATATTCTATTTGATACAGAAGAATCAATAAACACACTAAAAAAATGTATAGATAATGTAACAGGTGATATAAAATATTTATATGATAATGGATATAGAATAAATGAAAATAAAATATTATTGGTATATAAATATGAAAAATTTTATAATAGAAATTTAAATAATAATGATATACTGATAAAAATATCATTTAATGAAAAATATTATGATTGTGATATTGGTAAAATAACATTTTTAGGAAATTGTGTATATCTTAATGATGATGATAGAAAAAAAGATGCTTTTATTCCGAAATATCTAGAATATAAATCAGAATTGATTTATAAAGAAAAATTAGTATCAGTAAAAAAATTAAATTATAAAATTGATAACAAAATTAAATCATTATCAGCAATATATTTTTCAAAATTGCCCAAAAATGTAAATTTATTTATTAATAATATAAATAGTGAATATAGTAAGACAGAATTAGAAGTTTTAAAGGCTGTAAATAAAGAAAAAAAATATGGAATCGAATTTTCTGCTCCAAATTTTGAAAATGTAGGTTTAAATTGTTGTAAAATTGATCAAATATCTGTTAGATTTGAATTTGATGAAGAAACTGATTTTGAAATAGAACTATATGGATTTGATAATTATATAAATTCTAAAGAAAATATAAAAGAAATGATAGATAATAATTTTCCAGGTGGTGAAATTGTAACAAATGAGAAATATTATTATTGTAATAAAATATTTATAATATCATATTCATACAATTATAAGCAATTAAATTTATCTGTAAAAAAAGATTCGATGTTAATAGATTATAAAGGTATTAAATATATAATTTATGAAGTGAATAATGAACAGATTGAATTATCAAATAAGTTTTTTTATTTAAAACCTATAGAAGATACAACTATATTTACTATTAATAAATAAAATAATGTTTTCAAATATCCAAATAAAAATTAAATCTCTCATTCTTTATATTCCATATTTCAATATCAATATTCTCATTGTTTAATTCTTTTTTAATATAATCAAATAAATTATATTGATTCACTAAATGAGATACTCCAACAACAAATAAAGGATCATATAATTCTTCATGAAATTTTATAAATTTTTTACTCCATATCTCATTTCTCCTATATAAAATATATTTATCAGATTTTTTATTAATAATAGTTTTTTTGTATTTATAAAAATCTTCTAAATAATTATTAGAATCATATTTTAAATCATTATATAATTTATCCAATATATAATATATATCTTTATCCTCTATAATTGATATTAGAAATTGTGCAAATATTGCAATATTTAATTTATCATAATATATTTTTTCCATTTTTTCATATAAATTTTTAGTACCAAATCTATTATTATTATCAAGTATATAAATATTTTTGTATTTTTGTAGATATAAAAACATTAATTCATGATCCATTCCTTTTGAATTTAAAGAATTGTATATATTATTTGATATAAATCCGAAATTGACATTATCTTTATTTTTTAGAATTTTGGAGAAATAGAAATCACTATTAATAACATCTTCAATAAATCTATTTAATTTATATGATTTTGTATATTTTAGGATATTTATATCATACCATTTACGTTCAAACATTTTCTTAATTTCATTAATCTCATTATCTGTCTTATTTTTTTTATATAGACTATTTAAATATTGTAAATTATTAATATAATTATCCATATTATTATATTCCATTCTATACGGATTTTTATATATTATTTCTTTCCAATTATCAACAAATTTTTTTAGATGGAATAATAAGTTGTATATCATAATGTGGATTATTATTAAAAAAACCTACACAATTTTTAATATATTTATTTTTTATATTTTCATTACTAACAAGATAATCAAATATTTTACAACAATTTGATTTTAACCATATTAGTTGTGATTTTTCATATAATATT
>Ga0209085_1002466_pt1 | contig 10554 bp, 4 predicted proteins | sample C_131016_EF_Meta_FD_187310 | JGI IMG/M metagenome (GOLD analysis project Ga0209085, IMG submission 187310) | Freshwater microbial communities from Lake Croche, Canada to study carbon cycling - C_131016_EF_MetaG (SPAdes) (version 2) | ecosystem: Environmental > Aquatic > Freshwater > Lake | place...
AAATGGTAGTCTTAGATTTGATATAGCAAGTAGACTAGACGAGAATACGACAAATCGTATAACAATGTTATTGAAGCAAAAATTAGATGACATAATAAAACATACAACAAGCCAAAATAGAAGTTATTTAACGGTTAGTGATATAAGTAATATCATTAGCCAAGAATATTTAGATAAGTTGCAAGAGAAGAGAGAGATAGAAGGGGTATATTTAGCTAATAGTTTACAACAAGGATTTATCTACCATGCCTTGAGTCAAGGCGATATAGATGATGTATATCTAGTACAAAGTATTTGGCAATATAATAATCAGTTAAATATTTATCAATTACAAGAGGCATGGAGATATGCTCAAAAAAGATTTAGTAGTTTAAGATTAAGGTTAGTTTTTGATGAGGAATTAGTACAAGTCATAGATAAGGAAGGAATTTTAGATTGGAGATATATTGATTTAAGTGAAGAGTTAAATATTGAGAATCAAGAATTAGCTATCAAACAAATTCAAGAAAAAGATAGGTTTGAGCCGTATAGATTAGAACAAGGTAATTTGTTTAGAGTCTATATAATTAAGCAGAAAGAAGATCTGTATACATGTATTTTTAGTAATCATCATGCGATATTAGATGGATGGAGTTCTCAGGTTCTGCTGAGCTATATACATGAAACATACTTAAAACTACAAGACCAAGAAGCAATATTATTAGTAGTAGATCATAGTTATAAAGATGCCCAAAAATATCTGCAAGAACATAAGGATGATAATAAGGACTATTGGAATAAATATGTCTTGCAAATAGAAGAGAGAAATAATCTAAGCGCACTATTATTCAGTAGTCATAAAAACTTAAGAATTAGTGAATATAAGCATATCACAGATCCAGCAGAACAAACATTAGTAATGAAAGATAATTTATACCACAGCCTAAAAGAACTAAGTAAAGAGGAAGGTATAACATTAAATGCAATATTACAATATGTCTGGCATAAAGTTCTTAGTGTTTATGGTCATAGCAATCAGACGGTAGTAGGTACTATAGTGTCTGGAAGAAATCTACCCATAGATGATATTGAAAACTCTGTAGGGTTATATATAAATACTTTGCCATTAATAGTTGATCATGGAAGTCAAGCAACGAAGAGCATAATAGAGTCAATAAAGGCTATCCAGGTTGATATTAACGAGATCAATAGTAGAAGTGAGATCAGTTTAGTAAAATTGCAAAAAGGAGGAGAGCGTTTATTTGATAGTTTATTTATGTATGAAAACTATCCAAATACAGTTAAAACAAAGTTAAAAAATAGAATTAATATAGGTTATGAATGGGGAGTAGAAAAACAAAACTATCCATTGGGAGTGATAGCATATGAAGAAAATAATCAACTAATATTTAAACTCAAATATGCAGGAGAACTATTTAGTAAAGATAGTATAGAAAATTTACTATTAGTAATGGAGCAATTATTAGCACAAGTAGTAAGTGATCCTAGACAACCAGTAAATAATTTAAGTTATTTAAATGAGAAGCAATACAATCAAATTATCCACACATGGAATAACACAGATAAAGATTACCCAAGTGATAAGACCATTCATGAATTATTCGAAGAACAAGCAGATAAGACGCCGAACAATATAGCGGTGGTATATGAAGAAGAGTCTTTGACATATAAAGAGCTTAATGAACGTGCGAACCAGTTAGCGCATTATTTAAGAAACTTAGGTGTTGATACAGATACATTGATCGCCATAGTTGTTGAACGCTCATTAGAAATGATTATTGGGTTACTTGGCATTTTAAAAGCTGGAGGGGCTTATGTTCCGATGGATCCTAGTTGTACAGCAGAGTATCTGCAATCTATACTTGAAGATACTCAAGCGCCTATTATTCTTACAGATAAAAATACGAATGATAAAATTCCAGCAACTTTTGCCCGAGTGATTTCCCTGGATGAAGAAAGGAATGCTATTAGTAAGTGTTCATATGCTAATCTTATTTCTTCCGTATCTTCTTATAGCCTTGCTTACGTGATCTATACTTCAGGTACTACAGGAAAACCTAAGGGCGTGATGATTGAACATAAAGGAGTGGTAAATCTAAAATATGATTTAACTACTAGATATCAATTAGGTAATAGCGATAATAATGAAGTTATTTTACAATTTGCTAATTATGTATTTGATGCATCAGTAGAACAAATAATATTATCATTACTAAATGGTTATATATTGGTAGTAATGCCGAATAAGTTATGCTTGGATAAAGATAAATTTTATTATTATTTGAATATAAATAAAGTTACGCATATACATGCCACACCTACATTCTTGGCACAATATGATTTTACTAAGATTTTAACTATAAAGAGATTGATATTCGGAGGAGAACAATTAAAAGAGCATCTCTATAATAACATGATATTAGGTCAGAACAAAATAATCAATGAATATGGACCTACGGAAACATCTATAACTTCTATAGTCAATACTGTTCAAGATAATATTCTTGCAATTGGTTCACCAATTTCCAACACTAGATGTTACGTATTAGATAATAATCTCAACCCACTTCCAATAGGAGCAACAGGAGAGTTATATATTGGTGGAGTAGGTTTAGCTCGTGGTTATCTAAATAGACCTGATCTCACTGCAGAGAAGTTTATCACTAATCCATTTCAAACCAAAACAGAGCAGGACAATAGAAGTTATGGTCCGCTAGGTAAAAACTCTAAACTTTACAAAACAGGAGATCTAGTCCGTTACCTCCCTGATGGTAATTTGGAGTATATAGGACGCAATGATTTTCAAGTTAAGATTAGGGGTTATAGGATTGAGCTAGGAGAAATAGAGACTATTTTGGTAGGTTATAGTGGAGTGGTTCAAAGTGTTGTGCTTGCTAAAGAGCATATAGATGTAGATGGAGTATCTACTGGTAATAAATATTTGGTTGGTTACTATGTATCAGATAGTAAGTTAGATGAAGAAAATATTTTGAATTACTTAAGATCTAGGTTGCCGGAATACATGGTACCAAGTTTATTAGTGCACATAGAGAAGCTGCCATTAACGATTAATGGTAAATTAGATAGGAATGCTTTACCAGAACCAGTGTTTACAAGTAATGATAGTTATGTAGCACCAAGGAACGAGTTAGAGCAGCAAGTATGTCAGATTTTGTCAGAGGTATTGGGTTTATCAGAAGATAAGGTTGGTATTCGTGATGACTTTTTTAGATTGGGTGGGGACAGTATAATCAGTATCCAACTGGTCAGTAGATTAAGGCAAAAGCTAGGAGTAAATGTAAGCGTAAAAGATATCTTTAGTTATAAGAGCATCGAAAGACTATATGACAATGTTTTAAGTAAAGAGCATGATAGTAGTACTAAATTAGCTTTGAAAACAGAACAAGGCGCGTTAAGTGGAGAAGTGCCATTATTACCTATACAGGAGTGGTTTTTCCAGAGTAACTTTGAAGTAGCAAATCATTGGAATCAATCTTTTATTATAAAAGCACCAAACTTAGATATAGATAGGTTGCAACTTAGTATTACTAAATTATTTGAGCATCATGATTGTTTTAAGATGAGGTATAAGAAAGTTAAAGACTTAACATCAGAAGTGAACAGTGATCACTATATTCAATATTACAATATTGAAACAAAGGAAGAACAGTTACAAATATTAGATATAAGAACTTTGAAAGCAAAAGAAGGCAGTAAAGAATTTGAAGATAATCTGCAAGAAATATTTACTAATTGGCAGAGTGAATTTGATTTAGAAAATGGTCCGATATACAGCATAGGATATGTATACGGATATGCTGATGGTAGCAGTAGGGTATATTTTGCGTTGCATCATTTAATAGTAGATACGGTTAGCTGGAGAGTGCTTTTGGAAGACCTAAGAGAGTTATACAGTGGCAAGGAATTAGGTTCTAAAGGTAGTAGTTATAGACAGTGGGTAAGTACAGTAAAAGAATATGCAAAAACTCATGAAAGTGAAGAAACTTACTGGACGAATATCTTATCTAATTATGATCATAGTAAACAAATAAATAACTTAGTGATCAGTGAGATAAATAAAAATTATTCTAGTCTACAATTGGATCAAGAACAAACAAAGCTCTTACTTCAAGAAACTAACAAAGCCTATAATACTCAAGTAAATGACATTCTGTTAACAGCGTTAGGTTGCACCTTGTCTGAAATAATGAATAATAGAGTTAATTATATATTATTGGAAGGTCATGGTAGAGAAGAGATAGATAGTAGCATAGATATCACTAGAACTTTAGGCTGGTTTACAACGATGTATCCAGTGCGATTAGAGGTTAGTAGCGATATAGGTGATAGTATTAAGAGTGTCAAGGAGAGTTTGAGGCAGGTACCTAATAAAGGCATAGGTTATGGTACGTTAATAGGATATAAGACAAGTGATTTACCAAGGATAAGTTTTAACTATTTAGGACAGTTTGATAAAGATAATAAATCTCAAGAGCTAGACAGTTTTTGGAGTATAATGGATGAGAATAGTGGTACATCTACGCATTCTGCGAACAGAGATTGCAATGTACTTAATATCAATGGGTTAGTGATAAATGGTAGTCTTAGATTTGATATAGCAAGTAGACTAGACGAGAATACGACAAATCGTATAACAATGTTATTGAAGCAAAAATTAGATGACATAATAAAACACTGTATTACTCAAGATGGTATCGAATACACCATGAGTGATTTTGAGGATTTTGAACCGTATGTAGTATTTAATGAAACAGTTAAAGGTAATACTAATAGATTATTTATGTTTCCCCCTGCAGATGCAGGAGCAGAAAGTTACTTTCAAAATATAGTACCTAAATTGCATAAGAAAAATTTGGTGTTATTCAATAACTATTTTCTCTATCTAAATGATAAGTTCGGGGCTGAGCAAGTAAATCATCTCACATATGAGAAGTTAGCTACCGAGTATATTCGCTATATTAAGTCAATTCAACCAGAAGGTCCATATTATTTATTTGGATGGAGTTTTGGAGGAATATTGGCATTTGAGATTGCCAGACAGTTAATAAATATAGGAGATATTATCGCAAAGATTGTGCTTATAGATGCATTTTTTTATTATAAAAAAGCTGCATTAAAAATAAATATTCAATTATCTGAAATCAATAACATTAACTATAAATATTGCCCATTATTAGATAATAAAATATTTCATACAAATATTGTGTTATTTAAAGCGTTAAAAATAGTAGATCCTTATTTTGCTACAAACCAAAATGATGTAAAGTTCGAAAATATGTATAAAATTTGTAAATACTACGTTGAAAATACTGACTCTAATCATCTAGAAGATTTATTAAAAAATAAAAAATTTAAAGTGAGAGTTATGGATTGTAATCACAATAATTGGGTTCATAATGATTTGCAGATAATAAATATTTGTAATGAATTATCCTAAATAGAGAAACTATAAAATGTGGTTAAAATCTGAATAGTTGTCCTACTCGTTGCGAGTTAAAGGATTTTTTGAGTGATTCAACTTTTACGTTATAAGTTATTTTTACAATTTTCAAAATATTTGAAAGAATTTGGATGATTTTTTTGAAAAGTGAGCATTTTTACAAATTTTAGGCGTAACCTCAGTCATAATGACCCCTGTATGTCAGACCAAAATGGGGTTAATTTCACATCAATGGCATTCGGTTAAATAATATGATATGATAATTTCGATATTAATTATAAGATTGAGGTTATTAAAATGGATGCGAAAGTAGATTTTTGGTTAGAGGTAAAAGAAATATTTAGAAAAATAAGTGAAAAATTTGATTTGTTATGGCAAAAAAGAAAGAGAGTATTAGATAGTCAGCTTTTAGTAGCTTTTTTACTTAAATTGGTGGAAAGCAAAAATAGGCAAGGTTATGGAAGTAATTTAGCTCAATTTTGGGAATCTTGTTTAGATAAAGGTATAACTTTACCACAAGAGCGTTCAATCTCAGCTTCTTCGTTGTGTGAAGCTAGGCAAAAATTATCAGAAGATATTTTTATAGAATTAAATCAAGAGTTATTAGTTCTTTGGAATAAAACACCGGATTTACCTAATTTTAATGGCTATAGATTATTTGGAGTAGATGGTTCTAGAATTAATCTTCCAAGAGAATTAATTGAAGAAGGTTTTAAATTATATGCTAAAGAGCATGGGCGCTATTATCCTCAAGGTTTAATGAGCGTCTTTATAATTTGCAAGAAAACATTATCTACGATTTTAATTTAGTTACTCATATGAATGAAAGACTATGTGCCTTAGAACATATGAAAAAATTAACAGATCATGATATAATGATTTTCGATAGAGGTTATTTTAGTTATTTGCTCTTTTATAAAGTACTAGAATCTAATGTACAAGCTATTTTTCGTATCCAGTCAGGTGGCATGAATAAGGAATTCTTAAAATTTCTAAAAGGCACAAAAGATGATGATATTATTAAGTATATTCCATCTGCACCCGTTAAGTCTGATTTAAAGAAAGCTGGATATAATTTGGATTTTAAACCTCTTACTATGCGTTTAATAAAAAAGAAAATTGGTAATGAAACGTATGTATATGCAACTACATTATTAGATGTTGAAACTTTCCCAACTTCATGTTTCACAGAAATTTATCATGGTAGATGGGGAATTGGAGAGCTATATAAAATATCAAAAAAGTTTATAGAGATAGAAGAGTTTCATTCCAAGACAGTTCGCGGTGTAAAGCAAGAATTATACGCTCATATATTATTGATAAACCTATCTAGATTTTTTGAATTTCATGCTCAAAATTTACTACCACCTAAAAAAGAAAATAATGTACAAGTAGAATCAAATTCTACAAATATTTTTAATCCCATATCAATGATAAAGCTTAACTTTAAAAATTGTTTATTAGTTGTAGGTAGACACTTAGAAGCTTTAATACTTAAAGGCTTTATTTTATTTGCTGAATGGTTAGAAAAGATTATAAATTCTATTGCCAGAGTTAGACAAAAAATAAGGCCAGAAAGACATTATCCGAGAATATCTCATAAACCAGGTGATAGGTGGACTAGATTTCGTAATCAATGTGCTAAGGCTTAACCGAATGCCATTGATGTGAAATTAACCCCAAAATGAGAGTCGAGACACAAAATTTATAACAGACCAAATTTATGTAATGAATTTGCTAGAAATCAATGCTTGAATTATCATATTTTATGAAAATAAATAACATTATTTATCTAACGTCAAGTAAAATTTTTTCACATTGATTTATCTAAAAATCTTACGGTTTTACTAGGTTTATAGTTTTGCATATATCGTAACTCATGTATTTTTTATATTTATTTTCTACGGGAAACAGGGGGGTAAATTCTACTAAATTATATGCTATTTCAATATTACTTTTAATTAATTCTACATTATCAAAAACACTCAATATTTGCCTTATATCATGAGTAATATAATAAATTGGTTGCATTAAATCTGCCCGATATGGTGTTCTAAAGATATCAATCATATCAAATTTTTTTCGAGCTGGTATCAAAGACTTTATAGCGTATCTTGATTCTCTCATTGAAGAAAGAAGGCTACCTCCATAAATTTTAAGACCTTGAGTAGTTTGTATTAGCCCAACTTCAAACGTAAACCAAAAAAGTCTTGCTAAAAATGCACGCTGAGTGCTATCAAATTTTAAACCTATTTTTCCAAATTTTTCGAATATAATTGCATATTGTTCGTTTAACAAAATAGGACAATGACCAAATAACTCATGAAAAATATCTGGATCTCTTGATAAACCTAACTCTTTTTCTTTTCTAATAGTAATTGTAGAAGGAAATATTCTGTTTGCTAATCTTTCAAAGAAAGGAGTGCTATCTATAAGTTCCTCAACCTTTTCTACCTTCCAACCAGTTTTTTGATATAGCTTTTTAGAGACCTCTGATAACTGAGGGACATAATTATGAGGCAAGTCTAATTGTTCTATTGACTCTATAATGTTCTGATAAGCTAAGTCTATTAGATTTTGTTTTTGTTTATTATATAACTTACACCACATATCATTATCCTGATCGCTATAAAGTACGTGATCAGCATTATTGTTGGCAGAGGTCTCTTTATAGTGAATATTTTGTATTAAACTAGTCATGTGCTACCTATTAATATATTATGTTTTTTGTTCGATAAATTTAATCAATCTCTAAGGACATTTCATTATGTGATTTGCGACATCTGTCATTAGTGTCACTAATTATAAGATTAAAAAATAAATCATCAATACTGTAACCAGTATTATTTACATTAAAATTATTTTTTTATCAACTTATAAAAATTATTTTCTTAGTTAGTATTATATAACAACAGTTTTCTCATTGTAACCGAGTCAAGATTAAAGTGAGGGAACCATTATAGCAGGCTATTTAAAATAAGAAAAACTCATTTTTTGCTTCTTATAGCATGCAAGAATTAGTAATTTCTTTAGGTGTTTGATATCATATTAGGACTATGAGGTAGACGTTGCAAAATAAAATTTCAAGGATAATTTGATCAAATAATGAGAGTACTGATCACTATTTTAGTTTTAGGTGGTACATCTTATCCAATTGCCTTCTTAGGTTTTTAGAACACATAACCATTTTAAATTAAAGTAAATTGCATGCATAAATGCAGAAAATTGATTCTTTGCCACTCTAGTATATCTATATCTCTTGTTTATAGACTTTTCGCGATCAGCTTAGATCAAAAGGTTATATGACTAAGTATTATACGTTTGCAGATACATCATATTTAATATCGAAAGTTAGTGTATGGCAAGAAAGAGACTAAGTCAAGAGGAAGAAATACGAGAAACTGAATACCAGGTTTTGTTTGAAGTTACGCATGATACACAAGCAAGAGTCGGTTGTAAAGAAGGAGATAAATTCTGGTATGGTTACAAGAAACATGTAAGGAGTGTAATATATACAGTCTGGTATGATTAATAAACCAGCTAATGTTACTATTGCTTGGGCAAAAAGAGTTAATCTTGAGATGTAAAACACTAGACTTGACCTAACAGGCGGTTGATATTCAAGCGACTAAATGTAGTGTCAGATAAGTGCTGATTAATACTCTTGTCTGTCAATAATCAAATTTTTTTCCCACTAATTTTCACCAAAATTCCTCCACCCCCTGTGGTAAATATTTTTATGTAAAATTAGTTAACATGGCTCCCCCTTTGTTCTAAATTTTCTGCATTTTTATCATTAATGTTTTTGATCCCCTTGGCTCTAAAACTCGAACCTTTTATTTTAAAGATCTTAGAGTGATGAACAACCCTATCCAAGATTGCTGAGGATAAAATATGATCAGCAAAAATATCTCCCCATTGTTCAAAATCCTATCATTTTGTTTGACCTCTTAATTTGTTAGTTAAATTTGATACTTACACTAATTGAATTAATCGGCTTTTTTTTATTTACAACGTAACATGTGTTTTTGCATTCGCTTCTCCATGTTACAACCTTCTTAATTTTAGATTTTTTAGCATAAAAATAACTAAAAAAATCCTTCCCAGGGTGGGGGAGTTTATATGAAAATTGACACTTGTCTTTTGCTATTTTAATTAAATCAATAAAAGTTTGCTGACGTTTTCCCGTAACAGTACTTTCCTGAATGAGGTTGCTGATTATTATATTTAGCTAAAAAGTAATCTAAGTCAATCTGCAATTCTTCAACCGAGCTATAAATCTTTTTGCGGAAAGTAAATCATAAAACTCATTCTTTAGCGTTCTATGAAATCTCTCATCACAGATTCCGTTAATTTGTGGTGGACTTGCTTTGGTTCTGCTGTGATCAATGTTTTCTATTGCTAAATATAGTTAAAAAGCATGACTTTCTACTTTGCCGCAATATTCTGTACCGCGATCAGTTAAGATCCTCAACAGAGGAATCTGATGTTCGGCAAAAAACGGCAATACTCTGTCATTTAACAAATCAGCTGAAGTAATGGCAGTTTTATCAGTATAGAGCTTACAGATGGCAATTCTTGAATAAGTGATAAAAGTCTGCTGAGACCATACCTACACCCTTGAGTGTTCCTACGTAATAAGTACCCTGACTACCTAAATAGTCTGGATGCTCAGATTCAATTTTATCATGAGCTTTTCTTTGGCTTTTTGCTTTCTCAAGAGCAAAAAGTTGATCCTCTAGTTCAGTAAGTAGAATTCCCTCTTGAGCAGATTTAGCTTCAAGTGCTTTAAGTTTTTTTTAAGAGGTTCCAGATCGTTTCTGAGCTAAATTGACCTTGCTCCGCTTGAGGGGAGCATAATGCCTCTTTGTTATAATTTTGGCTTACTCGCAGTTGACCAAGTGCAGGATTTTCTACAGCCAGATCAATAACTCTATTTTTTAGGATAGGCTTTTTATGGCTCATATCTGTAATGTTGCCTCGCCTCCTGTTTCTAGAGTTCTTGGAAACGATAAAAGCTATCCCAGTGAGTATGTATAAATTTTCATTTTATTCACATACCCTCATTCTCATCTAAAATTAACCACATCATC
>Ga0209085_1002469_pt1 | contig 10544 bp, 9 predicted proteins | sample C_131016_EF_Meta_FD_187310 | JGI IMG/M metagenome (GOLD analysis project Ga0209085, IMG submission 187310) | Freshwater microbial communities from Lake Croche, Canada to study carbon cycling - C_131016_EF_MetaG (SPAdes) (version 2) | ecosystem: Environmental > Aquatic > Freshwater > Lake | place...
CATAAAAGGATCCGTAATGACCGGGGGTCACCGGCGCGACAAAAGGAAAGCGCTGATAGGTATCAAGCACCATATCCACGATATGCTCGCTGGAAAAGAAGGGATCAATGGACTGGTAGACCCGCATCCTCTCTTGCGACAGATCGGCCTGATGGTCAAATTCACGCAACAGAAACACCTGATTGAGCTGGCCGATTTCACTGAGCCAGCAGCCAAGCAAACGGCCTTTGGCGTCTTTTTCGGACAAGAAGCGTTCAACCCCTTCCGAGACTTTCGCACCGGCGCCGATTTTGATGGTGAAAGTCGCAAGCTCGTACAACATGATGCGTTCCTCGATGGTTTGTTATGAATAAGACCCGACTTGAACCCGCATCCAAGCAAAATTCAAGACCGCTGCAGACTAAAATGAAACCTTGGCACTTCACTGGAAGGCAAAGTCCCATGAACGGGGCTTTTTGAAGTGATACAGTCAAGTCGGGCTGGGCGGCAAACAAAAAAAGGGCCGCCCTTGCGGGCGGCCAAGTCTAGGGAGGAAACGCCCTAAAAGGGCACGAGCGAGGAGAACCTCAAGCTCGATAATGATAATACTACCGCAACGCACAAAAGGCAAGCCTTGCTGACCTATTATTTGGACGAGAAATAGGCAAAATGAGCACAAAGTGGCATCTTTTGCCTAAAGTTTAATCTAAATCCTCCTATTTTCAGACCCGCTCCGACCTCTGAAGCGCCTAAAAAATAATCCCGCTTCATGAATGAGGCACCGTTAAATGGCGTAAAAATTGCAAAACAGACTGGAAGAGAATGTGGGACGCTCATGATCGTCTCGCCTGCGGAGCCGGTTATGGTATCAACGAGCGATCTGGGCGGACTGGCCTCGGGCCTGTCTTCGACCAATGCGCAAACGCTGTACAAACGCCTTGACCCATTGGGAAAAGGCGCGCTGAACGTTGATGATTTTGCACAGCTTTATGCAGAACTTGCCGACCAATCCCACCAGAACACCAACAATCTTTTCGGCAATGACAGTGCGGGCATGTTGCAGCCCACAACCTTCCTGGATTGTCGCCGCACCATCTTTGTCAGCAATTTTCTGGCGATCCGCGAAAAAGCCATTGGTGTTTTCACGCAATTGGATACCGATGGTTCGGGCAGTGTCAGCAAACAGGAATTCCTTGACGGGCTGAATACACCCGCAAGCCCGACACAAGATGCAACAGCACCGCTCTCCATCCTGAAATCCGTCACCGCCCAAAGTCAGGCAATGCTTGCCAAATATGACGCCTCGGCGAAAGGCTATCTGACACAAGCGGATTTGACCGCCGCCTATACCGCTGATCCGAAACTCGGCGATGTGAACAATGTTGCGCAACTCTTTGCCGCACTCGATATCAAAGGCAGCGGGCATGTCAGTGCGGGTGATTTGAGCACCAATGCCCTGCTCAATGAAATCGCCACCCAGCTGCAAGGCAAATTCGGATCGGGCACCCCGAGCACCATCACGCTGTCATCGCTCAGCAGTGACCAGATTTCCCAGTTGCCTTGGACATTGGACACACTAAAAAGCTGGAGCTCAGACCAAGGCAAAAGCCTCTCCGCAAGCGACCTCATGAATGGCATTTTGAATGATGCCCATACACGGCTTGTGAGTGGGCAAAGCGGACAAGATGCCAATGGCGATACCATCGTCACATTGCCCGAAGTGCTTGCTACAGAATTATCGCGCGTTCTCAAAGCGTCGAATACAAGCAGCACTCCAAACACCACGTCCCGCACGCCTGCGCAGTTGCTGACACAAGCCCAAGCCGATGCCGCAGCGCAGATGAAGATTTATGATCCCAATAATCGCGGTTATTTCACCGTGAGCGATGTTGTCACGGCATGGACAAAAGACAAAACATTGGGCGACCCGGCCACAGCCCAGAGCACATTCCAAACGCTTGATCTCGACGGCAACGGACATATCACCTCACCGGAATTGATCGCAGGCAATTTCGCCTCCAATATCGCGGATCAATTTGCAGGCCTTTTGACAGGGGCAACCAAGACCCCCCTCAGCAATAACGGCACCACCTTGCCATTGTCGACCTTGGACGGTGTCAATCAAACCCTGCTGCCATGGTCAGCCGACACCATCAATGCATGGGATTTGGATCAAGACGGCGCCTTGAGCCGACAGGAAATCATGACAGGCGCGCTCGACATGGCCCAAAAGGTGATGTCGACCTATGACCCGCACAGTCAGGGCCAGTTTACAAAAACCGATGTGCAGGCAGCTCTTGATCAAGCCGCCAACACTACCCAAACCGCTGATGGCGTCATTGCGCAATGGGACGCCAATCAAGACGGCGCAGTGACCTTTGCCGATGTGATGGCGACAACGCTGTCTTATCTCAATGGCCTCACCCCGAACCAAATCGCGGCGCAAGCCCCAAGCACAATAATCACAGCACAGTCAACGCTGACAACGGCGCAAACATGGGCCGGCAATGTGCTCTCGCTGTTTGATACAGACAAAAAGAATTATGTGACCCTGACCGACATCGCCAATCTCTACGCGAAACAGCCTGCGCTGGGGGATGTGACCCAAGCAGCCGACACCATGAACAAATGGGACGTCAACGGGGATGGATCGGTCACAAAAAATGAACTCGCTGCCTTCAATGCAGGCGATCAATTAAAAACCCAAATCATGGCTTTTCTCGATCCGCAAAAGTCCGGCAGTTTTGTGATTGCATCCCTGACCACCGCACAATTGTCGACCCTGCCTTATTCAAGCGACCAGCTGACAGGCTGGGACAGCAATCAGGATGGCGCACTTTCTTCCGACGAATTGTCGGCCGGACTTATGCAGGACGCAGCCGGAATTCTCAGCCAATATGATGCGGGGCAAAAGGGCTATTTTACGCAATCCGATATTCAGGCCGTGCTTGATGCCAACCCTTCGGCCAATCAGGGGCTGACAGCGCAAAGCGTCATGGCCTATTGGGATATCGATGCGGACGGACAGGTCGGCATGGCCGAAATTCTTGCGGGCATGAGCGGCTATGTCAGCGACAATCTAAACAAAACGCCCGTCACGGCCAGCACGGTCTATCAGGATGCGCTAAACAATGCGCATTCCACCCTCAATCAATTTGATACGGCGGGCAAAGGCTTTATCACGGCTGCGGATGTGGCGGCGGCCTATACAGCCAATGCAAGCCTCGGCGATCCGTCACAAGCCAATTATACGATTGCCGCATGGGATATGAACAATGACCAGCAAGTGACAAGCGATGAATTGCTGTCAGGCATCGAATTGAGCGGCTGGGCCAATAGCCTGCTCTCACAGCTTGACCCCACCAATGTGGGCTATATCGACGTATCGGCTTTAAGCCAGCTGAAAATTTCAATGCCCGCCATTCCGAACGCCAATCAGGTGATCGCGGCATGGGACGGCAATGGGGATGGCAAGGTGGATCAAACTGAATTGGTGGCAGGTTTGAAACAGCAAGCCCATCAATTGATCAGCGCCTTTGATCCAACCCAAAAGGGATATTTTACCCTCACAGACGTGCAAGCAAAACTGAGCCAGTCCACCGCAACCGACACCCAGCTTGAAGCAGGCAATATCATGGTTCAATGGGATCTCGATCAGGACGGGCGCGTCACGCTCGGGGAAGCCATTGCGGGTCTTGCCGCAGGTCAGGCCCCGCCATCAGCCTCCCTGCCCAAGCCTGCAGTGATCGCCTGATCAGGCAGGGTCTTGATAGGCCAAAAGATCAAGCAACGAGGTGACTTGCGACTTCCAGAGATAATAGTCGCGGTTCCAGATCCTGAGGAAATGCGCATAATCGGTCATGCGCTCGATATTGCTTTCAACCCCGAAATTGCGCATCAAATTATAATGGTTGGTGGCAATAGCCTGTTCGGCGGCCTGATAGGCTTGGCGCATATCCCAAAACAGCTTCACTTCATGGGCCAGACGGGAGACTTCCCCCGCTATGGTCAGATTCAGATGCCCCAGATACATGGGCTGCGGTTCGAGGGTGTAAATAGCCTTCACACTGCGCGGCGATGAAATCTTGAGCGCCGAAAGCTTGGTTTTCTCATCCCAATAATGTTTGAAACGCAACAGCGTCAAAAAGGGATTTTGCGGGTCAAGAACCACCTCGCGCGCGCGCATGGCGGTTGCAAAGTCTTCCTCGATGGGCTCGATAAAGTCATGGGCGTAAACGGCAATAAATGTCGTGCGCTTCTGGTTGATTTTAACCTGAAAGTCATTGCTGAGCGTGCTGAGGCTTTTCTCATAAAGATCCATTCCCTTGAACGCGATCAGCGGTTCTTCCATCATATCAGGCGGCTCCAAAACGCACATATTCGACAGCAATTGGGCAATTTTAACCTACAATTCAGAAAAACAGGGGTTTGAAGGCTAAAATCACCGGTTAAGGGCCGATGATATACACAGCGGCCTGAAAAAGTGTTAATGAGCCCACAGATGTTCATTTTTGTTTTGTTTTGAGGTTGCCATGGATCTGGTCACGCTTGCCCGCAATAATCCCGAAGCTTTCGAGAAAAAAACAATCGACCAGATTGTAGCCATTACCGATGACGGCAAACTCCATGACGGCAGCGAATGCGCGCGTCAGGTCCGGGAATTTCTGAAATTCCAGACCGCAGACCGGATTGTTGCTTTTGCCAATTACTGCCTCAAGCATAGTTCCGAGCTCAACAATGCCGCTTTGCAGGATATTGTGAACGAGATTGGCCGGCGGCTGGAATTTGACATTGCCTATGGAAAATATTTCGGGTCGCGCCAACCCGATGGCTATGACGGATTATGGTCATCAGGCCCCGCGCAATTGGTTGTGGTGTGCAAGATTACGGATAATTACAAAGTCGACATCGACCGGCTGATGCACAATTTCGAGGACGGCGCGCAACAGAGCCAGACAGGCATGAAGTTTTCAGGCCTGATCGTGGTGGGCCAGCAAGAGTCATGGGATCTGGAACGGCAGATCCGCGGCTGTCGCTTTGCGGCAAGCGTGCGTATTGTCAGCATCGCCGCTTTGCTGAAATTGCTGAAAATCCATGACGTTCAGCCCAAACGGGCGGCCAAAATCAACAGCCTCTTGCAGCCCCATGACTTTACCCGCCTCGATCATCTCGTGGGTGATTATTGTGAATTGTTTGAGGAGGCCGGTCACGCGGCAGCCCCGTCCGGCACGCCATCGCCTGCGGGCGAACCGGCCAAGCGCGGACGTTGAGCCCCCCAAACAAAGCCTTGAAAAAGTCATCACTTGCCATCAATGATAAGGCATGTTTTTCGTCTGAGCTTTAGGAACCATGTCATGCGTATCAAGAAATCAGTGCATCCTTTGGTCTTGGTTTCGGGTCTGATGGTTGCAGGTCTTTGCATGGCGGCCTCGCCTGCCTTTGCAAGTGAACCACCCCCCAAAAAAGGGGCCAAAGAGACCGCGGGCCCCGCCCCTCAGCCGGGGCTGACCGGTGCGAAACTATTGCGTTGTGATCCCGGCTTTTATCCCAATGGCAATAATTGCAAGCCTGCCCGCCCCGGCACCTATGTGGCGGGGGGCGCTACTTTTCCAAGCCTGTGTCCGGCGGGCACAACGTCCGAGGCCAAGGCACGGACGGTCGGTGAATGTTTTCCGGTCGGCGGCGCTCCGGCCAAGCCTGAACCTGAAAAACCCAAATCAGGTCACTGAGCCCAACAAGCAAAGCCTGCCCCGAGGGGCAGGCTTTTTTATGCTTATGATCGACGCAATATCCGGAAAGCATCAGGCCGCTTTGGCATCCGTCTCCACCACATCCTGACGGATGGTCTTGGGGTGGGATGAAGTGTGGATGGGGATCTGGCGTGGCTTTTTGGCTTCCGGAATTTCGCGCTTCAGGTGAACGTGAAGCAAACCGTTTTCCAATGACGCGCCGGTCACCTGCACATGATCGTCGATCTGGAAGCGGCGAACAAAGGCGCGGGCTGCGATGCCCCGATGCAAAAATTCATGCTGGGGTGCCTCGGCTGCTTTCTTTTCCGCGGCGATTTCAAGACTATTGCCTTTGAGTTCGATCCTGAGATCCTCGTCAGAAAAACCAGCCACGGCAATCGAAATCCGGTAATCACTTTCATCCAGCCGTTCGATATTGTAAGGGGGGTAGGTCTCCACCTCCGCTAATCCCGGCTGATCAAGCAAAGTAAACAGGCGATCAAAACCGATGGTATTGCGGTAGAGCGGGGTCAAATCAAAATGGCGCATGGCATATCCTCCGTTGAGCGACATGATGGGTGTCCGCCCCAAAGGGGCCGGACGGTTGGTATGCAGCCTCACCGGCCTGCACAATCAAGATTTAGGAAGCCCGATTTGCGCTTTCAAGAGAGCGGATCACAAAAAATTTCACCCATGTCTCAGGCAGGATCAGGCGCGTCTTGCAGCCACAGGCCTGTTTGAGCCAGATCAAAGCATTGAGGCTTGGGGCTTGCTAGCATGCCCTCATGCATGATGATTGGCTCACAGTGCTGGATGCGCGAGTCCCCCGCTATACCAGCTATCCCACCGCCCCGCATTTTCACGGCGGGATCGGTGCTACATGTTTAAGCGAATGGTTGACCAAGGCCGCGCTCGATAAGCCCATCTCGCTTTATATCCATGTCCCCTTTTGCCATCATTTATGCTGGTATTGCGGCTGCAATACGTCTGTGACCAAAAGCGACGAACCCATCACCCGCTTTGTCACAGCGCTCATGGCTGACATCGACAGAACCTGCGCCTTGCTCCCGCAACGTCCGCGCATCGGCCATTTGCATTTTGGTGGCGGTTCACCCAACCGGCTGAGTTCTGCGCAGTTCGAGCGCATCATGGAAAGGATCCATGCGCATTTTGATATCGAACCCGATGCCGAACTGGCGATTGAGATTGATCCGCGTTTTGTGGAAGACGAGCAAATCCTGACCTATGCCAAAGCCGGTATCAATCGGGCCAGTATCGGCGTTCAGGATTTTGATGCCAAAGTCCAAATGGCCATTCATCGCATCCAGCCCTTTCGCCAGGTCAGGAATGTTGTCGACAAACTCAGAGCCGCAGGCATTTCTGCCATTAATTTTGATCTGATCTACGGACTGCCGCAGCAAAGCGAGGCCTCCATTCTCAATACGGTCAAAAAAACCCTTTCACTCGCGCCCGACCGGATTGCCTTGTTTGGCTATGCCCATGTGCCATGGATGAAAAAACAACAAAAAGCGCTCGAGCGCTTTCCCATGCCCGACCAAAGGCAGCGGGCACGCTTGGCCTCTCTGGCACGCAGTCGCCTTGAAGATGTGTATCAGCCCATCGGCATCGACCATTTCGCCGTCAAAGGGGATGGTCTGGAAACCGCCATGCGATCCATGACACTGCGGAGGAATTTTCAAGGCTATACCACGGATCAGGCCGAGACATTGCTGGCCTTCGGGCCGAGTTCGATCTCCAAATTGCCGCAAGGATTTGTACAAGCGCAAAGCGATACGGCTCTCTGGATGCAAGAGGTTATGTCAGGCAGGTTAACGGCGATGCGCGGTCTCGCTTTGTCGGATGACGACAGACTGAGCGGGGAGATCATCGAACGGCTGATGTGCGCCCTCAGCGTGGATCTTGAGGCCATCGCCAATCAGCACAAGATAGATCCCGCCCAATTCCTGCCAGCTCTTGAAGCGGCACAGCCTTTTTTGCGCCATGGCATGGCCAGTCTGTCGGGCTGGAGATTGTGCATCAATCCGGACTGGCGGGTGGCGGCCCGCTCGATTGCCGCCTTGTTTGATGCCTATCTCGAGGGCGGGGAAAAGCGCCATTCGGCAGCTGTTTAAGGCCCGAGACCAAATAAGGGCCAAATACAAGTGAATTTTGTCCCTATTTGACAAAAACCGGATCATATTTTCGTATTTTGTTAACATATTGGCCGGACACTGCGCCTCAACCAATTTCTTGTGAATTGCGAATAAAAATCGGGATCAAACCGCGTCATGGCGTAAAGCTTGCGAGGACATCCCCGTTTTATGTCCGTACGAACCACAGAAGTGGGGTTGATCCATGCCCTTGAAATCAGAAGTCGAACAGAGCCAGATCAGCAGTCATGCTGATCCCATTCTGTGGAATTGGCGTATTTTGGCCGAGACGGGCAATACGACCGCCCAGCTCAAACTGGCGCTGATTTACGACCACGGGGAAAATTCGGTGCGCGATCCGGCGAAAGCCCTGCATTGGTACCGGCGGGCAGCGGATCACGGCAATACCGATGCACAATGCATTCTGGGCCTGATGTATTACAAAGGGCGGCATGTCGATGTCGATTATGTGGAGGCCGCGCATTATTTTTTGCTTGCGGCTGATCAGGGCAATGCGGACGCCCAATTATTCATTGCCATCATGTTTGAAAGCGGACAAGGCGTCCCCAAAGATCACAAAATAGCGATGGCCCTTTATAAAAAATCCGCACTGCAGGGCAATGCTTTGGCGCAATTCAGCCTTGGCCTTTTATACGAAGAGGCCAATAACCAAGAGCCCGACCGGCCGCGTGCCGCCGCCTGCTACCGCATCGCGCTGGCCAATGGCAATACCACCGCACAGAATTATCATCGCGCTTTGCTGGATCGCTTGAGCTCAGACGAACTGGCCCTTTATGACACTTACCGCACGATCCACGATATTGTGGGCGAAATGCGCAAATCGAATTTCGTGGCAGACCATACCATCCTGGGACCATTGATGCGCAAGCGCGCCAAAATGCAACATTATCTGATCTAAAGAGGTTCTATATTCAGCAGGGCCAGCGACCAGAAGACAAGCACAAGAAAACTAGCCATCGTGATGCGCTGCATCAAACTTGTTGTGTGCCCTGCCAGAATCAGAAAGTCTCTCTCAAGGCGCTGCTCACCCGAAGGAGGTATCTCTCCATGGATCATGATGTAAAGCTTGAATTCATTATACCGAACGGACATGCCGACCATGAGGTTCGGGCCGATAAATTAATCGAAACGCTGGTTGATCAGGTCTTGCCCAAAATGGCGGCCTCCTTGTCTTTGAACGAGGATGAGGTCTTTGCGCGGCTTCTGATTGAGCTCGGCCATATCATCGGCATTACCCATGCCCCCGACAGTGCTTTATCCATGATCGGCATGATGACCGATGCCGTTTTGCAAGGCCAACAAGCAGCACTGGAAACAGGCTCTCCGGAAAGCGAAAAACAATCCCCCCTCCTTGACGAGAATGAGCGCCTGCCCGATTGGGCGGAAAACTGCTCGCCCGTCAGACATTAAATCCTGACCGGATTTTCAAACCCAGAAAGCGACTTGCTCGCAATGCCCCTTCTTGTTGTCGTTTCAAAGCGTATTTTGCCCTTGCCTGTCATGCTACTGGCAAGCCTTTTCCTGTCTTTCTGTTTGGCCGGTTGCACCAGCACCTCCCCCCCGCAGCCCACTGTTTCCACTCCCCCGATTGCCAGTGGTGCCGATGGGGCTTCGGCTGCGGTTTTGCGCATGGGTTATCGCTGGGCAAAAGCCGGCGCTTCCGATCAATTCGTGATCCCGCCTGAACGCTTCATGATACTCGGCGTGGATGGTGTGACACTGGGTCCGGATGGGCGCATGCTCACTCTGTCTGCGGGCAGCCATAGCTTTGAGGTGGCAGCGACAGGCGGCCCTTTTCGGGGAACGGGTGAAATCAAGGCACGCCTGCATTCAGGGGCCGATTACCAGCTCACCGGCTTTTTGGACAGTCGCGGAAAACCGGCTTTCATTCTCTGGCTGGAAGATACGCTGACACACCAACCGGCCTCGCCGCGCCAAAGACTGGAGCTGTCACGCTCTGGTCCCTTGAATTGATATAATCGCAGACATAAGAAAATATTTACGAACCAAAACATCATTCATTTTATATTTAATGTCATTTCTAAGAAAATCATCCCACAAATAACGCAAATTAAATTGGTTTTTTTCTGATAATTTCAGAAATAAAAATTCACAATACTTTAAAATAAGATATATATATTAATATAAAATTCTATAACAATTACAAATAAAATAAATTTTCTAAATATCAGTATTGACTATACTTAATTAAATATTCAATAATTATAACAAAATAATGTATTTGATTTATAATAAAAATTAAATTATTTTTTTATTACTTGGACAAATAATTTAAAAATCATTCAATAGGGTTTCAGAAATGAATGAGCATTTAGGAAACAAGCAGGACAACATGATTGCGCTTGTTTCAAAAATAGTTGCGGGATATGTCTCCCATAATAGTGTCCCTCCCAATGAAATTACTTCTCTCGTCAATACTGTTCATCAGGCTTTACTGTCGATCAGTGGCGGCACGGACTATGTCCACCGCACCCAAGAGCCCGCTATTGCTGTTAAAAAATCCATCACGCCCGACTATTTGATCTGCCTCGAAGATGGAAAAAAATTCAAATCCCTCAAGCGGCATCTGCGCACGCGCTACAATATGACGCCCGAAGAATACCGTCAGAAATGGGGCCTGCCGCCCGATTACCCGATGGTTGCC
>Ga0209085_1002472_pt1 | contig 10535 bp, 10 predicted proteins | sample C_131016_EF_Meta_FD_187310 | JGI IMG/M metagenome (GOLD analysis project Ga0209085, IMG submission 187310) | Freshwater microbial communities from Lake Croche, Canada to study carbon cycling - C_131016_EF_MetaG (SPAdes) (version 2) | ecosystem: Environmental > Aquatic > Freshwater > Lake...
CACCCGCTCTGGCGAGGATGGCGCCCGCGTCATTGCCCAATACCGCGCCGCGCGGAGCTGAGTTGGCCATGCTCCGCCGCGCGCTGGACGGGCTTTACTGGCTCAGCGCCGCCGTCGCGGCGGCATGCCTTTTCGGCATTTTTGCCATCATGATGATCCAGGTGGCGCTGCGCAGCATGAACCGCCCCTTCCCAGGGGCGGATGATGTCACCGCCTATCTTTGCGTTGCTGCCACCTTCTTTGCCCTCGCCTATACCTTCCGCCGGGGCGAGTTGATCCGGGTGGGTCTGTTCATTGAAAGGCTGGGGCCCAAGGCGCGCCGGGGGTTTGAAATCATCTCGCTGGGTCTGGCTGCGGGTTTGACCGGCTATATCGTGTTCTGGACCGCCAATGACGTGATGTTCAGCTACGAGATAGAGGATATGGCGCAGGGCAGTGTGCCCTTCATGCTGTGGATTCCGAAAATGGCCATGCCGCTGGGGGCTGGCGTGCTGCTCGTGGCCATCCTTGATGAAATGGTCACCGTGCTCTCCGGCCAGAAACCCAATTATGTCCGCGCCGCGGAAGAGCGTGCCGCGCGCGGCGATTTCTCGGCAGAAGTATAAGGCACCATGGATCACATCACGCTTTCGCTGCTGCTGCTGACCGTTCTCTGCCTGCTGCTTGGCAGTGGGTTGTGGATTGCCCTGGCCCTGGCCGGCACGGGTTACATCGCCATGTTGGCGGCCAATCCGAGCCCTGGGCTCTTCCTCGCTTCGGCCTATTGGGAGAGCACCGGCTCCTGGACCCTGGCTGCGCTGCCGATGTTCGTCTGGATGGGTGAGATCCTGTTTCGCACCAAGCTGTCCGAGGAGCTGTTCAATGGCCTCGCACCCTGGGTGCGGCACATCCCTGGCCGGCTTTTGCATGTGAATATTCTGGCCTGCGGTATTTTCGGCTCGGTCTCTGGTTCCTCGGCGGCGACCTGCGCCACGGTCTCGCGCATTGCGCTGCCGGAATTGCAGCGCCGTGGCTATGATGAGAGCATCTCCATCGGCAGCCTGGCCACGGCGGGCACGCTGGGCATCATGATCCCGCCTTCGATCATCATGGTGATCTATGCCGTGGCGGCCGAGGTCTCGATTGTGCGGGTGTTTATTGCTGGCTGTTTGCCCGGGCTTTTGGTGATGCTGCTGTTCAGCGGCTATATTATTATCTGGGCCCTGCTGAACCCGGATAAACAGCCGCCGCCCGAGAAGCGGCTGAGTTTTGTGGAAAAGCTGCGCGCCTCCAGCCAACTCATCCCCTGCGGGCTGCTGATCATTGGCGTGATCGGCACCATGTTTATTGGCTGGGCCACGGCGACCGAGGCTGCGGCCTTTGGCGTGCTGGGCAGCCTGATCCTGGCGATTGTGACCGGCACGCTGACTTTTCGCAGTTTTTTCGAAAGCCTGGCTGCCGCCACCCGGCTTTCCTGCATGATCCTGTTCATTCTGGCTGGTGCGGCCTTTCTGACCAAGGCGATGGCGCTGACCGGCATCCCCACCGCCCTGGCGCAGCAAGTGGCTTCGGCCGGGCTTGGGCCCTATGCCATTATTGCCATTCTGACCGGGGTTTATGTTATTCTCGGCATGGCGCTTGATGGTGTGTCGATGATCGTGCTGACCACCTCGGTGGTCATTCCCATCGTGCAGCAGGCTGGGTTTGATCTGGTGTGGTTTGGCATTTTCATCGTGCTGCTGGTGGAGATTGCCGAGATTACGCCGCCGCTCGGCTTCAACCTCTTCGTCATGCAGACCATGACCGGCAAGGAGCAGACCGAGGTTGCCTGGGCCTCCATGCCGTTCTTCCTGATGTTGGTGATAACGGTTGTGCTCATTACGCTCTTCCCCGTCACGCTGGTGACCGGGCTGCCGGAATGGCTGTTGGCGCGTTAAGGCGCGCAGCTTTCGGGGGGCGGCCAGTCCGGTCGCTCAAAGCGCTGGAATTCAAGTAAATTTCCTGCCGGATCGTGCAGGAAGAAGTGATAGATGCGCCATTGCGCGGAATGCTCGGGAGGCTTGGGGATCGCGGCACCGCGCGCCAGCAGATAGGCGTACCAGCCATCCACATCCTGGGTGACGAAGGTGAAGCAGACCCCACCCTCGACCCGGGGATTGGCGGTGGCGCGGGCCGCGCCGGCCATGCAAATGCCCAAAAAGGCCCGCCCCCCGGCCACGGCATAAATCCGCACCCTTTCCTGATCCTGCACCAGGGGCAGGCCGAGCACATCCTCATAAAACGCCCAGCAGGCTGGCGCATCCTGCGCGTAGAGGAAGGTGACCTGCTGATCGAGGCTGGGCATTGCGGGTTTCATGGCGCCATGCCCAGCAGGGGTGTGCGGGTGGGGAGATCGAGCAGGCCGCGACGCGCCTTTTGCGGAGCGGCAATGAGGTCGGCAGCCATGGGGTTTCCTTTCAGCCCGGGGCGCGCATGGGCGGCCTCTCTGTCAATATGCCGCCGAGGCTCGGGGCTGCAACCACAACGCCCTTGCTCGACCATTGGGTTTTGCCTAGCGTTCCAACCAAGAACACGGGGTGGACATTGAACGAGGCGAGGATCCTGGCGGCAGAAAACCTGTCTCTGCGCTTCGGCGGCGTGCGGGCGCTGACCGAGGTGAGTTTTTCTGTCCGTCCGGGAGAGATCTTCTCCATCATCGGCCCCAATGGGGCTGGCAAGACCTCGATGGTGAATTGCATCTCCGGCCGCTACCGGCCGACCGAGGGGCGGGTGATCTTCCAGGGCCAGGACATCACCCGGATGGGCGCCAATCGGCGGGCCGCGCTGGGGCTGGGGCGGACATTTCAGAACCTGGCGCTGTTCGGTCATATGAGCGTCTTGGACAATATCATGGTGGGCCGGCACCACCTGATGAAAAGCGGCTTTGCCCGCGGCATGCTCTATTGGCTGGGCGGGGCTGAGCGCGAGGAGGTGGAGCATCGGCGCGCGGTGGAGGAGATCATCGATTTCCTGGAGATCGCGCATGTGCGCAAGGCGCCGGCCGGCACGCTGAGCTATGGGCTGCGCAAGCGGGTGGAACTGGCCCGCGCGGTGGCGGTGAACCCCAAGCTGATCCTGCTCGATGAGCCCATGGCGGGCATGAACCTCGAGGAGAAGGAGGATATGGCCCGCTTCATCATCGATCTGAACCAGGAATGGGGCATGACGGTGCTGATGATCGAGCATGATATGGGCGTGGTGATGGATATATCCCACCGGGTGATGGTGCTGGATTTCGGCCGCAAGCTGGCCGAGGGCGAGCCGGCGGCGGTGCTGGCCGACCCGCGTGTGCGGCGCGCCTATCTGGGCGAGGCCGATGATGTGGCGGCCGAAGCATGACGCCGACGCTACCGCAAATCCTGGCGCGCAATGCGGCCGCGCATGGCCCTGAGGTGGCGCTGCGCGAGAAGCAATTCGGCATTTGGCGCAGCATCACCTGGGCGGATTATGACCGGCGGACCCGGCTCTTCGCGCTGGGCCTGCAGGCGCTGGGTGTCGTGCGCGGCGAGGTGGTGGGGCTGATTGGCGATAATCGGCCGGATTGGGTGATGGGCGAGATCGCCGCCCATGCGCTGGGCTGCAAGTCGCTGGGCCTTTACCGCGATGCGCTGGATGAGGAGGTGGCGTATCTGCTGGCCTTCTCCGGCGCTGTGGCTGTCTTCGCCGAGGATGAGGAGCAGGTGGATAAGCTGCTCTCGGCCGAGTTGCCGGCGCTGCGGCATATTGTGTTCTCTGACCCTCGCGGCATGTGGAAGCTGCAGGACCCCAGGCTGATTTCGGCCGCGGCGCTGGTGGCGCTGGGTGAGGCGGCGGCGCCTGGCGCCTATGACGCCTTGCTTGAGCAGCAGAATCCGGAGGCGGTGGCGGTGCTCTGCACCACCTCGGGCACCACGGCGCGGCCCAAGCTTGCCATGTTGAGCGCGGGCGCGCTGGTGCGGCATTGCCAGGCCTATCTGGCGGCGGACCCCAAGGGGCCGGATGATGATTATGTCAGCGTGCTGCCGCTGCCCTGGATCATGGAGCAGATTTACGTGCTCGGCTGGGGCCTGATTGCGCGGATGCGGGTGAATTTCGTCGAAGAGCCCGAGACGATGATGGCCGATTTCCGCGAGATCGGGCCCAGCTTTGTGCTCTTCGCGCCGCGGATGTGGGAGGCGATTGCCGCCGATGTGCGGGCGCGCATGCTCGATGCCAGCCCGCTCAAGCGGCGGATGTATGAATTTGGCATGGCGCGCGGGCTGGCGGCGCTGGAACAAGGCGGGCATTCGCGCCTGGCCGATCTCTTTGCTTTTCGCGCGCTGCGCGACCGGCTGGGGTTTTCCCGCCTGCGCTCGGCGGCGACGGGTGGCGCCGCGCTGGGGCCGGATACATTCCGGTTTTTCCAGGCGATGGGGGTGCCGATGCGCCAGCTTTATGGCCAGACCGAGTTGCTCGGCGCCTATACCCTGCATCGCCCGGGCGAGGTGGATTTCGACACGGTGGGCGTGCCCTTCAATGCCGATATCGAGCTGCAGGTGAAGGAGCCGGATGTGAATGGGGTGGGCGAGATTGTGACCCGCCACCCCAATATGTTTCTCGGCTATCACGGCATGGCCGATACCGGCGATGTGCGCGATGGCTGGATGCACACCGGCGATGCCGGGTATTTCGACAAGCGCGGGCAATTGGTGGTGATAGACCGGGTGAAGGATATTGCCACCACCCGGGGTGGCGAGCGGTTTTCACCGCAATTTGTTGAAAACAAGCTGAAATTCAGCCCCTATGTGGCCGAGGCTGTGGTGCTGGGGGATGGCCGGCCGCATCTCTCGGCTATGCTCTGCATCCGGTTTTCGATTGTGAGCAAATGGGCCGAGCGCAACCGCATTGCCTTCACCACCTATACCGATCTCTCCTCGCGGCCCGAGGTGCTGGAATTGCTGGCGGGCGAGGTGGCGCGGGTGAATGCCACGCTGCCGGAGCATTCGCGGGTGCGGGATTTCATCCTGCTGTACAAAGAGCTGGACGCGGATGATGACGAGTTGACGCGCACGCGAAAGGTGCGCCGCGGTGTGGTGAACGAGAAATACGCCGAGATCATCGAGGCGATGTATTCCGGTGCCGCGGCCATTCCGGTGGATACTGAGATCAAGTTTCAGGACGGCACGAAGAGCCGCATTCGCACCACCCTGACCGTGAGGAAAGCCGCGTGATGGAAACCGGGTTGCTGTTCCAACTGGTGCTCAATGGGCTGATCGTGGGGGCGCTGTATGGCGTTGTCGCGATGAGTTTCGTGCTGATCTACAAGGCGTCGCAGGTGGTGAATTTCGCCCAAGGCGAGTTCATGCTGATCGGCGCCTGGGCGTGTTGGTGGCTGCTGACCTATTGGCAATTGCCGTTCTGGATTGGTTTTCCGGTGGCGCTCGCCTTCATGACGGTGTTTGGCGTGGTGTTGCAGGTGACGGTGCTGCGGCCATTGATCGGTGAGCCGGTGATCTCGGTCATCATGGCAACGGTTGGGCTTTCCATCTTCTTCCAGGCGCTGATGAAGTGGATGTTTGGCGTCTTCGCCCAGCCCTTCCCGGCGATTTTTCCGGTCGAGCGCATCCGGATCATGGGGCTGGAGGTGCAGAGTGTGTATCTGCTCTCCATCGCGCTGTCGCTGATGATCATGCTGGGGTTTTGGTGGTTTTTCAATTTCTCCAAGCATGGGCTGGCGATGCGCGCGACGGCGTTTGACCAGCAGGTGGCGCAGTCGCTCGGCATTTCCGTGCCGCAGGTTTTCGCCATGAGTTGGGCGATTTCGGCGGTGGTGTCTGCCGTGGCCGGGGTGGTGGTGGGGGTGGTGTCGGGGGTGTCCTCCGGCCTGTCCTTTTACGGCATCAAGGTGTTTCCGGCGGTGATTCTGGGCGGGCTGGATTCGGTGGTGGGCGCCATGCTGGGCGGCATCATCGTGGGGGTGCTGGAGAATCTGGCGCAATACGTGGACAGCCAATGGCTGAACTGGGGCAATATGACGAATATCGCGCCCTTCTACGCGCTCATCATCATCCTGCTGATCAAGCCTTATGGGCTGTTCGGCACGAAGAATATCGAGCGCGTCTGATGGCCCTCGCCCCGGCTGGAGAATTCCACGCCAGTTACCGTGCCGATATGACCATCATGCCCACGCGCAACTCGCGGCGGGCCCTGCTGCTGGGCATTGTGCTGCTGTGTTTCGCGCCGCTGGTGTTGGGCCGCTATGAGCTGGGCCTGCTGATCAATATCGGCTTCATGGGGATTGCGGCGCTGGGGCTGAATATCCTGGTGGGCTTTACCGGGCAGATCAGCATTGGCCATGCGGCGTTTTTTGGCGTGGGGGCCTTTCTCTCGGCCTATCTGCATGAGCGGTTTCATATCCCCGTCATCCTGTGCATTCCGTTGGCGGGGCTGGGGAGTGCGGTTGTTGGGCTGGTTTTCGGCCTGCCGGCGGCGCGGCTGAAGGGGCTGTATCTGGCCATTGCCACCCTCGCGGCGCAGTTCATCCTTGAGGATTTCTTCGCCCGCGCGCAGTGGTTCACCGGCGGCGTGTCTGGGCGTATGACCGAGGCGGTGGAGCTGTTTGGCATCCGCTTCGACCGTGAGGAGAGTTACTTCTACGTGGTGCTGGCCTTCACCATCATCATGTTCGTCATGGCGGCGAATTTGATGCGCACGCGCGACGGCCGCGCTTTGATCGCGGTGCGTGACCATTATCTCAGCGCCGAGGTGATGGGCATTAACCTCGCCTATTACCGCACGCTGTCCTTCGCGATTTCCAGCTTCTATGCCGGCATCGGGGGGGCGCTCTACGCGCATTATCTCTTCTTCGTCTCGGTGGAGGCGTTCAATATTCTCTTCTCCATCCAGTTTCTGGCGATGGTCATCATCGGTGGCCTGGGCAGCGTGATGGGCAGCCTGATGGGGGCGGCCTTCATGGTGCTGATGCCCGAAGGCGTGCAGGCGCTGGCCGATATGCTGGCCGGGGGCTGGATCGACCGCACGCTCAAACTCGGCGCCTCGATCTCCTTCCTGCGGGAAATGGCGATTGGTGCCGCCATCATCCTCTTCCTGGTCTTCGAGCCGGATGGGCTCGCGCATCGCTGGAAGCAGATCAAGGCCTATTGGAAGCTCTATCCCTTTTCGCATTAACGGAGGAACGACAATGAAAAAGACCATCCTCGCCGCCGCCCTGGCATTTTCGCTGCCGGCGATGGCGCAGACTCGGACACCGATTGGCCATTTGATGGACAATTCCGGCCCCACCTCTGACGTGGGTGTGCCCTATGGCCAGGGTGTTGCCGATACGATGGCCTGGGCCAATGCCAATAATCGCGGCCGGCCGACCAATGTGCTGGGCTTCGATTATGGCTATCAGGCGCCGCGCGCCGTCAGCCAATATCAGGCCTGGAGCCGTGACCGCGTGGCCGCCATCCAGGGCTGGGGCACGGTGGATACCGAGGCGCTGGTCCGCTTCGTCACCCGCGACCGTATTCCCTTTGTCTCGGGCTCCTATTCTGCGGCGCTGACCGATGCGGGTGGGCGCTCGGGCCGCCAGGGCGTGGAGGCGGCGCCGTATAATTTCTTCTATGGTCCGTCCTATTCCGATGCGCTGCGCGCCATGCTGCTATGGGCGCGTGATGATTGGCGGGCGCGTGGCCAGGCGGGGGCGCCGCGCTATGCGCATATGGGCGCCAATCACCCCTATCCGAACAGCCCGAAGGAGGCCGGCGAGACGCTGGCGCGGGAACTGGGCTTTGAGGTTCTGCCGGCGATCCAGTTCGCGCTCACGCCGGGTGATTACACCGCGCAATGCCTGACCTTGCGCTCTGGCGGGGCGCATTACGCCTATCTGGGCAATACGGCGGGGTCGAATATCTCGGTGCTGCGCGCCTGTCAGACGGCGGGGGTGCAGGTGCAGTTCCTGGGCAATGTCTGGGGCATGGATGAGAATGCGATGAAGGCGGCCGGCACCGCCGCCAATGGCGTGGTCTTCCCGGTCCGCAGCCTGGCGGTCTGGGGCCAGCAGGCGCCGGGGATGGCGAATGTGCAGGCGATTTCGCGCGTGTCGGATGCGGCTGGCACCGCTTATCGGCCGGTGCATTATATTGCTGGCGTCTGCGCCGCGATGCTGATGGTGGAAGCCATGGAGAGTGCGGGCGAGAATGGCGGCGCGATGACCGGTGAGCGCATTCGCAACGGCTTCTATGCTCGGCAAAATTGGGTGCCGCGGGGCTTTGATGGCGTCTGCGCGCCCTCCAATTTCACCGCGACCGACCATCGCGGCACTTTGGCCGTGCCGCTCTACCGCGCGCGGGTGACGGGGGATACGGCGACGGGCAGTGTGGCGGAATTGGTGGCAGCCGGGACCATTCGGTTGGAGCCGGTGACGACCATCACGCTGGATCGCCGCGCCGATTGGCTGGGCTGGTAATGAGCCTGCTCGCCGTCAACAACATCGAGGTCGTCTATAATGACGTCATCCTGGTGCTGCGCGGCATGTCGCTTGAGGTGCGGGAGGGCGCGATTGTCGCCCTTCTGGGCGCCAATGGAGCTGGGAAATCGACCACGCTGAAGGCGATTTCTGGCCTATTGAAAACCGAGGAAGGCCGCGTGACCCGCGGCGAGGTGCGCTTCAATGGGGAGCGCATTGATGGGGTGGACCCGCATCTCATTGTGCGCCGTGGCATTTTCCAGGTGATGGAGGGGCGCCGCATTGTCGCCGATATGACGGTGCTGGAAAATCTGCGCCTGGGCGCCTTCACCCGCAGCGATGACGGGGTGCGGGCTGATATCGAGATGGTCTATGGCTATTTTCCCCGGCTGAAGGAGCGCACGGGGCTGGCCGGCTACCTCTCGGGCGGCGAGCAGCAGATGCTGGCCATTGGCCGGGCGCTGATGGCCCGGCCGAAATTGATCCTGATGGATGAACCCTCCATGGGCCTCTCGCCGCTGCTGGTGAAGGAGGTTTTTGGTATTATTCGACGCATCAACCAGGAGTTGGGCGTGACCATTCTGCTGGTTGAGCAGAATGCCCGCATGGCGCTCTCGGTTGCCAGCCACGGCTATGTGATGGAGCAGGGCAAGATCGTGCTCGATGGCACCGCCGAGGAATTGGCGAATAATGAGGATGTGAAGGAATTCTACCTCGGCGGCCATGGCGCGGCGCGCAAGAGTTTCAGGGATATCAAAAGCTACAAGCGGCGGAAGCGCTGGCTGTGACGGGCGGGTTGCGGCATTGCTCGACCGGTCTGCTGCGGGCTGAACGTGCCGTGAGGGTGGTGGTTTTGGCCTTTGACGCGCCGGCGCCGCAGGATCATCTCCGCCAGCGGGTTGCGGCCCATGCCTATCCGCGCGAGGTGCAGCATTTCGTGCCGAGCCTGCCCATCACGGCGACCGGTAAAATCATGCGCGGCGTGTTGCGCCGCCAATTCAGCCAGGAGACAGCCTGAAATGCTCCCCAATTCCCTTCCACCAGGGCTGGATTTCGGCCTGGGCGAAGAGCTGGACATGCTGCGCGACAGCGTGCGCGGCTTCAGCCAGGACCGCGTGGCGCCAATCGCCGCCGAGATCGACCGGACCGACGAATTTCCGCGCTATCTCTGGCCTGAGATGGGCGCGCTTGGTCTGCATGGCATCACCGTCTCGGAAGAGTATGGCGGGGCGGGGCAGGGCTATCTGGCGCATTGCATCGCCATCGAGGAGGTGAGCCGGGCCAGCGCCTCGGTGGGGCTGAGTTACGGCGCGCATTCCAACCTCTGCATCAACCAGATTTTTCGCAATGGCAGCGAGGCGCAGCGGCGCAAATACCTACCCAAGCTGATCTCGGGCGAGCATCTGGGCGCGCTGGCGATGAGCGAGCCGGGGGCGGGCAGCGATGTTGTCAGCATGAAGCTGCGGGCGGAGAAGCGCGGCGACCGCTGGGTGCTGAATGGCACCAAGATGTGGATCACCAATGCGCATTATGCCGAGACGCTGGTGGTCTATGCCAAGACCGACCCGGCCGCAGGCGCAAAGGGCATCACCGCCTTCATTGTCGAGCGGGGCTTTGCCGGCTTCACCCCGGCGCAAAAGCTGGACAAGTTGGGGATGCGCGGCAGCCCGACCTCGGAACTCGTCTTCCAGGATTGCGAGGTGCCGGAGGAGAATGTGTTGGGCGCGGTGAATGGCGGCGTGCGCGTCTTGATGAGTGGCCTCGATTATGAGCGCGCCGTGCTGGCCGCGGGCCCCTTGGGCATCATGCAGGCGGCGCTGGATGTGGTGCTGCCCTATATCCATGAGCGCCGGCAATTTGGCCAGGCGATTGGCGAGTTTCAGCTGATCCAGGGCAAGGTGGCCGATATGTACACCCAGATGAATGCGGCGCGGGCCTATGTCTATGCCGTGGCGCGGGCCTGTGACGCGGGGCGCGCCTCGCGCAAGGATGCGGCCGGGGCGATTTTGTTTGCCGCTGAAACCGCGACCAAATTGGCGCTGGATGCGATTCAGATTTTGGGCGGCAACGGCTATATCAATGACTACCC
>Ga0209085_1002474_pt1 | contig 10532 bp, 24 predicted proteins | sample C_131016_EF_Meta_FD_187310 | JGI IMG/M metagenome (GOLD analysis project Ga0209085, IMG submission 187310) | Freshwater microbial communities from Lake Croche, Canada to study carbon cycling - C_131016_EF_MetaG (SPAdes) (version 2) | ecosystem: Environmental > Aquatic > Freshwater > Lake...
ATAAATGCGTGGTTTATAATGGTTATTGACCTTATGAGAACAAAAACCAAAAAAGTGCTTGACAATTTCGGATTTTTGTGATAGGATGGGAGGATTTTTCGGAACCGTCGCACCTAAAGTCTTAGATCCAGGTACCCTTATGGTTTTGCGAATGGTTGCGTGGTATATAAGTGGTTTCACGATAGCAAGCGATAGTATTTCTCTATTGGTCCCCATCCGCGCATAGTGTCACGCAGGTTTCACAATTATACACAATATTGCACTTTATTGCACCTATTACGGTTTTGAACACTATTACATTTCCTATACTGTACCGGAACACTCTACTATTCCTAATGTCCTTGACAATTCCATGGTTCTATTGTATAATGGACTCTTATTCACTACCACTGACTGGAATTAATTATGATTAAATTTATGACATTTAATGAGGCAATGCAAATTGTATCGGCATATGGTTATAAAAATGGCAATGATTCTCTTATTGACACCATTTCAAATATGGAAGATAATATCTTCGACCTGACACCGAATCAGCGGGTTGCATTGTCGGTGGTTATCGGCGAATATGATTCGCTTGCGGAATTGAATTAATTACGGATTTGGTACTTGACCGGTTTGGTCGACAATGTGGAAAGTCCTTGACAATTCCACGGTTATGAGGTATAATGGCACCATGTTAAACGATAAAGGTCTTATGATGATTGATAAAAAAGCACTGCTCAAGCAAGTATTCACCGATGCACAATTGGAATTAATCTATGATGCATTGACCGAATACGAATTGGTGGCAGAATGCATCGATGAGGAAAGTGGTGCTGACGGGGAATATACTGAATTGCTCGATTCGGTTATTGCTATTATTGTAGATTAATTAATTGTCAAGGTAATTATTATGTTAAAATTGTCAAAAACCTCCAAACTGGATAATATTATGTCCTGGTCGCTTACTGCACTGGACACCTGTCCCGGTTCGGTCAAGGCGGACGGTACTTTGGTTGACGCTTGCTCTGGTTGCTATGCGACCACTGGTTTCTATAATTTCGGTTCGACCAAAGCGGTTCGGATTGATAATAAACTGGACTGGAAGCGTGAGGATTTTGTTGCTGATTTTATTACTGCTCTCAAAAAGCAGAAATATTTTCGCTGGTTCGATTCTGGTGACCTATATTCGGTCCAATTGGCTGAGAAAATCTACCAGATTATGGTTGCTACTCCCAATGTAAAGCACTGGTTACCCACCCGTATGGCTAAATTCGCTAAATTCAAGGATATTCTGGCGAAAATGTCAGCATTACCGAATGTAATGGTTCGGTTCTCCAGTGATTCTATTACCGGCGAATATACTCCCGGTGTCCACGGTTCGGTTATTATCCATTCTGCTGCTGATGCTGATGACCATGTTACAGTATGCGGTGCATATGAGCACGGTGGTAAATGTAATGGTTGCCGTGCTTGCTATTCGAAGGACGTGGATGTTATTGCATACCCTCAGCACGGTAAGAAAATGGCGAAAGTATTCAAACTGAAAGCAGTTTAATTAATTAATTAATAAAGGAAATATATTATGTTCAATCGTGAAACCCTCCAGAATCTTTTGGCTAACCGTGTTGTGGAAGGAATGGATATTGATACATTGGTAACCTATGCAACCGAACGACTCACGGAGGCGTATGATTCTATGACCGATGCACAATTACAAACGGAAATTGAGGAATATGCACCGGACCTTTTGGAGATTGGTGAATAAATTAATTAATTGTAAAGGTAATTATTATGAATAAAACAGTATCTATTGGTTATTATCGTGAGGATGGCGATTTTGCTATTCTGGCAACCCTGAATAATAATGATGGTTTATTGTCCGACCAAAGATTCAAGCAATTAATTGAATTGGTCGAAGATGAATATGTGGAGAAATTATATCACACCCATGATATTGTGGTGCTCGAGCGTCAGGATACTCCTGATTATGTCGAGGTAGATGCTGTTGCGTAAAAACAACAGTCGAGGTAAATATCCTTGACAATCCGTGGATTCCTGTTATAATGGTATTTTTAATTGATGAGGTAATTATGGAAAACGTGTTCAATACTGGTGTTAATCCTGTTCATTCTGGCATTTATATTGTAGACCGTGGCGAAAAACTCGGTACTCCCCTGCGTTGGTTCAATGCCGAGACTGAGCAATGGTCTCGCTGCGAATATACAATGGAAGATATTCTACAATCCAAAGATAAACCTGGTGCACTTGGTTTCCTGCCTTGGCGTGGTCCAATCAAGGTAGAAAAGCAAGCGGTTAAACCACTTGAGCTTGTAAATGCACCGGCACCTGCACCAATGGTCGTAAAAAATGCTAAGAAACCAAAAGCAGTAAAACCATTGGTCGTTAAAACTGCCAAAGCTGTCAAGGTAAAAACTGATAAAAAGGTTTATGCTGATGGTACTATCACCTTCCGCGAAGACCGCCAGAAATATGTTGCATGGTATGCTGGCAAGCAAGAAGCAGCACGTCCTACGCTCGAAGGTGCTAAAAAGTTTCTATTCAAGAAATATGGTATGGCTGACGCTCAAATGTTGGTGTTGGTATAATTGTCGAGGTAATTATTATGAAAACTGCTGATATTAAAAAAGGTATGCGTGTCCGTATGAAAAATGGTTGGTACGGTACTATGAAAGATAATATGCGTGGTACTACCCGGCTTGTCGAAGTAGAAGGTTATTATACTGAAATCGGTTCTGTATATTCATTTGATATTGCAATGGCATTGCCTATTAAAGGTGGTATTTGGGAAAATATTGAATATACACCCAAAGAATTAAAGGTGCAGGAAATGAATTCTGCTATTTTTGGTTAATTAAAGGAATATTATTATGGATTCGAAAGAAATTGGTTCAAGTTTGGCGGCAATTGCACTATTGGCATTTATTATTGGTGCAATTTATGGTTATATTATGAATATTATGATATTATTTCATTCGACCGGTGATATTACAGGTCAATATATTCTGCGAGTTGTGGGTATTTTTGTTGCACCACTTGGTTCAATTCTTGGTTTTATTTAATTAAAGGAATAATATTATGCCTAATTGGTGTCAAAACGTAGTTACTATTTCCCACGAAAATTCAATTAAATTGGATGTTATTCGTAATGCAATTGCCAATGAAAATAAATTAAAAGAATCATTTTTTAATGTACTGGTACCACGACCAATTGAAGAATCAGAAAATTGGTATCATTGGAATCTCGAAAATTGGGGCACGAAATGGGATGTCAATGTAGAAATATCTGAGGATACTGGTAATTCTATTACATTGGTATTTGATTCAGCATGGGCACCGCCAATTGAATTCTATGATAACTTGGTCGAACAAGGTTATGAGGTTTTGGGTTATTATAATGAAGAAGGTATGGCGTTTGCCGGTATCTATAATAATGGCGATGATGAAACTTTTGAATATGGCGATATGGATGATATCGAGGATGAATTGCCAGAAGAATTGAATGAGATGTTCAATATTGCTGGTAATAAGGCAGATTGGGAATCGGAACAAGAAAACGAAGAGGAATAATATTATGATGCAAGCCGGTAATTATTATGTTGGTGACCTTTGCTACGTATTGCATGAGGTTTGGGATGAAGTCTGTGGCATTATGTTCAAGGATATGTCCAATGACAATAATGGTGAATTCACGTTGAAGGACGGCCGCCGGTTTGCAGTGTATGGCACGGCATGGGGTGATGGTACATATAAAGACCAATATGGTAATCTCTATGATGTGGATGCAGGCATTATTGGTTGTATTCTAATGTCGGATATTAAATTAATTAGTGAAGATTGGTGGTCTAATGATATTGATGGTGGTAATGTAATTGAATTCAAAACCGATTTTATAACCCAATGCAATGATGGTATGATTCAATTTGGTCATATTATGATTGACACCGATGCCACTTATGATGATGAATATGATGGTCAACCGGATGAAGCACAGGAATGGGAATCATATGACCCCGATTGTTAATTATGAAAATATTAATTAAAATACCAAAAAATACACAGGCACATTTTGTGCTCTTTGTGAAAGATACACCATTTAAACCAAAAGTGGTGAAAAGTAAAAAGATTTATAATCGTAGTCAAAAGAATAAAGATGAAAAAAGTGATTGGTATAATGAATCCTTGAAGTATTTCTGATTGTTGTTTTTGGGCAACAGCATAGTTGCCATTTTCGTTGGTTGTGTTATAATTACCACATTGTTTAACGAAAGGTGATTATGAAAATAGTTCCGCTTGATAGGTGCGAATATGATAAATCAAAAAAAGTTTTGAAATTAGCATCCGAATTTATGGGTATGCCCCATGAATTTTATGTAAAAAGTCACGTTACAAATCGTAAAATTAAATTCGTTGCAATTGGTCCTGAGGATAAACTCTTTGATGAGGACCAATGGGACGGCGAACAGCAAATATATCGCCAATTTGAAGTTGGCACCATCGACCACATGGTCATTTATAATCAATATTAATTAGGAGTTTTTTATGGGTACACGTTCCTTGACACAGGTTTATGAGCATGGCGAACCGGTGGTTTGTATGTATCGGCAGTTTGATGGTTACCCCACGGGGCATGGTGCTGAATTGGCAGAGTTCCTGAACCAGTTTGAAGCCATCACCAATGGAATTATGGTCGGTGAAACCCGTAAGACGGCAAATGGCATGGGTTGCCTCGCTGCACAATTGATTGGTCATTTTAAGATTGATGCTGGTGGTTTCTACCTGTACCCCGTGAATTCACAGGACGTTGGTGAAGAATTTGATTATCATATCCATGAAGATAAAGTGGTTGTGAATGATTCTTGGTCCAAAGAAAACCTGTTCACCGGTTCATGGAAGTCCTTTGCTAAATTCTGCAGCAAGGAAACCGTTGCAGAATAACAACACTTGTGGAAATAGTCCTTGACTTTTCCACTGGTTGTGGTATAATAGAATCTTTCTTCAGCAGACAACAGGATTTTTTATGTCGAATATTTTTATGGTCGGTGACAAATTTGCTACAATTATCAACGGCAAAACCGTTAAGCGTACCAAGCGTGAGCACCTCGATTATGTTATCCGCAAGGCAGGCCAAACTGTCGCTGCACCTGTTGCTGAGTCCAAATTTTCTATTAACCAACGCTTCGGCTTCGTCCGTGATATGGTGACTATGCTTGCTAACGGCGACCAAGCATCCGTTGTGGTGACTGGTCCTGGTGGTCTTGGTAAGTCCCATACCGTTACCGATGCACTAATCAAGGCTGGTTTTCTTGACCTGTCCACGCTCGATGAATTGGAAATTGGCGACAATGTACCTAAGAATTCTTTCCGTTCCGTGAAAGGTTATTCTACACCAAAAGGCCTGTACCGTTGCCTATTCGAGAACCGTAATTCGGTTATCGTGTTTGATGATTGTGATTCTGTGCTCAAGGATCCAGTATCACTTAACCTGTTGAAAGGTGCCCTTGATTCTTACTCTCGCCGTGTTATCTCTTGGCGTTCGGAGAACCGTGATGAGGACTTGCCTAACGTGTTCGAATTCAAAGGTCGTGTGGTGTTTATTTCTAACCTTCCGTCCAGTTCTATGGATCAGGCCATTATCTCTCGCTCGCTTGCGGTCGACCTGACCATGACGCCTGCTCAGAAGGTCGAACGGATGCGTTTCCTGTTGACGGAATCAGACTTTATGCCTGAGTTTGACAAGGCAACCAAGAATGATTCTATGGACCTTATTGCATCCGTGTGCGATAAAGTCAAAGAATTGTCCTTGCGTACACTCATGCAAGTGATTAAAATCCGCAAAGCTAATCCCAATGGCAAGTGGAAAGATTTGGCAGAATACGCTATTTGCGGTTAATTTTTACTTTATAGGATGATTATTATGAATAAGTTTTCTCTCAATGGTCAGTATGTGCAATATCCTGATTCTATGTTGTTTGAAGGATTTGATGACAATGGTTCACCCATTTTCAAAACCAAATTTGAAAAAGTCGCCGGCAAACCAAAATATCTGTCTGACACCATTCCAAAACTGGTTTATGGTTCGGTAGCGGAGCAAGTGCGTGAGTTGTTTCCAAAGATTGGTTCTGTTGGTGTGGTCAAAGCACATAGTCACCGTACCGTAATTAGTGCAATGAATTTGGCAGGTTATGGTTGCAAGACAATAGAGCATTTTATGGAGAACGGTCATTCCTGCTTCAGAATTGAACGGGTGCTAAAGAATCCAGGTATGCGTGGTCGCCGACTGCCAGCAGCATCTCTTTGGTGAAATACAGGTCGCTTAAAAACAACAATGTCAAGGACAATCCTTGACATTTATGCCACTCCTGTTATAATGGACTCTTAGATTGATTGATAAGGACATTTTATGCGAACCAAACAAATTGTATCGGGTATGAAAAACAGCCAACGTATCCGTGTTATTCTGAATGGTGTTGGTTTTGTGACCACAGTCCAGGACGCCAGCAATATGCCATTCACCTCGCAAAATACGGCAGTGAATGTGGCATTGCACCGACTGGTTGATGCAACCAAAACCAAGGCGACCGGCATCGGCACCCGTGTTGTAGTATATGACCATAAAATGGCACGGCACGATTTTGATATTCAAATTGACCTAATCTAAGGACTCATTATGATTGACCCAATTACTCCTCGACAGCAAACCCTGATTGCCAATAACATTGTATCAGCCTGCAAGTTTGGTATTGACCGACTGAGCAAACCCGCATACAATTTTATTTCTGGTTGTGCTGGGTTCATTGCTCACTACAATCACCAAGGTTTTATTGCTGCATATGGCACCGGTATGAACCTGACGCTTGACATTTTGGCAAATAAGCGTTATAATCAATGGTCGAATTTCCGTCCCGGTGATTCGGACTATGAATATTATATGTCGAAGCGGGAACTGTATAACATGATTGTAAAGGAATTGGAAAATGTCCGTGTTACTCAAAGAGACTACGATTTGGTCTGATTCTCGGATGCATAACCATGTTTATGTGTTTGATGTTAAACCAAAAGGGCGTCAAGGTACTGCCATTGGTTATATCAACCATATATCTGATGAGGTAAAATATTTCAATACACCATTGAAAATGGATTTCAAGGGTCGTACATTTGTCGAGGTAGGTAAGAATAGGTTTGGAGTTTAGAATGAACAAAAAAATTGAAGATTGTTTGTATCAAGCAGGACTAACAGCAAGTGGTTGCTGGGATGAGTTAGGTACATACGAGCAAGAAGCTATCGAAAAGTTCGCCGAGTTGATTGTGAAAGAATGTACCAATGTATGTTTGTCTCAGCGAGATCCTGCTAACCTTAACTACAAACCCAGTGAACGATTTGCAGAAGCAATCAAACAACATTTTGGAGTTAAAGAATGAGAAAATTAGCTACTATTAGAAAAATTGATGCAATTAACCCTATTGAAGGTGCTGATGCTATCGAGGTTGCAACCTTAGGTGGTTGGAAAGTTGTGGTCAAAAAAGGTGAATACACCGTTGGTGACCTTGCGGTATACTGCGAGATTGATTCTTGGATTCCTACTGAGTTGGCACCGTTTCTGTCTAAAGGCAAAGAACCCCGTGAGTTTGAAGGCATTAAAGGTGAGCGCCTGAGAACCGTGAAACTGCGTGGTCAGTTGTCACAAGGTTTGCTATTGCCATATGCCACCTGCGGTATAATTGTTGCTGAAGGTGCTGATGTATCGGAAATGCTAGGTATTATCAAGTGGGAAAAGCCGATGAATGCACAATTGGCTGGTATGGCCAAAGGTAATTTCCCGGCATTGATTCCTAAGACTGACCAAGAACGTGTACAAAACCTGAAAAAGGAAATTGAAACTGCATCCGCTGATGGTCTACCGTTTGAAGTAACCGAAAAGCTGGAAGGTTCTTCAATGACCGTTTATCAAATTGATGGTGAGTTTGGTGTATGCTCACGCAACCTTGACTTGAAGGAAACTGAAGGTAATGCATTCTGGTCTGTTGCACGTAAGGAAGATATTGAAGGCAAGATGAAGCGACTTGATGCACAATGGGACTTTGCTATTCAAGGTGAGTTGATTGGTCCTGGTATTCAAGGCAATATCTACAAACTGACACAACCTGAATTCCGTGTGTTTGATGTGTATGATATTATGGCTGGTGCATACCTTGACCCGGCACACCGGCGTGCGGTTGTTGCAGCTCTTGGTTTACTCCATGTCCCGATTATCACAGATGGTAAAGACCTTGGTGTTGGTTCTATTGATGAAATTCTACAATGGGCAGAGGACAGGTCACTGTTGAATCCTACTGTGGAACGTGAGGGTATTGTATTTAAAGAATGCAATGGTGGTATGTCATTCAAGGCTATTTCAAACAAATACCTGTTGAATTCTAAGGATTAACCGTTGCATTAAAACAACAAAGGCAATCTTTATGGTTGCCTTTTTTTTGCCTTGTGTTATAATGGTACATATGAAAATGACTGATGAACATTACAATTACCTGATTGATTTGCGAGACTCCGGTGAAGTTAATATGTGGGGTGCAACACACTATCTGGTACAAGAATTTGGTGTCTCATATGAGGACGCCAAAAAGATTTTAGTTCAATATATTGAAAGTTTCAACAAATGAAAATAGTTATTAATGATTGTTATGGTGGTTTTGGTTTGTCCGATGCGGCATTGGAACGGTATAATACTTTAACAGGCAAGTCCGTAGAATATTTCTGGGACCTTGAGCGTGATGACCCTGTATTGGTTCAGGTCGTTGAACAAATGGGTGAAGTTGCTAATGGCAAATATTCTGAATTGAAAATCGTTGAAGTACCTGATGGTGTTAAATGGTACATACATGAGTATGGTGGCATGGAACACGTTGCTGAAGAACATCGGACTTGGCGTTAAGATATGAACATGAAATCTTTTATGGTTCAATATAAGGACGCATATGGTGCGTTGCATAATGAAGAAGTGATGGCAGAAGATATTGATTCTGCATGGACTTTGGCGGAACAATTGCTGGGGTCTGAAAACCGTGTACAACAAATATTCCAGGTAAAAAAATGAATGCTTATCTATGGTTTTGGTTGGTGTGGTTGTCGGTTGTTATAATGTGGATAGAAGATGAATTTTAAGGATTAAAAATGACTACATTAAAATATGAACAACTAAAATATGGTCCAATAGATGAAATCGATTTTGCTATTTGGAACGGTGATATATTTCATAATCGTGAAAACATCAGAGCATTTCGAGTTATGATGGCTGGATGGGAATTAGGTCTACAGGACGCTGAAGATTTATTGGATGAGGTAGAAGAATAAACCTTAACATTAATCGGCGACACCGCATGATAACATCAATATTTTTTCTGTCAAGGTATTTTTTTGGTATACATGAGCGCTTGACAAACATGCCGTCATGTGGTATAATAGAGTCTCTTACAAACAAGGAGTTTTATGAGTAAGATGAAGGATAAAGTATTCGATGTGCTTGATATGCTTGCGAATGGTTATGATAATGAAGATATATCCCTGATGCTTGACGTTGATTTGGATTTTATCAAGTCAATCATCGGCACACCACAAACCAGTGAGATTACAAATTACTATGGAGAATTTAATGAATAAGAACCAACGCCAATTTGTCTTGGCATCTGAAGGTGAATTTGGACCTGAAGCGGTATTGACCCGTGATAAGATTGATTTGATTGTAGGAAAATATGATTCTCCTTATCCATTCTGGTTGGTGACTAAGGCTGAATATCGTGCAGGTCGTGGTCTGTATAAAGTGCCTGCATCCGGTACATATCAGGCACCTGTCGAGGTAGCAAAAGAAGAGCAAGCAATGACTGTTGATTTGACCGCTCAAGTAATGACTTTGCGCCAACCTAAACTGGTCGATGAATCTGACACTTCAATTCCTGTAAAGTATCCTGATTATGTTCCTTTTGGATTTTTTAAAGATTTGCGTAATATCGTTAAGTCTAGCATGTTTTATCCTGTTTTTGTTACTGGTCATAGTGGTAATGGCAAAACCCTCATGGTGGAACAAGTTTGTGCAGAACTTCAACGTGAATGCATCCGGGTCAACATTTCAATTGAAACTGACGAAAGTGATTTGCTCGGCGGTCCTACTCTTGTCAATGGTAATGTGGTTAATCGTGACGGTCCTGTTATCATTGCCATGAAACGTGGTGCTGTTCTGTTGATTGATGAAGTTGACCGTGGTTCAAACAAACTGATGTGCTTGCAGGGTATTCTTGAAGGTAAACCATACTACAACAAAAAGTCTGGTGAGTTGGTTTATCCAAAACCTGGTTTCAATGTAGTGGCTACTGCAAACACCAAAGGTCGCGGCTCTGATGAAGGCAAGTACCTGTCACAGATTCTTGATGATGCATTCTTGGAACGTTTTCCAATTACTGTCGAACAGGAATATCCTGATAAGAAAACCGAGACCAAGATTCTTGCACCGCTTATCAAAGATACAGATTTTGTT
>Ga0209085_1002477_pt1 | contig 10527 bp, 8 predicted proteins | sample C_131016_EF_Meta_FD_187310 | JGI IMG/M metagenome (GOLD analysis project Ga0209085, IMG submission 187310) | Freshwater microbial communities from Lake Croche, Canada to study carbon cycling - C_131016_EF_MetaG (SPAdes) (version 2) | ecosystem: Environmental > Aquatic > Freshwater > Lake | place...
GGTTCCCTCATGGGACCTCAAAACGTTATGGGTAAATGACAACGAGGGTAACTATTTGACGCCGATAGATCCGATGACGGGCCTGCCGGGAAGATCAATTTATGTTCACGATCCTTATAATCTTTATTTCACTCCAAACGGCAAGTATGCAATCGTCATGGCCGAATCTGATAAAGAAATTGTCTTCCGTGACCCACATACGATGGCTATCAAAAAAATCGTTCACGTTCCCTGCTCAGGAGTAAATCATGCAGACTGGAGCGCAGATGGCACATTTTTCGTTGTGAGTTGCGAATTCTCCGGAGAAGTTTTATTGGTTGATACAGCAAAGATGAAAATTCTTAAAACCGCAAAATTGCCGCATACCTATACAAAAAATCCCATGCCACAGGATGTAAAAATCTCCCCAAATGGCTCAACGTTCTATATCGCCGACATGATGTCTAATGGCGTTTGGACTATGAAGGCTAATGCTTTCGGCAAATTTGGATTTGTCCATACCGGAGTCGAGGCCCATGGGATTTACGTTACGCGTGATTCACGTTACGCCCTCATCTCCAATAGGGGTGAAGGTAGTATCTCTGTTCTGCGTTTTTCCGATAACGTACTTGTAGCAAAATGGAAAATACCTGGTGGGGGTTCGCCTGATATGGGCGGGATCAATGCAGCTGGTACTCAATTTTGGATTTCAGGTCGTTACAACAATGTGGTTTATGTCTTTGATATTACGCACGGAAAATTCCTTAAAAAAATCAAAGTAGGTAAAGAACCGCATGGACTAGCAATCTACCCGCAACCTGGACGATATTCTCTCGGGCATACCGGGGTATTTAGGTAGTGAAAATCCAGCGCTGGGCGCCTGTCTGGATTGGGCGCGCAACTTTCTTAGTTGGACTTTTCGATATCCTCGCCAATTCGGGTCACCGGTTTCGCGCTCCAATTCACAAAATCGGTACCTATATACCGGTATTTTTAAACGGCTCTGCGCTGGCAACAGCAATTTTTACCGGATTGGTCCTGATGATTCTCGCTCGGGGTCTAACTCGCCGTAAGCGGCGGGCATGGGCACTTGCGCTTATTATTTTGACGATAAATCTGATCACCGAATTTTTCCGACACTTTAATCATCCGATCCAGATAGTTCTGTCGACGTTGTTAATTGCAATACTCCTCTTCACCAGAAGCTCTTTCTATGCAAAATCTGACCCATCGACAAAATTCCAACCTTTCATTGGTTTTGGCATCGCAGTGGTCGTGCTCTTTCTGGCAAGCCTCATTTTGCTCAAATACCGAAATCGGGATCAGTTAGTTGGAGATCCCTCGTTACCCAATATTTTCCTCTTTATCGTTGAAGGTTTTTTTGGGGTAACAGGCCCGGTCCGCTTTAATTCCGAACGCGCATCCGAGCTGGTCAGTTTCACCTTGGGCACCTTTGGAGTTTTCATAGTACTCGTACCTCTTTGGTTGTATTTTCGGCGCATTCAACCAATCCCGACCATGACGCCTGAAGATATGACACAAGTACGCGCCTTGATAAAACATGATCTAGACCAGGATTCGTTAGGTTATTTTGCTACGAGGCATGACAAAAGTGTCATCTGGGCTCCGAATCGAAAAGCTGGTATCGCCTACCGTGTGCAAGGCGGCGTCATGCTCGCCAGTGGCGATCCATTCGGAGAATTCAGCCTGTGGCCCACCGTTATTGAAAATTTTATCGCCGTCGCAGCGGAACACGCCTGGACCCCTGCCGTAATGGGGTGCAGCGACCGCGGAGGCGGAGTCTGGGTTGAACATGCCGGCATGATTGCCATCGATATCGGGGACGAAGCAATTATTCGCGTGAAAGATTTCACTCTCGAAGGTCGCCCCATGGCCAATGTCCGCCAAATGGTCAATCGAATCAGGCGCAAAGGATACCTTTGTGAAACTTTACAATGGTCAGAGATTGATCAAGCGTCTCGAGAGAACCTAAGGAAACTGGCAAAAGAGTGGCGATACGGGGCAACCGAGCGGGGCTTTTCTATGTCTATGGATCGCTTCGGCGATGATGTCGATGCAGGGACCTATATAACGATTGCACGTTTAAATGGATCGATCAAAGGCTTCCAATATTATGTGCCTTGGACGACCGACAGCCTCTCTCTGGACCGCATGCAGCGCGAGCGAGGCACTGATGCCGGTATAAACGAATTAATGATTGCAGAGACTGTCGAGTTTGCCCGCATTAATGGAATGGCTAATATCTCTCTCAACTTCGCTGCATTCCGATCGTTATTCGAACGAGCCGACAAGATAAGCGCCGGGCCAATCACACTCGCGAGCCGGAACTTAATCCGCTTTGCATCGAACTTTTTCCAAGTTGAATCCCTTTACCGCTTCAATGCGAAGTTCCAGCCGGAGTGGGAAACTCGATACGTGCTCTATCCCAAAACCTCTGATTTACCGAAAGTCGCCTGGGCGGCTCTTCGAGCTGAGCAATTCATAAAAGGGCTCCATAGTCGCAATTAAGCGACTATGGAGCCCTTCGATAAAAAACCCGATGTTACCAGCGCTTAGAGCGCTCCTAAGACCACGAATGACATCTCATGACTTGGAGTAACCACCGTGGTGCGACCTGGGTCTAGAACGGTGAAAGGCATTGCTTGAGTCGAAGCATGTTCTTGGTATCCAAGAATAATATCTCCGTGTGCCTGACCAATTCGCTGAATTTCTTCAAACGACTTTGACTGACCGAGTTCCACATAAGCGGAAGCCGGCTTAGCTTGAATGAAGGCTCCACGTGGACCAAATAGCTCGTCAAAAACTGCTCCAAGCTCGTTGGTTTCTGCGAGTTGGCTCATCATGAGCGTCGATAGTCGATCGCTGATGACCAAATCATCAAGGTCAATCTGGTGAGCTAGTGATGTATTTGCAACATCCTGAATCTCCGCTACCACAAAGGCGTCCTTGGACTTACACTCAGGATTGCGTTGATCGTGCGCGATTTGAGTACATGTCAGTAATGTTATTGCTTCAGATTCTGCCATTGGCAATCCACGAGTCTTGTATCCGAAGACACCGATACGAGTAAATTCCTGCGAATTCAAAATTGCCGTTAGCTCTGCAGCGGTACCGTTAGTTTGACGGATATCGATAGAAATATTTGGATGTTCCAATCCGTTATATTCCTCAAGACCTACCCGACCCGCCTGACCAAAGAATGTAAATTTTGTACCAGGTACACACACTTTAGAAATCTCCAAAATAGAGAATCGAGCCAAACGAGACCAGCCGATAATGAGGATATTCTCTGGCGCGGCCTGGGTCTTTTCGACCGGAACGGCAGGAGTTGAAAGCGAAGTTGCACTCTCTGTATTCCTCCAGGTGAACTTGCTATAGTCGACAGCCAAACCGACAATACGATCGCCGGCTTCGATGTGAGTCTCAGCGGCAGGAGCCAAAACAACCTGATTGTTAGATTTGAAGATTCCCAGCGGAATGGCATTGAAACTCTGTTGGATTTCTCCGAAAGTCTTTCCTTCAGCTTGCTTGAAACCTTTGACATAGACCTCTGAACCATCAAAGTCCAACAGGTCAAGAATCACATTTGTAATTCCTGGCTGGAGTACCGAATGGGCGGTAATGCGCGAGACGAAGTCTTCGCGATTGAGTGAGTAAACAGGTGACTTGGATGCCGATTTAAGGATGTTTGCAGTGTTTTCATCACTGATCTCCGCGATGATTGGAATGTTTGTCTCAGCGGGTAGACAGGCTTGAATAGCCAAAATGAGCTGTGTAGTGAGCGCCCAATAGTTACCCAGAACGATGATGTTCTTCGCTTTGGAAATATTGCTCTCGGCCAACACCCTAGGATTCGAAGGATCGCCGCTCTTGAAAATGATGCGTGTGTGCTTAGTTTCGCCAACCCGACTGTGGACCTCATCAACCATGATCTCTCGACCCATGTTGGCAATGATTACCAGAACGCCCTGACGTTCTTCGCTCTCGTTGCTCTTTTCGATTTGAGTGATCATTGAGAAAACCTGGGGGGTCCATCCGATGATCGTGGTGTGACCTACTTCCAGGACAATTCCACGACCCTTTTTCAATTTAGCCATGGCTCCGTTGACGTTGGTGATAACAAAACCGAAGAGGGTAGCCGTAATGATCATTCCGATCGCAATACCGAGCCAGGCAAAGATACGTGCAGTCCACGAGGAGCTGGTGAAATTGGCTTTACCCAAGAAAATTAAGAACGTCTGATAGTAGGCATCAAGCCATTTTTGGATGCCGTGAGGTTCCTGGGTCAGCGTAAGCGATTTTCCAAGAATAGGAACTTTTGTCGTTATCTGGGTGATTTGGACGATCAACATCAGCGGTAGGGAAAGAACGGCAATAATACCAAGTAACCACTTTAGAGCTCCCGTTGGGCCAGATCCAAAACTGGAATCGAAGTTGTAACGCAACCGTGTCCGTAAAGACGGATTCTCGAGTGAAATCATGCGATCGCCTGAAAAGGCAACATTCTCCGCAGATTTACCCGATTTTGATTGGTCCTGTGCCATGTTAAACCGACCTTTCATACATTTGATCTTGAGGATGGAAGGAATATAACCAAATGTGTCGGAAAGCGCTAGCCCCGGGGGTGAACATTGAGCGAAGAAATGTTTATTTTCTAACGGTAAAAAACATGGTTGCCCGGGTTGAATCTTACCCACCTAAAGTCTAATTCGGCCGTCTGCTGAGCGTTCACCCTTACAAAGAATTTGCATCTTTGATACGCTCAAGCATCACACTTTCCCCTGCGCTCAACTGAGAACAAAGGAGCAATAAAACATGTCCTATCGGGCTGAAGAATCCTCGATCATGGAATTTGGCAATCTGACTGAGGGGCCAGCTAGCGAAAACTCGTTCGAGGAATCGGTTGAGAGCGAAAACTCGTCAGCTCAATCTGATTTTGACCTAAAGGAGGCGGCACGTTGGGTCCTTCCTTCCTCGCCGTGGCTACACAATGACCTCCACGCGGAGGAAGCTGAAGTCGAACACTTGGTAGAGCTCGAAGGGGAAGAGCGCAATGTAGTTTCAGCCGCTGGAGCAGCTGAAGGGGAAATGCTATTTGAAGGCGCTGAGGGTGAAGAGTTTCATACTCATGAGCACTCCGAATCGGAAGAAGAAGGTCACGATAAGCATGAAGGGGAAAACACGGCTCCTCCGGGGGATCCTCTACCCACAGAGCCGGAGTTCAGCCTGCCCAGTGATAGCGTCCCTGCCCTATCCGTTCCCGAAAGTGGAGCAAGTCAGTCAAATGTATCCACGATTAGCGACGGCGACACTTCTGGTGCGCAGGTAAGCACGCCTGCCGACAGCGGCGCTAATTCCACAATTTCGGATCCATTGTCCTCGCCCATGTCAGCTTCACCACCTTCAACCCCAGATCAAAGCTCGCTTTCGGATACCAAGTTTTTAGATATGCAGCCCACCTCACCTCAAGACTCCAACTTTGGGCACTCCGACTCGAGTGGCCTGAGCAGTGACTCGAGTGGCCTGAGCAGTGACTCCAGTGGCCTGAGCAGTGACTCCAGTGGCCTGAGCAGTGACTCCAGTGGCCTGAGCAGTGACTCCAGTGGCCTGAGCAGTGACTCCAGCAGCGTGGGTAGCGACTCCAGCAGCGTGGGTAGCGACTCCAGCAGCGTGGGTAGCGACTCCAGCAGCGTGGGTAGCGACTCCAGCAGCGTGGGTAGCGACTCCAGCAGCCTGAGCAGTGACTCCAGTGGCCTGAGCAGTGACTCCTCTTTCGGTGATTCCGGGGCCAACCCGACAGACCATTCCATGATCGAACCAATCGATCATGGACAAATGAGTCTTTTCTAGGGCTTGAGTTAACTCATCTAAGCCCAAATATCGTCTCCGCGTAGCACGGCGTCAGCTCCCCCATCAATATAAATCGTCTGTCCAGTGGTGTGAGTGTTGTTTTTATCCGTCAGCCAACTCAACAGGAAGGCGACCTTTATTGGCTCCATGTAATAGTTGAGCGGCATGGGCACCAAGAGATCAATCGCGGCTCGAGATTCTGCGGTGCTGATCATCTCTTCAACCATAGGAGTCTCCACGATTCCTGGCCCTACAGCGTTCAACGGAATTCCTGCTCCAGCCCAAGCCGGTTTGATGCTTTCCCTTCGAACCCACCTACTTAAAGCACGTTTTGTTGATGCGTAAATCAGTGCCGCCTCTTCAGCACCGGAATCGCAAAGTTTCTGTGCAATAGCGACAGCTTCTTGTTCGGAACTTGTCAATAGCGCTTCCACAAGCTCTGGCGAATTTGGCATCAAAGATGCCATTGAGCTTGTGACGGCGACTCGAGGCGTTGGGCTCTTGGAGAGTACGGGCAACAACCCTTCGACAAATTGAGTGACGCCGTAGAAATTAACTGAAACGGTTTTGGGAGAGGGGGTCGCTAAACCAGCACATGCGATGATTGCATCTAACTTACTGTGAATGCCACCTTTGCTTTCGCATAGATTAACAACATCAGATATTGCATCGTCGCGTCCTTCTACCGTACTTAAATCTGCATTGACATCGCTGTTATGAATATCTACGCCGATCACTTCTTTCCCGCGATCCCTCAACAGTGCGCATGTTGCCGCACCAATTCCCGATGCTGCACCAGTGACAACATAAACTCTGCTCATTTTTCTACCTTCTTGCTCGCTTGAATGTAATAAATCTGCCGCTATTAGCTTGGCACCTTATTGATAATCAACCTAGCGAAAAAGGAGTTAAAGCAACGAGCTACCTCTCAAAGCTTCTCAGAGCCGCTCTCAAACTTAGTAAAGTAGAGCTATGGAAATGCACGTCACGAAGATCAATAACTCCGCTGATATCACTCAGTTCACCAACCCCACCGTAAATCATGTTGTTTGGACGCAATGGAGCGACTTAGAAGTCCCAGAAGGGTTTACAAAACTCTCTCCCGAAACAAGAGACTTGGGTAGTGAGGATTTAGCGGATATTACCTTCTATGTTCCTCTCTATATGGGCGGAAAAGACGCGCTTGAACATTCGCGCAGGATGAGTTCTCTCAAATATTTGCAGCTTCCGAATGCTGGCTTTGACGATGCAATCGAATATCTCGCACCTGGTGTCACGTTATGCAACGCTCGCGGTGTACATGATGCCTCTACCGCAGAACTTGGGATGGGTCTAGCAATAGCAGTGCGAAGAGGCTTCAGCGATTTTGCTCTGGCACAACAATCAGGGAGTTGGCATCACCGACGCTATCCCTCATTAAACGACAGCAAGATTGCGATATTAGGCGCCGGTTCTATTGCTTCGAAGTTGAAAGCTTATTTACAGCCTTACGACGTTACGGTGGATTTGTATTCGAGGAGCGGTGGCAATAGTTCTCTCAATATTTCTCAATTTGATACAAATATTTCTCAGTATGACATCGTCTTTCTCTTATTACCGCTCAACGATGACTCTAGAAATTTTTTTAATCGGGATCGGCTGCGATCATTGAAGGATTCGGCGTGCATCATTAATTTGGCCCGTGGCCCGATCATCAACACCGATGCGCTAGTCGAAGAGCTCAATACCGGCCGAATATTTGCTGGGTTGGACGTTACCGATCCCGAACCTCTGCCAGCCGGGCATCCCCTGTGGAGCGCCAATAATTGCATTATCACTCCTCATGTTGGAGGAGACTCCAGCGCGTTTGAACCACGGGGAAAACAACTCGTTAAAGAGCAACTCGCACGTCTGGCAGTCGGAACCAAGCTAATCAACATCGTTGCCCAAGGCTAACGACTCCACGTGCTCGCTCCTACGAAGTTGTCGTTGGCATAAGTTGTCGTTGGCATAAGGGGTTGTTGGCATAAGGGGAAGGTATGCCAACTCGACAAGAATAGGATCGAGTGTAAAGACTGATCCCATAGAGGTAACATCTGTGACACTTCGTGCCAATGTCAGATACCGACAGTGGGAGGCTTTGGTATGCGTTCTACTCGCGTTTTGTATGTAGAGAACGATTCGGCGTTGCGCCAATTTCTGACTGATTCTCTCGCTAATCATCCAGAAATTGAGATCATCGCCTCACTTGCTACCGCAGACGAGGCGCTAGACCGGGCATTAGCGAGAAAAGCAGATGTGGCACTCATCGATTTTGCCTTGGAGAGCAATGGCCTTAATGGCATCGAGCTAGGTATCGCTCTGCGCAAAATCAACGAGTACATAGGGATCGTTATCTATTCACAGTTTAATGTTAAAAAAATGGTCTCTCGAGTTCCAATTTCGATGCGACACGGCTGGTCGTTCTTCGAAAAATCAGGAGAGATGACGAAAGACCAATATGTACGCGTTATTAAGGACACTGCTACAAGCAAAGGAAATTGGGAAAATTTTTTCCATTCCGAGCCCGAAAATATAAATACAGAGATCAACAAATATTTTGCCCTAACACCACGCCAGCGCTCAATCATTACCTTGCTTGCCCAAGGAGTAGCAGTACAAGAGATTGCGCTCAGGCTAAATATGACCTATCCGTATGTCAGGAAAGAGCTATCCCGTGCTTATTCTGTGCTCTTACCAGACGCAACCGAGGGAGAAGATTTAAAAACTCTTGCGATCTTAAAATACCTTGAATTAATGGAGCATTGATGAAAAAAACTAGATTTCACGAGTTTCTAAAACTAGTCGGTCCATACGATTTTAACGGTGGCCTAATTCTTGCGAGCGTTTTCTTTCTGATGCTAGCTGGGATGAGATCCTATGTTTACGATTATGACGCTATCACGAGCAGATTAATTTTCTTTGCTAAGAGCGTATTAATTGTTTTTATAATCTTGTTACCTGTACCAATAATCTACTTTGCATTTAAATATCTTTGGAGAAGATTCCGAATCCAGCGAACACTTTACGTTTACTTATGTGAAGTATGCATTTTCGTTTTGATGAACGTGCTATGTACATCTGCAACGAGTAGGTGGCTAATTCCTCTTATGCACATTCCAGATTTTTTGCGAGTCCGTAGTACATTCTTCTTAATATTTATTCGGATATTATTTTCATTGCTCTTCATCGGATTTACCCATCACTCCCATCGGAAATTACAGGAAAATCTTGCAGAGGTTTCGAACTTAAATGCACTACTTTCTCGTGAATATCATTCCATTATTGAAGCGGACGAGAATGTTCGAGGGCAAGCTGTCCAATTTCTCCATGATCGCGTTCAAGGACAACTAATGATGGCCTCTTTGAAATTGCGAGAAATTGGTAGCGATACTTCTGAGAGTACCCAAGTCGATATCAACAGCGTTGCTTCACATCTAGAGAAGCTGAGATCTACAGATATCAGACTTGTTTCTCGCCTTCTATCTCCAAATATCGATGCTGAGGGACTTCATGGAGTGATTCAAAGCTTATGTGAACAATTTTCTCTCAATACAAATTTTGAGATTAGCTTCGATGAAAAAGCTATTCTCCTAGACCAAACAATAAATCTAGGGGTCTATCGTTTGATTGAACAGGCCGTCATTAATTCGATTACACATGGACCTGCCAGCCACGTCAAGATCAATGTAGAGACCCGATCATCCCATCAGATAATGGTTCAGGTTGCAGATAATGGTCCTGGATCTGAGAGTGCTCAGATGGGCACGGGAACGATCATCATGGACGCTTGGCTTTCGAAATTACGTGGATACAAAGAGATCTCCAGCGAGCCCGGTACCGGATACACCGTAAAGTTTCTTATTCCTCTCGAAGCGACCATGAGTACGCACGACCAATAAATCTGCGCTGCGACCATGCTTAGTTATGCCTAATGTGCTTAATTACCTCCATTTGTAACACCGATGTCTAACCGATAGGCACCTGGGCTCCATGGCCCTAATTCTTTCGCATGCTTATGTGCCAGAGATAGTGAGCGAGTAAATGCCTTAACTGTTATAGCTGGATTGGCTTTCTTGAGTTGAGTGCAGGCAGCGGTGGCTTGATCTTGAGCGACTTGTTGGGATAGATCAATGCGCCGAATCACTGAGGGAGCGTATACGTAGCCAATACAGGCAACATAGGAGCCGATCGATATCTGACGAGCATAGTTTTGAAGCTGATTGATGACCGAAGGTAATCCGTTGAGATGTACATTTGCAAGGTATACCGTGGCTTTCGGATGAGTTGAGGCATCCATGAACGCGCTGTCGATATCTACACCATTCACCACGATGCCAGTATTGGCAGAGTTAGTTGGACTAACGCTAGGACTGGCGCTCGGGGTCTGACTCGTGGTTTGAGTAATCAGTAAAACATCTGAGTATTTTTCTGTTACCGGCTTGACTCCCGCAACGGATCCTGTTGATGCGATTACGGATAAAGAGACCGAATAATTTCCTGTCGTTGCGTTTGAAGGAATTTTTAATGAACCTTGATATGCCGTAAAACCACAAGTTGGGTTTGATTCTAGGTAACAATAATCAGTAGCAGTCTTGACTTTTGGAGCCGGCAGGAAGTTGCCGTTACCAAAATTGATTGGGTATTTGATTCCATCTG
>Ga0209085_1002478_pt1 | contig 10525 bp, 10 predicted proteins | sample C_131016_EF_Meta_FD_187310 | JGI IMG/M metagenome (GOLD analysis project Ga0209085, IMG submission 187310) | Freshwater microbial communities from Lake Croche, Canada to study carbon cycling - C_131016_EF_MetaG (SPAdes) (version 2) | ecosystem: Environmental > Aquatic > Freshwater > Lake...
TTCAACTGTTGTGTCTTCACGTTTTTGACCCCAAGCGTGAGTTTGACCTAACACCATCATAAGTGATTGAAATGTTGAAGATTCAGGTTTAAAGATTCTTGTTTTATATTCATCAATTACATTAACAAATCGTTTAACTTGATTGATTTGTTCAAGTTCGGATATGTTTTGGAATGATATTGGTTGTTGATTTTTAGATTTTAATACTTTATTAACATCTCTAAGTAATACACAGAAACAACTATAGTTTGTGTTTAATTTATTAATTACTGAACGACCCTGTTGTTCTAAGTCATATATTCCGGACATTTCACTTTCACCATAGGCACCTCTATTATAGTAATTGTCGGGGAAGACATCTTTTAATATTCGGTTGATTGCAAATTTAAATAAATCTTTAACTTTTGGATTTGTGTTAAATACTTGTCTTATTTCTTCAACTTTAGAAGTTGAACATTTTTCAGCTTTGGATTCTGACAACATTAAAGTTATTTTTCTATCCGTTTCGTTTTTTTTAATCTCTTCAATAATAAGATTAACTTTGTTTTCAGTATTTTTCATATAGGCTTGTGTTATTATGATAAATATCTGAACAACCGAATTAACTTCGGTTATTGATTTTATTCATAATGTTTGAGATAAAATCTCCTTTGTCTTCTAAATCATCACCCATAACGGTTCCGATGTTTTGTTTCTTTCTATTTACCATATCGTAAATTATTGCCTCAATTGAATTATCAAAAATTGGGTAGTAAACTGATACAGAATTTTTTTGACCATATCTGTATGCTCTATCTTCCGCTTGAGCTAAATCACCCGGAACAAAAGATAGGTCATTAATTATTACCGCTTCAGCGGCTGTTAAGGTAATTCCTACTCCGGCAGCTTTAACATTACCAACAAACACTTTAATTTTTTCATTGTCTTGGAATTGGTCAACAGCATATTGTCGTTGAGGTTTTGATGTTGAACCATCTAATCTAACCGCTTGTTTTCCAAAATGGTCAGCAATTCTATTTAATGTTTCGGTGAAGTTGGTAAAGATGATAACTTTTTTATCTTGTTCTAAAATATTCTCAGCTAATTCGATGGTGTCTTTGATTTTTTCTTCGGCAATAACTTGACGAACTTTCATTAACTTACTAAATTGAACCGTCAAAGATGAACTTTCATCCGGATTCTTATCATACCAATCGTAGTATTCTCCCATTAATCCTTCGTAAAGTTTTGATTTTAATCTTAGATAAACTGGTGTAATAATTTTTTCGGGTAAATCTAAAACATCTGTTTTTAATCTTCTTAAAACTTGTCGGGATGTTCGGTCTCTCAATTCTTCTAAATTGGTTGCACCTGCAACATTCCATATTTTACGTGTTCCTGCGGTAAATTGATAACCACCACAATATCGTATAGCATAAGCCATCCAATTTAATGCTGCGGGACTTTCAACTAACGATAATAAATTAAAATAATTCATCGGACGGTTAGTCATTGGTGTCCCGGTTAATAACCATACTCTCTCACATTTTTTAGAAAAACTATTAACCAATTTTGTTCTTGCCGCTTGTCCGTTACTAACATAATGAGCTTCGTCCAATATAATTAAGTCAAAATTTCCTTGTGTGATTAATGAATTGTCCTTATCTTTAAGGTCGTAGAAGTTTTTAAGAATATCATAATTAACAATCACAAAATCGTGTTCAATTGAGAAATTCTTACCTTCGGAAATATAAACACTTCTATCAGTATAGTTTTCAATCTCTCTTTGCCAGTTAATTTTTAGAGATGCCGGACAAACAATCAATATTTTCTTCGCTCCTGTCTCTAACGCCGCAATAATGGTTGCGGTGGTTTTACCTAACCCCATATCGTCAGCAAGAATGAATCGTTTGGAACCTGCTAATTTCTCAATCGCCTCTTTTTGATGTGCAAGTGGTGGTCGATGTGAATATTTTTCATAATCAATTTCGACATTCTTAATTGTGTGAGTTTTAATTAAAGCACCTTTTGGTAGCCAAAAATCGTGGATAGTTTCAGAATCTAATACTTTCCCCCAAACGTGGTAGGATTTTTCTTTCTCAACTAATAGCTTTTCCACCCATACCTGTTCGGGGATTTTAAGTAACAATTTTTCGTCGGCAATTTTTTTGGCAAAGTAGGGGTCTAAATCAACCCATCGTTTGGCTACCTTAGGTGTAACTTCGTAATAATTTATAATGTAATCACATTGTGCTCTTGTAGGAAAGAATCTTTTGTTAGTTTCCTTTTGATGTTTTAATTTTAAAATATAGTTATTCGCACCCTGATAAGTTTCAAGGAGAGATATTGCTCGTTGTTCTATTGTTAAATTAGAATTTTCAGATGTATTGTTTTCCAAATTTAATCTTTTAGTAGAAATATAACACATTTTATAATATTTATCAATATGAATGATGAATCAGACAAAGTTAAAAACTATACTAAGTTAATTGGACGATATTTAAACATCTCTAAACCTAATGGTGTGTTGGAGATTAAGTTTGAATTAACACCCGTAGGAGATGAGAACGAATATTATATGAAAATAACTTATGTTGTTCCTGACGATAGTAAATATTTAAAAGTTAATGACAAAAATTTAATTCCTGTTCGTTACAGACACGAATGGAATTATCAGATAACAAAGGATTTAGAAAATTATTTTGGATTAAAAGTGTATATCAATCAATCCGGAACAAGAAACGAAAATTTTTATAATAGATAATAACGATATGAATAATAAAGTACCAATTACAAGAATAGGTAAATTCTTCGGAGCAGAGGATTTCAAGTTAGAACAAGATTTTGGGTCTGAATGGTTACACGGGGATATGAACTTTACTTTAGTTCTATATCGTGTTGATAGATATAAGACCAAAACGGACGATGTCTATGGTGAGACCGTATCTGATGGTATTAAGTTTTTACCACCGGTTGAATTTAAAGGTTATGTTCAAATTATGGCACCTGAAAACAAATATTTAGGTAATTCTAAAATTGACCAAATGGAGCCAGGTAATCTTAAAGTGTCTGTTTATCAAAGAGATTTGGAAGAATTGGATATTGACATTAATTACGGAGATTACATTGGATACTACGAAACAGAAGATAAAGTAAGATACTATACGGTTAACAATGATGGAAGGGTGACTTCAGATAACAAACATACAATTGGAGGTTACAAATCATTCTATAGAACTATTATGGCGTCTCCGGTTACAAATAATGAATTTAGAGGTCTATAATGAAAATAGTAATAACAGAAAATAGATTATTTAATTCAATTTACAACTATATTGATGAAACCTTTAATCCAAATCAAATGGATTGGGTTTATGGTGTGGATGATGCGGAAGATGAATATTCTGAGCCGGAAGAAAATGAAAACTTTTTAATGTTCTTTAAGGGTGAATGGCAAGGTGTGGATGATGCTGATGTTATTTTTTATTATTTTGATGTTGATTTCTACGATGAAAATGACCCGTCACATAAACCTTTTAGAAACCAAGCTCCAATTTTAGAAGTCATTGGTGAGCACGCGGTACATTTAGACACTATGTTTGATAACCATTGGGAGGAACCAATGAAAAAATGGTTTCAAGATAATTTTAATTTACCGGTTAAAACATTATCAACATATTACAATTATGAATATAGATAATAATCACATAAATAAAAAAGTAATGGTGCATTATAATCTAAACAAACACACCTTTTCAATTACTTACAAAAATAAATTAATAACACACGCCGACCACATCAAATTAAATGATGTTGAGTTTAGAGTTAGACCGGGAGGTAGAGCTCGAGTATTAGAAGATAAACAAAAAAATGTTCACGCATTTGTAATTGGAACATTACTTGAATATTGTAAATATCCTTGTGAGAGTTTGCCAAACGAAACAAATAATAACATTGTTACCTATGACCCATACAAATATAGTTCTTATGTAATGAAAGATACCAAAGAACCAATATACAGAGTGGGGGGTGTAGAAATGATAAATTCAAGAAACAAAATATTTATAACAAAACAATAAAATGGGTTTACCAAGTAAAATAAAGAAAAATTTACCATTAACAGAACCTAAAACTCTTTTAGCTAGACGAGAAGAACTTTTAGAAAAAATTAATAAAGACGGAACTTACCTTCCAAAATCTTTATTGCACGCTGATTTGGATAGAGGATTCTTGGATTTTGTTAAAAATGATTTAAAAGTTGTTGTCGAAGGTAAAACTATACCAACTGTTGATATCTTAGTAACAACACAAAATTGGTCACAATTTACCGAAACTTGGAATTTTCAAAATATAGATAAAAACGCAGAACCACCATTCATTACCGTAGTTAGAACACCTGAAGTTAAATTTGGAACTAACCCTGCACTTTTATATAATATTCCAAATAGAAGACAATATTTTTACGCTCAAGTTCCTACTTGGGATGGTGAAAGAAATGGTATGGACATTTATACAATACCTCAACCTGTTCCCGTAGACATAACTTATTCGGTTAAAATTGTTTGTAATAGAATGAGAGAGTTGAATAAACTTAATCAAATAATTTTAGAGAAATTCGCATCAAAACAAGCTTATGCGGTAATCAAAGGTCATTATATTCCGATTATTATGGGTAACATTACTGACGAATCAGTGATGGAAGTTGAAAAAAGAAAATATTACATCCAAACTTATGAATTTACAATGTTAGGATTTTTAATTGATGAAGATGAATTTGAAGTATCTCCTGCAATAACTAGAGTATTACAGGTTGTTGAGTTTGAAAAAAAGACAACAAGACGTAATAAGAAAAAACCAATTGAAGAAGGTCCTGGAAGTCAAGCATTATTTTTATCAGGTAATACAAGTTTAACTCAATTATTTAATTACGTTGTTGATATTAAAATTGGTAACACTATTAATGTTGACTCATTTGATGTTTATATTAATGATGACTATTATGGTTCTGATTTGGAATTAATACAAATTAATTCAGGAGATGTGTTAAGATTAGAAATAGTTAAGAATAATCCATCATTAGAATCAACAATTCAATTTATTGATAAAGTATTTTAGTCCTCCCCGTAAACATCTTTTTTAGGTTTACATTTTTCAATAATTAACCTTTCTAAAAATCGATACATTTTAATACCCCTTTTTTCACAATAGGTCTTAAGAATCTCGTGTGTCTCCACAGATATCTTTAAATTTTTAATCTTTTTGATGTCTTTATCCATAAGTAGAAAAAAGGCAGAAAATAATCTACCTAAAATATAAATAGTTGCTACGAAGTAAAGTATTTTGATTTTTTTTTAATATTTATATATAAATAAAATTATAAACAAGACAAACTAATGGCAACAAACAGCAAAGTATTCGTATCTCCTGGGGTATATACTTCCGAAGTTGATTTAAGTTTCGTAGCACAGAGTGTGGGTGTAACCACATTAGGTATCGTAGGTGAGACACAAAAAGGACCTGCTTTTGAACCTATCTTTATACGTAACTTCAATGAATTCTCAACTTTTTTTGGAGGAACATCCCCTGAAAAGTTTATTAATACACAAATACCGAAGTATGAAGCTTCGTATATCGCAAAAGCTTATTTACAACAATCTAATCAATTGTTTGTTACAAGAATTTTGGGATTATCAGGATATGACGCAGGACCATCTTGGTCTATTACAACAATTGCGAACGTAGATAAATCAACAGTAGGATTTAAATGTTCAGGAACAACTTATGATGTTCATTCTTGTTCAAATATTTGTACAGGATATACTATTACTCCGTTTACATTCACATTTACAGGATGTAATAGTGGTATTGGGACTATTCAAGTATCAGGAACACCTTCTTCTACTTTAATTATGAATAAAATAAATGATACTTACCAAACGTTTAATGGTAGTACTTCAACAATTTTAGATAATATTAAAACACAATTATTTGATATTCTTACAACACCAAGTCATTCGGCAACATCAATTAATTACTATGGAACAATTTCAGGTTCTGACTATAATACATTAAGTACGGGATATACAAATGCAACTAATGTATATGGTATTGATAGTGTAAGTTCAACAAATGCGGATTACACAGACCCAAATAATGACCCTTGGTATTATTCTTTATTTGATAATAATAGTGGTTCATATAGTGGATTTTCATTTTACAATGTTGTTAGTAATTTAACACAAACTTCAACATCTTCAAATTGTGCAACATTTTATTCATTTTCTGTTAGTTCGGCAACGGTTTCAAATACTGTTGGTAGTATAAACTATAATACTAACACAATTGATGTTGTATTACCAAGTGGGACAACAACATCAGGTTTAACCGCATTAACAGTTATGTATAGCGCTTGTACTACAGGTGTAACAGTTAATAATACACCACAATATAGTAGTGGAACAACACAAAACTTCTCAGCGGGAACAAAAACATATGTATTAACTTCACAAGATGGTTCTAATATACAAAATTGGATTGTTAATGTGTCGATTTATAACCCTTGTAATCCAGCTACAACAGGTAATACTGGCTCCCATAATACAGGAACAATCACAACGTGTTATAGTGGTACTGTAAGTGGTAAAATTTATGTGTATTCAGGTGTTTCATACACCGACTTTGACGATATGGTTGTAGCAACACTTCGTTCAAGAGGTATTGCAACATATGGTACAGGTAGTGATGGTCCGTCTTATGAAGTTACAGGGTTAACAGATGTATCAATTGATTGTACATCATCAACATATTCAAACATAGCTAAAAATCCTTACGCGGAATTTGGTCTTAATGTGACAGATTATAATGGAAATACATTCTTCTTTGAAACTTCATTTAGTGAATCAGATTCAAAATATCTTCCTAAGGTATTTGGTTCTTCAAACTTTGCAAAACCAAGAACCACAGTTCCATTGTTTGTTGAAGAAAAATTCCAAACATTATTAAATTACGCTTATAATAAAGGTTATATTAGAGGTTTAAACTGTCAATTATTGGCTTTACCAAGAGCTAATTCAACAGTTAATACATTATCATCAATCGCTTATTACTTGGAAAAATATCAAACACCGGTTTCTCCGTGGGTTGTTTCTGAAGTAAGAGGTAGTAAAGTTTATAATTTATTTAGATTCTCAACAATATCTGATGGTAATGATGCAAATACTGAAATTAAAATATCAATAGCGAATATGTCGTTTGGTAATTTAACATTTGATGTATTAGTTAGAGATTTTTACGATACAGATAATAATCCTGTAGTTATTGAGAAATTTACAAATTGTACTATGGACCCTAATAGTAATTCGTTCGTGGCACAAAAAATTGGAACAACTAATGGAGAATACGCGTTGAATTCTAAATATATTATGGTTGAAATGAATGAAGATGCTCCTATAGACACATTACCTTGTGGATTCCAAGGATTTAAAATGAGACAATATGGTTCATCAAAATCTCCATTCCCAATTTATAAAACTAAATATGATTATCCTGGTGAAGTTGTTTTTGACCCACCATTTGGATTAAGTTCGGGGGCAAATAATGCTACTTTAAGTCCGGGTGATAATGTTCGTAAAACGTATTTAGGTATTTCAACAGGAAACGGTGCAGGATATGATGTTGATTTCTTCCAATATAAAGGAAAACAAAATCAGATAAGTTTATGTACAGAGGTTGATGCTGCTGAATGGTTAACATTAACAAAAGGTTACCATATGGATAAAAACGCTAGTGGAATTACTATTTCAAACTCGTATACAACAAGTGGAACTCCGGCTTACTATGTGGGTGATGCAACATTTACATCAGACCCTCAAGATGAAACAAGTCCTTACTACAGAATATACTCACGTAAATTCTCATTATTAGTACAAGGTGGTTTTGATGGTTGGGATATCTATAGAGAATCAAGAAGTAATACCGATACATTTAAATTAGGTAGAAGAGGTTACTTAAACGGAGCTTGTCAAAACATTAAATACCCTACAGCGACAGGTTGGGGAGCATTTAAACAAATCACAGTTGGAAATAATAGTGTTGATTGGGGTAACTCTGATTACTACGCATACTTATTAGGTCAACAAACATTCTCAAATCCTGAGGCGGTTAATATTAACTTATTCGTAACTCCGGGTATTGATTATGTTAATAACTCTGATTTAGTTGAAGACGCTATTGAAATGATTGAATTTAACAGAGCTGACTCATTGTATGTTTGTACAACACCTGATATTAATTTATTCCTTCCAACCGTTGATTTATCAACTGATTTAATTTATCCACAAGAAGTTGTTAATAATTTAGATGATACAGGTATCGACTCTAATTACACAGCAACTTACTATCCTTGGGTATTAACTAGAGATAGTGTGAATAATACACAAATCTATTTACCACCAACGGCTGAGGTTGTAAGAAACTTGGCGTTAACCGATAACATTGCATTCCCTTGGTTCGCAGCGGCAGGTTACACGAGAGGTATTGTAAACTCAATCAAAGCGAGAAAGAAACTGACTCAAGAAGATAGAGATACTCTTTACCAAGGACGTATCAATCCAATTGCTACTTTCTCCGATGTTGGTACAGTAATTTGGGGTAACAAAACTCTACAAGTGGCTCAATCGGCTCTTGATAGAATTAACGTAAGAAGATTATTACTACAAGCACGTAAATTGATTTCTGCGGTTTCTGTAAGATTACTGTTTGAACAAAACGACCAAAAAGTAAGACAAGACTTCTTAGACGCGGTTAACCCTATCTTAGATGCTATCAGAAGAGACAGAGGTTTATATGATTTCCGAGTTACAGTATCGTCAGACACTGCTGATTTAGATAGAAATCAGATGACTGGTAAGATTTACATCAAACCAACCAAATCGTTAGAATTTATAGACATTACGTTCTATATTACTCCAACCGGAGCTTCTTTTGAGAATATATAATAAAAAAATTATGACCCATTGTAATAGTGGGTCATAATTAAGCCTTAATTTAAGATTATGTTAAAAAATAAAATTGTAGAGGGTATTGATGAATTTGGTGCTCCGGATGAAAAGTATTACGCTTTTGATTGGGATGATAATATTGTCTCAATGCCAACCAAAATTATATTAAAAGATGAAGATGGTGATGAGGTTGGAATGTCAACTGAAGATTTTGCAACTTATAGAGAACAAATAGGTAAAGAACCGTTTGATTTTGACGGACATACAATTGTTGGATTTGCTGAAGACCCTTTCAGATATTTTGGTGTTAAGGGTGATAGACAATTCATTATTGATACTATGTTGGCAAAACCGGGACCGGCTTGGGGTGATTTTGTTGAGGCAATTAATAATGGGTCGATTTTTTCTATTGTGACTGCAAGAGGACATACTCCATCTGTTATTAAAGAAGCTTGTTACAATTATATAGTGTCCAACCTTAATGGAATTGATTCAAATGAGTTAGTTAAAAATTTAGAAAAATATAGAGATTTAGCTGATGAGGAACACACTTCTAAGAGAGAAATGATACGAGAATATTTAGATTTATGTCGATTTTATCCTGTAACATATGGTGAGGGTTCGGCAACAAATCCGGAAGAAGGTAAAATTAAAGCTTTAAAAGAATTTGTTAATTATGTTAAAGCTATGTCACAACATATACAGAAAAAAGCTTTCTTAAAAAATAAAATAAATAATTATTTTGTCCCTAAAGTAGGTTTTTCAGATGACGACTTAAAAAATGTGGAAGTTGTTAAAAAACATTTTGAGGACGACCCAGAGAATATAATAAAAACATATTCAACAGCAGGAGGAATTAAAAAAGAATATTAAATTAATTATTATAAATAAAAACTAGTAAAATAAATATTAATATAAAAACTAGGATTTCTAGAATGATACAAATTTTAATTCTAAAAGTCAAGAGAAAAAAATTAAATAGGTTATATTTATAATAAACAAGATAAAAAATAAAAATTAAAAAACAAATAGAAAAATGGCTGATTTATTAATGAAAATGCCCATACCGTATGAACCAAAAAGACAAAATAGGTTTATTGTACGATTCCCTTCTACTTTAGGGATTAACGAATGGTTCGTAGAATCTGCTGCTAGACCACATATTACTGTAAAAGATGTTGAGATACCTTTCTTAAATACTTCAACATATGTTGCGGGTAGATTTACTTGGGGTTCTATGAACGTTAAATTTCGTGACCCAATTGGACCTTCAGCGTCACAAGCTCTTATGGAGTGGGTTCGTTTATGTGCTGAGTCAGTTACTGGTCGTATGGGATATGCTGCGGGATACAAGAAAAACATTGACCTTGAAATGTTGGACCCAACAGGTGTTGTTGTGGAAAAATGGATTTTAGAAGGTTCTTGGTTAAGTGATGTTAACTTTGATTCATTAGCTTATAATTCAGACGCATTGGCAACTATCTCAACAACAATTCGTATGGATAGATGTGTATTAGTTTACTAAAATGTATCAAGGATTAACAATA
>Ga0209085_1002480_pt1 | contig 10522 bp, 12 predicted proteins | sample C_131016_EF_Meta_FD_187310 | JGI IMG/M metagenome (GOLD analysis project Ga0209085, IMG submission 187310) | Freshwater microbial communities from Lake Croche, Canada to study carbon cycling - C_131016_EF_MetaG (SPAdes) (version 2) | ecosystem: Environmental > Aquatic > Freshwater > Lake...
GAATCCGGGCAGCAAACTCGGTACCACCAGGTGCTCGATGAAAATCAACTCCGGCAGGGGCATTCTGTGCTGAGCCCAAGGCCCAGACTTCTACTTGAAAACCACTGCGAATGAGCGCCCCACACAATCGATGCATACGCGCGTCGGTTACTTGATCAGCCGACGATATTAGAGAAATAAGCATGTATTTCTCCTGTCGCAGCTCAAATGAAGTGTTCAAATCTTATAGGTAGTATTGCGCATTAGAAGAGTCGCCCGGATCACCGCGTTACGAAAGTACCGAGGAAAGTCCGGACTTCGCAGAGCAAGGCGGTGGGTAACTCCCACCCGGAGCAATCCGCGGGAACAGTGCAACAGAAAGTAAACCGCCAACGAAAGTTGGTAAGGGTGAAACGGTGGTGTAAGAGACCACCAGTAATTGCAGAAATGCAGTTAGCTATGTAAACCCCGCCTGAAGCAAGACCACGCAGTTGGCGTTTGAGAGCTGCTCGCTCGAGTCAACGGGTAGGTTGCTTGAATCTGTAAGCAATTACAGATCTAGATGGATGGTGATCCGTTCGCAAGAACGACAGGATCCGGCTTATAGGGCGACTCTTCTTTAAATTACCCTTAAATTAATCAAGGTTTTGGTTTACAGTTCTTCTTAGTGATAACTCCTTGAAAGGTCCAAGAGCGCATGCTTATATACAGTTCAATAGTTGAGAAAATCATTCGTAAGTCATTTCAGGCTGTTCAAGACCATAATTACGATGAGGTCCTTAAAGGTGTTTCATCACAGAACCTAACTCATCGCTTTGCTGGCCCTAACTCACTGGGCGGCATCCGACATGACAAAGAAGCACTAGGTAGATGGTTCAAGCGTTTAGGAACTGTGATGCCTACATTAAAGCTTGAAGTAAAAGATGTTGTGGTCCATGGTGGTCCCTGGGATACAACAGTGATGGTCCGATGGGTTGCAACCAATACCTTGGCAAATGGCGAACCATATGTAAATCCTGGTGTGCACATTGTTAAATTGCGATGGGGTAAGGCATATGACTTTGATGTCTACCAGGACACTTTTGTTGTTACTGAAGCCCTAGAGAAACAGGCGAAATCAGGAATTACGGAAGCATTAGCTCCCCAAATTGTTAGCTAATCCAAACTTTTCCGGCTTATAGGGCGACTCTTCTTTATTTGTTAAAATTTCCCCATGGCATGGATTCTGTTATCAATCGCAATCGCTGCGGAAATTTTAGGCACACTCTCACTAAAGGCGAGTGATGGGCTTAGTAAACTATGGCCTTCCCTCGGAGTTTTAATTGGGTATGCATTAGCTTTTACACTGATGGCTATCTCCTTAAAGAAGTTGGATGTAGGAATTACTTACGCAATCTGGTCAGGGGTGGGAATTATTGGGGCGGCAATTGGCGGAGTCATTTTCTTTGACCAGCATCTATCAAGAATCACGATTATAGGTATGGCAATCATTATCGTTGGCGTTGTTGTGATGAATCTAGGTGGAGCTTCTCATTAATGCCTGCTGACGTAATTGTAAAAAATCAGGATCGTGTCCAAGTCCTTGATGTCCTCAGAGGATTTGCATTAGCCGGAATCCTGATTATTAATGCGATGTCGATTCTCGCAGTTAAGGGTTCTACTCCAGCATTTACTGTGGACATTCCCTTTGCTGATCGAACTTTGCAAGACCTAATCCTATTCTTAGTGGAGTCAAAGTTCTTCACTCTCTTCTCGCTCCTATTTGGAATTGGCTTTGCTATTCAAATTCAAAGCGCTGAAAAACAAGGAAATGCATTTTTACCGAGAATTTCACGACGCATGGCTGGGTTATTACTTTTCGGACTGCTTCACATCTTGCTTCTTTGGGATGGGGATATCTTGGTGATCTATGCAATCACTGGAACTCTTTTAATTCTCTTCAAGAAAATTACTTATTCTCGAATCAGGAAATGGGTTATTTCACTCCTTGCCGTCCCTGGTGTCTTGGTACTTGCGATCTTGATTTACACATTAATTGCCAGATTGTCGGCATCTGGAGCAGAGACTTTTGGAAAAAGCGACGCTTCACTAGCTAAAGAATTTGCCAACACCGATGCAACACAGAAGCTGCTGCAAAATGGATTTATTGAGGGGATCAGCGAACGAATTCATACCTATCTAGAACTCTCCCCTCTCCTTTTTTCGAGAATCCCTACTGTTCTAGCGATGTTCTTGATTGGCCTATATCTAGGTAGAAGTAACTTCATTCGCCAATTACCTGAAAAAATTGAGATCCTCAAAAAAGTTCGTTTCTGGGGCCTAACCGTTGGATTCTCATTGATGTTTCTAATTGTGGCCGGTACTAAGTTTTTGCCTACCGTTAGTGCTCTCATCGCAATCATTGAAGATCAATATTTAGCTGGCCCGATCCTGTGCTTAGGTTATGCGTCAGCCGTAACTCTCTCTTTTCTCAAGAATCCATCTCGCAAGATTTATGGCTCCTTTTCAATGGTAGGAAGAATGGCACTGACCAACTATTTGACCCAATCTTTGGTGCTTACATTTTTAGCTTATGGATGGGGACTTGGCCTTGCTCTAAAGTTAAATGGTTTCCAAGTCTTAGGGATCAGCTTCCTGCTTTATGTCGCACAAGTTATCTTGAGTGGATTGTGGCTAAGTAAGTTCAAATATGGACCATTTGAGTGGGTATGGCGATGCATTACCTACTGGAAAGTGCTTCCAATAAAGGCTTAGCTTGAATTCTCCGGCTTATAGGGCGACTCTTTTTTAATTTCACAGCGTTCTTTCAGTTCATTTTCCAATTGAAATTGGATGTTTAGATTAAACTTTTTTTATGACGACTCCGCTCAATCATGTAGGAAATGCCAAGCAATATAAGAATTGGGTTGTGAAGGTTCCTGAAGTTACCGCCTTCTTCTGGATCATCAAGGTATTGGCGACGACGGTCGGGGAAACTTTTGCCGATTACCTAAACGTAACTCTTGGCTTTGGGTTGAACGGAACAACACTGGTGACAATTGTTGCTCTCCTGGTTGCACTTACATTCCAATTTAGATCCACGAAATATCGTCCAGCTCTATATTGGCTAGTTGTTGTATTAATAAGTATCGCGGGGACTCTATTTACAGATAATCTCACCGATAACGTCGGCGTCTCACTCATTACCTCGTCAGTGATTTTCTCAATAGCGCTTGCAATAGTTTTCATTGTCTGGCACAGGGCTGAGGCTTCCCTTGCGATTCACAGTATCTATACGCCTCGTCGTGAGGCTTTTTACTGGAGTGCGATCCTCTTTACTTTTGCATTAGGAACAGCAACAGGTGATTTATTTGCTGAAAGATTGGGACTTGGTTACGGTCTTTCCCTCATCATATTTGTGGCAGTGATTTTAGTTATTGCAATCGCTTGGAAGAGTAAGTTCCTCAATCCAGTTCTTGCATTCTGGGCAATTTACGTACTAACCAGACCACTTGGAGCCTCAATCGGCGACCTACTTTCTCAGAGCAAAAAGGATGGTGGGATTGGGTTAGGAACTACTACAACTAGCGCAATATTCTTAACAATCATTCTTGGGTTGGTTATTTACCTAACTAGATCTCGGAAAGATGCGATTCCCTTAGATAAGGCTCTATCCGAATAAACCAATAGCCTTCGGATGACAAGGCGACACTTCTTCAAATTTTGGATTACCACTACGCAAGAAATTCGTAGACATTGGGGTATTGGGCTAGTTATGCTCAGCGCCTAAATGAATTCGACGGAGGGTCAAAATGTCTAATTTTCTAACTCAAGCACAAGAAATCCAAAATGATTTAGCGGCCATTCGTCGACACATTCATCAAGAACCAGAAATTGGATTAGACCTACCTAAGACTCAAGCAAAGATTGTTGCTGCTCTAGATGGCCTTGGTCTTGAGATTACAACTGGAAAGGCACTTAGTTCTGTAACTGCTGTTCTTCGAGGCAGCAAATCAGACAAGACAGTGTTGTTACGTGCAGACATGGATGCACTGCCTGTAACAGAACTTGCCGATCTTGCCTTCAAGAGTCAGATTGATGGAGCTATGCATGCGTGTGGCCATGACTTACACGTTGCAATGTTAATTGGTGCGGCAAAGTTATTAGTTAAGAACAAGTCACAGCTAAACGGTGACGTGGTCTTTATGTTCCAGCCAGGAGAAGAAGGCTTTGATGGTGCTGGACACATGATTAAGGAAGGCGTTTTGACAGCTAGTGGAAGAAAAGCTGATGCGAGTTACGGTCTGCACGTGATGTCATCGTCAGTTCCAACGGGAACATTTACAACTAAGCCTGGAACCATGATGGCTTCTAGTGATGAGCTACATGTGACTGTGGTTGGTATGGGTGGTCATGGATCACAACCTCACACTGCAAAGGATCCAATTCCAGTTGCTGCAGAAATGGTAAGCGCACTGCAACTATTGATTACTCGCTCTTTTGATTCCTTTGATCCAGTAATTATCACGGTTGGGCAATTTCACGCTGGCACCAAAGCAAACATAATTCCAGATACTGCAGAGTTCCAAGCAACTATTCGAACATTCTCAGCAGAAAATAGAGTTCGAATTCAAGCTGAGACAGTTCGCTTGTGTAAGGCAATTGCTGAAGGCTATGGACTAAAAGCTGAAGTTTCAGTTGTTGAGCAGTATCCAGTCACAGTAAATAACGATGCGCATGCACAATATGTTGGCAAAATTGCAACGGAACTCTTTGGCTCTGATGGATATATGGATATGCCACACCCAATTGCTGGCGCCGAAGATTATTCACGTGTCCTAGAAGCCGTCCCTGGATCATATGTTTTCCTCGGAGCATCTGTTGATAAGGACGTCACTAAGTCTGAAGTAAATCATTCACCTCGAGCTATGTTTGACGATTCAGTAATGTATCGAGGAACTGCGCTGCTCAGTGAATTGGCTGTTCGATCACTGAATGAAATGGTGTGATGAGACATGGCTGAAAAGAAAGTTACTGGACCGGCTTCATATTTCCCTTCCATCGAGAAGAAGTACGGCAAGCCTATTGAGCACTGGATGAAGGAGCTCAAGAAGGTTTCAAAGCTTGCTCATATGGAGCAAGTGGCACACCTGAAAGAAAAGTTTGAGATGGGACATGGCCATGCCAACGCGATAGTCCATGTGTTTCGCCAGAAAAATGGCTTGTAATTCATTTTGACAAACACACGCGCGCAAGAATTAGCAAGCATCAAGAAAAAGATTACAAAGATTGATCCGGTATTTCTGCCAGCAATTAAAAATCTTGCACCTTGTACGTTCGGGCTAGAAAAACCAAAAGTTACTCAGTATCAATCACTTATTCGGGCGGTAATTGCCCAGCAGGTAAGTACAGCTGCAGCACGAACAATTTCGGGAAGACTTGAAACTAAGTGCAAAGGAGCAATTACGGCCGAAAGAGTTGGCGCACTTTCACTTAAGCAACTGCAATCAGTTGGCTTAACAGGTGCAAAAGTGCGGACCATTAGCGAGCTGACATCTGCTGCACTATCGGGGGAGATCAACTTTAGAAAGTTTTCACACATGTCTGATGAAGAAATTATTGGAGAACTTGTGCCTTTATTTGGCATAGGCCGATGGACAGTAGAGATGTTCTTAATTTTTCACCTTGGTCGCCTAGATGTTTGGCCGGTGGATGACTTAGCTGTGCGTCGTGGGTGGGATAACCTGCATGGAAATTCAGAGCCAATTAAGCCTAAAGTTTTGCAGGGTTTAGGAGACCAGTTTGCTGGGATGCGAAGTGTTGTTGCTTGGTATTGCTGGAGAGCGTCTTAGTTACTGATTGATAATTGCATCGTGCACATATTGAGCTAGTCCTCGTACCCGACCGTCGTAATACTCTTTAAATCGTGGATCTTCTATATACATAACTGCAAGGTTCTTTTGCATCTCAACTGAACAATCATAAAACCACTTTGTAATCGCCGCACGGTGAGCAATCACAGCAGCCTTAGTCTTTTCTGAGTCAATTGGTAGTGAATTACCAAAAGCATAAACAAACATTTCCGTTGCGGCTTCCTGATCCACCTTGGCTGCTTGAAAATCATCTTTGGAATACTTTGATGTTTTCGCTTGGGATTGTTGGTAAGCGTCGGTATCACCCCAACGCTTACCAACCTCATCCTCGTATTCGTGCATATTTAGAGACTAACGTTGTAGCTGCAAAACTGTTGTAATTATTGAAATAACCAAGATTCCAAGGGCTGCACCAAAATCTGCTGGGCCATGCTTCTTTGAGAAGTGGATCAAAACGGCAACTGCAAAGTACAACAACAAACATGCCGTTGCCAGTGCACCTAGACCAGGTAGCCATATTCCTGCGATTACTCCAAGACCTCCTGCGATTTCAAGAAATGCGAGAACTGGAACCTGATTTGGCTTTACACCTACCTTGGTCATTGCTGCCATAACATCTGGCACCTTCTTGAGCTTTGATATTGCAGATCCGATTGCCGCAAATGACAAAAGGGAACCAAAAATGATTAGTGCGATTTTCATGAGTTACTACTTTCTGTCGTTGATGGGGGAGATTAGTTGAAGGCAGCGATGATTGCGCCTGCGATAGTTAAGTTAGAAAGCGTCACTAATTAATTTTACATTGAGTCTATGAAAAATTTGGGACATAGCGTTTATCATTGCTCCATGCGCTTCCTGATATCAGTAATTGACACCCAAACACGCTCACCTCACACACCTGAAGAAATGAAAGCGATCGATGATTTCAACGACAAAATCGAAGATGCCGGTCAGCGCTTGTTTGCTTGCGGAATAGATTCTCCCGACAAAGCGATTGTCTTTGATAGCCGCGATGGAAACCTTAATTCTTATGAGGGCCCTCACCACAAAAATGATGAGTACTTCAGTGGTTTTTGGATTGTGAAGGTTGATTCACTTGAAACCGCTCAGCGATTAGCGGCCGAAGGATCTGCGGCTTGCAATCGCAAGGTCGAACTCCGCCCACTCCTTGGCTAATTTGCTGGAAGCCCGAGTCGCCTTTAGAATTAAATTAATTAAGGGGAGTACCTAGATACAGCTACCTCGTCAATACGGTGTAAAAACCCGGGGCGCTGGCCGATTTTCGGTTAGGGAGACCTTGACCACGTTAATCATTTACGCGAGTCAAGGGAGTCAATAACAATGGAAGTTTCATCAACAATTTGGGCGATAACGGTTGGCTTAATTGCAACCTTGATCGCGATTGATCTATTTACATCTAGTCGCACCGCACATGATGTTTCTTTCAAAGAGGCAGTTGCTTGGACAACTTTCTACGTCAGCATCGCAGTTGGCTTTGGAGCATGGGTTTGGAATTACTTTGGTTCAACTTTTGGAACCGAGTTCTTCGCCGCTTATTTAGTTGAGTACTCATTATCAATCGATAACTTGTTTATCTTCGTGATTATCTTGGCTCAGTTTGCGGTACCAAGTATTTATCACCAGAGAATTTTGCTGATCGGAGTAATGCTTGCACTTGTACTACGAGCAATATTCATCGCTATCGGTGCAGCAGCACTTGGCGCGTTCTCATTTACCTTTGTAATTTTTGGCGCGATTCTGGTGTGGACTGGTGTTGGACTGTTTAAACACTGGGATGAGGATCCAGAACCAAATGACAACATGATGGTTCGTACGATTCGCAAGCGCGTAGCAATGGTGGACGAATTCCACGGATCCAAATTATTTATCAAGGTCAATCAAAAGCGCTTTGCAACCCCAATGTTTTTGGTAATCATCGCGATCGCATCGACTGATTTACTATTTGCTTTGGACTCAATTCCTGCAACTTTCGGTGTCACATCCCAAACATTCTTGGTTTTCACAGCTAATGCCTTTGCGCTGCTAGGCCTTCGTGCGCTCTATTTCTTGCTCAAGGGCTTGCTAGACAAGTTAATTTATCTATCGCTAGGACTCTCATTTATCTTGATGTTTATCGGAGTTAAGTTGATCATGACTTACTTACATGAGCAGGTCCACAATATTCCTAAGATTCCAACACCAGTAAGCCTTGGCGTGATCGCATCTATCTTGGCAATCTCAACAGTGGCAAGTTTGATCAAATCCAGCAAAGATCCATCACCAAAAGCACATGCTGGAACAGTTACAGGGCATAAAGAGGAGCCTCCTGCGATAAGATAAGTTCATTCTTATAGCGACGGAGGCAGTGCGTGCTTGAAGCATTATTTTTAGGTGTGGTGCAAGGTTTAACTGAGTTCCTACCAATTTCCTCAAGTGCGCACATCCGCATTGTGGGCGAGTTCATGAACAAAGCCCAAGATCCTGGCGCGCGATTTACTGCTATTACTCAAATCGGAACCGAACTTGCTGTGCTTATTTTCTTCCGTAAAGACATCGCCGCAATTGTGAAGTCGTGGTTTAAGCAAGTTGTGTTCCGTAGCCAGCTTTCAGCCGAAGGAAAAGGCCAGGCCCGAATGGGTTGGCTAATCATCATCGGCAGTATTCCAATTGTGGCACTTGGCTACTTAGGCAAAGACATCATTACAAATGATCTTCGTTCATTGTGGTTGATCGCATCAGTAATGATTATTTTTGGTTTGATTCTTGGTTACGCAGATAAAGTCGGAAAGAGTGAGCGAACGCTTGATCAACTCAACTCTAAGCACGGTCTTTTGTACGGCGCTGCCCAAGCACTTGCTTTAGTACCAGGAGTTTCACGCTCTGGTGCAACGATCGCAATGGGACGTTTTCTTGGGTATACCCGAGATGCAGCGTTGCGTTACTCATTTCTATTAGCACTGCCTGCCGTATTTGGCAGCGGCCTGTATGAATTAAAGGATGCATTCTCAGCCGATGCTGCGCCAAATGTTTTCTCAATCTCAGAAACACTTGCCGCAACCGGAGTCGCCTTTGTGATTGGTTATGTAGTAATCGCTTGGTTGCTCAAATTTGTTTCAACAAAGAGCTTCCGACCATTCATCATCTATCGCGTCACTCTTGGTTCACTCATTCTCATCCTTTTGGCAACGGGTGTTATTTCCGCCTAAGTAACGATTAGGGCATGCGGGAGTTTGAAACTCACAGGGTTTTTTAACCAAAATATTGGCTTTTGATGCTGTTCAGATTCCCCGGTGGGCCCTTACGGTTCTGTAATGAATAACCACTCCGCATATTTACTGAAGTCTTGGGCCAAGTCACCGATTTCCCGACGTTCATTGCTGCTGATGGCTGCTACAACTGCAGTTGCCGGAACTTCGTTGGGTAAAGCCTTTGGTGTAACAGCACCGGTAATTACCCAAGTGCTTGGTCGTCCGACAGATACATCTATCGCGCTTAGTGTCTCGTCATCGCAACCAATAACCACTTTCGTGGAATACGGAACTTCAAAAACACGATATACGAGTAAGTCGACCCAGCTTCAAATATCTCCGAGCTCGCCAACAGTATTTGATATCAAGGGATTAAAAGCTGGAACTAAAGTTTATTATCGGATTAATTACAAAGGTACTTCGGATACCACTTTTGCAAATGGTAAGCAGTACTCATTTACGACTGCGAGAAAAGCAGGATCAACTTTCTCATTCTCCTTGCACGGCGACACACATCCAGAACGTGCTGGAAAAATGTTTAATGCAGAGCTCTACGAAGTAACTCTTGCAAATATTGCAGCGCAACAACCTGATTTTCATATTATGGTCGGGGATGACTTCAGTATTGATCCGATCATTAGTAAGGGCCAGGCCGATCAAAATGGTGTCGAGAATATTTACAAAACGCATCGAAATTGGTTAACCATTGCCGCCAGTTCAGTTCCACTCTTTTTGGTAAACGGAAACCATGAACAAGCAGCTGCCTATCTTTTAGATGGAACTACAAATAACCCTGCAGTCCTTGCAGGAAATGCACGATTGAAATATTTCCCACTGCCAGTACCGGATACTTTTTATTCTGGAGACGCAACACCAATTGCTGGCGTGGGTCTTCCTCGTGATTACTATGCATGGACATGGGGAGACGCGTTGTTTGTAACTTTGGATCCATACTGGCATTCAAAAAATGCCGTTGATAATGTTGCAGGTGTAATAGTTCCCGAAGATCAACCAATAACTAATACTGGCACTGGTACAGGTACAGGGGGAGCCAAAAATCCAGCAGGCGGTGGCGGAGGTAAAAAGGGTGGTGCTACACCTGTTGCCACAGCGACATCTGCACCCACTGGTAATGGAAAAGTAACTAATTTGTGGAGTATTGGGATCGGCGATGAACAATATGCCTGGTTGAAGAAAACTCTCGAAGGTAGCAAAGCTAAATATAAGTTTGTCTTTGCCCATCATGTTATGGGAACTGGGCGAGGCGCAGTTGAGGTTTCAACAAATTATGAATGGGGCGGGAATGATCCAAAAGGTCAATCAACATTTGCGAAGGAACGTCCCAACTGGGAACTTCCAATTCATGATTTGATGGTTAAAAATAAAGTTTCAATTTTCTTTCAAGGACATGATCACATCTTCTGTACCCAAGAAAGAGATGGA
>Ga0209085_1002484_pt1 | contig 10510 bp, 8 predicted proteins | sample C_131016_EF_Meta_FD_187310 | JGI IMG/M metagenome (GOLD analysis project Ga0209085, IMG submission 187310) | Freshwater microbial communities from Lake Croche, Canada to study carbon cycling - C_131016_EF_MetaG (SPAdes) (version 2) | ecosystem: Environmental > Aquatic > Freshwater > Lake | place...
TTGGTGGCGTCTTCTAAGGCGGGTAACTCATCACGGATGATGTCGTTACACAGATCTATACATTCGTCACAAATAAAGACAGAAGGCCCAGCGATGAGCTTTTTGACCTCGTGTTGGCTTTTGCCGCAAAACGAGCAGTAAAGTGTTTTTTCGCTGGAATTGCCTTTTTTGTCAGCCATTTGATTAATTCGCCAAAGTTGTGGCTATGTTAACCGCGCTTGTCGATCACTTTGTCGATCAATCCGTATTCTTGTGACTCGGTGGCGCTGAGGTAGTAATCGCGCTCGGTATCGCGCTCGATCTTCTCCAAAGGCTGGCCGGTACGCTCTGCCAAGATGCGGTTGAGTTGCTCACGGGTTTTGAGGATTTCTCGGGCGTGGATTTCAATCTCAGTGGCCTGGCCTTGGGTTCCGCCCAATGGCTGGTGGATCATGACCTTGGAATTAGGCAAGGAGAAACGCTTACCCTTCTCGCCTGCTGCCAACAAGAACGCACCCATGCTCGCCGCCATGCCGATGCACAAGGTAGAGACGTGGGGCTTGATGAAGTTCATCGTGTCGTAAATCGACATGCCAGCGCTGACCGAGCCGCCAGGTGAGTTGATATAAAGCGAAATGTCTTTGTCTGGGTTTTCGCTCTCTAAGAACAACAACTGCGCCACCACCAAATTGGCGGTTTGGTCGTTCACAGGCCCGACCAAGAAAATGACGCGCTCTTTGAGCAAACGCGAGTAAATGTCGTAAGACCGCTCGCCGCGGCCCGACTGTTCGATCACCATGGGCACCATGCCCAAAGCTTGAGTTTCTGTTGCGCTCATGTGGTTTCCTAATGTGTATTTCACTGTTGGCCCATCAGTTCGTCGAACGACATGGCTTTTTCATTCACTTTGGCGTGCGACATGATGTATTCAGTCACATTGTTCTCGACGACCATGGCTTCGACTTCGCCTAAACGGCTCATGTCGCTGTAGTACCAACGCACGACATCGGCGGGCTTTTCGTAGCTAGACGCGAGTTCTTCAATGTGGGATTTGATTTTTTCTGGTGTGGCTTGCAGTTTTTGTGCACGCACCAAGTCGGCCACCACCAAGCCCATGCGCACGCGCTTTTCAGCTTGCGGGCGGAACACGTCGTCAGGAATGGGGGCTTTGTCGGCGTCTTTGATGCCTCGGGCTTTCAAGTCAGCGCGAGCGCCTTCGACCATGCGGTCGACTTCAGACTGCACGCTCGACTTGGGTAAATCTAACTCGGCTTTGTCGACCAAAGCTTGCAACGCGGCTTGCTTGTTGCGGCCCATCAAACGCGATTTAAGTTCGCGCTCCAAGTTGGCTTTGATGTCTTTGCGCAGACCGTCCACATTGGCTTCGGACACGCCCAGTGATTTGGCCAATTCATCAGTCACTTCGGGCAAGTGCGCGGCTTCGAGCTTTTTCAAGGTAACGAGGAAGTCGGCTTGCTTGCCGGCCACGTCTTTGCCGTGGTAGTCCTCTGGAAAATTCATGGGGAAGGTTTTGCTTTCGCCGAACTTCATGCCGAGCACAGCGTCTTCAAACTCTTTGAGCATTTGGCCTTCGCCGATCAAGAACTGGAAGGCTTCTGCCTTGCCGCCTTGGAAAGGCTCACCGTCGATCTTGCCTTCGAAGTCGATGGTGACGCGGTCGCCCTCTTCAGCAGGGGTTTCGGCACTGCGCTGAGCGAAGGTACGGCGTTGCTTGCGCAGGATGTCGACGGTTTTGTCGATCGCGGCTTCGGTCACTTCGGAAGAGATTTTGTCGATCTCTAAGGTCGATAAGTCAGGCATCTTGATTTCGGGGAAGACTTCAAAAATAGCGTCGAAAGACATTTCGCCTTCAGGCGCGCCTTCTTTTTCGCTGATGCGGGGTTGACCGGCAACGCGCAAATTGGCTTCGTTGGCGGCGGCGTTGAAGACTTCGCCGACTTTGTCGTTCATGACTTCGTACTGGACTTGGTAGCCGTAACGCTGGCCGATGATGTTCATCGGCACTTTGCCTGGACGGAAACCGTCCACCTTGACTTTACGGGCCAGTTTTTTTAAACGCGTGTCGACTTCGTTGGCGATGACGTCTACAGGCAACGTCAAGGTGATCTTGCGTTCCAGTTTTTCTAAAGTTTCTACGGTCACGGCCATCTTTTTCTCCTGAATTGGCATTGTCAGCAGCCTAGTTTCGAGTGAACTGGCTGCTTGGGAATACAAGTGGTGCGCGGGGCGGGACTCGAACCCGCACAGTATTGCTACCGTCAGGACCTAAACCTGGTGCGTCTACCAATTTCGCCACCCGCGCATTTTTCTCAAATAACAATATCGGGCGGCCCAACTAGTGGCTACCCTCATGCAATAGGTCAACCAGTGATTTTAGACGGCTTTTCGACCCGAAACCACGCGGCGTACATGGCAGGCAAGGCGAGTAAGGTTAAAACCGTTGCCACGATGAGGCCGCCCATGATGGCAACCGCCATCGGCCCCCAAAATACGCTGCGGGTCAGCGGAATCATGGCTAGCACGGCAGCAGCGGCTGTGAGCACGATGGGGCGAAGCCGACGCACAGCCGATTCGACAATCGCCTCCCAAGCGGGCACGCCATTGGCGCGGTCTTGCTCGATTTGGTCGATCAAGATGACCGAATTGCGTTGGATCATGCCCATCAAGGCAATCACCCCGAGCAAGGCGACGAAGCCAAACGGTCGGTTGAGCACCAACAAAGCCCCGGCAACGCCCGCAATTCCCATAGGGCCGGTGATGAAGACCAGAACTGCACGGCTAAAGCTTTGCAACTGCAGCATCAACAAAGTGAAGGTGATGAACAGCATGACAGGCAAGCCAGCAGAGATGGAACTCGATCCTTTGGAGCTTTCTTCTACCGCGCCAGCGACTTCGATGCGGTAGTTGGCGCTGTCCGTGGTCGCCCATTTGGCTTCCAAGGCTTTGAGTTGGGGCAAGAGCTCTTTGGTAACTGTCGCACCTTGAAGGCCTTCGATGATGTCGCACTGCACGGTGATGGCGTATTCACGGCCCTCACGCCACATCACGCCTGGCTCCCAAGTGAACACCGGCTTGATGATTTGCGTGGCGGGAATCATGCGGCCGGTGCCAGTGGGCAAATAGGCGTTGGTCAGGTCGGTGATGGCGTCGCGCTCGGAGATGGGTTGACGCAACACGATGTCTATAAGTTTGTTGTCTTCACGGAATTGCTCTACGGTAGATCCCACCAACAAGGTACGCATAGCCTGCGCAATCGATTGGCTGGTGACGCCTAAAGCGCGGGCTTTGGCTTGGTCGACATCCAAGCGGATGACTTTGACGTTTTCGTTCCAGTTGTCGTTGGTGCCACGGGTCGAGGGGCTGGCGCGCATGGCGGCTTTGACTTCATCTGCGTGGACGCGAAGAAGCGCTGGGTCAGGGCCCATCACACGAAACTGCACCGGGTATGGCACGGGCGGGCCGTTGGGCAAAAGTTTGACGCGGGCGCGCGCTTCAGGAAACTCTTGCGCCAGCATGGCGGGCAATGCAAGCCGCAAGGATTCACGGCGTTTTAAATCGGCGGGCACGACGATGATTTGCGAAACGTTGGTCTGCGGAAACACTTGGTCCAAGGGCAAATAGAAACGCGGTACGCCAGAACCGATCCAGGTGCTGACGGTCTCCACGCCATCTTCTTTGAGCAGACGTTGCTCAACCGCTTGGGTGATTTTTTCATTGGCTTTAAAAGGCGTGCCTTCAGGGAACCACAAATCGACCAATATTTCAGGGCGGCTCGAATCAGGGAAAAACTGCTGTTGCACTTTGCCCATGCCCATGATTCCCAGCACAAACAAAAGCACAGTGATACCAATCGCCCTCCAGCGGTATTCCACGCACCATGTCACGGCTTTGCGAAATTGCACATAGAAGGGGCTGTTAAAAAGTTCGAGTTCACCATCGTGTGTATGTGCGGGTTTGTCGCGCAATAAAAGCGTTCCCAAATACGGTACGAAATACACCGACACCCACCAACTCAACAACAAAGCGATGACCGTCACCGCAAAGATGGCGTAGGTGTACTCGCCAACAGTCGACTTGGCCATACCAATGGGCAAGAAGCCAGCCGCAGTGATCAAGGTGCCCGTGAGCATGGGCATCGCTGTGACTTCATAGGCAAAGGTCGCAGCGCGCACGCGGTCGTAACCTTCTTCCATTTTGCGCACCATCATCTCCACCGCAATGATGGCGTCGTCGACCAACAAGCCCAACGCAATGATGAGGGACCCTAGCGAGATTTTGTGCAGCCCGATACCCCAGTAGTCCATGGCCAAAAACGTCATAGCCAGCACCAAGGGAATGGTGATCGCCACCACGAGACCTGGGCGCACATCCACATACCAGCCAAAACGACCACCTTTGTGAAGACCCAGTGCAACAAAACTCACCGCCAAAACAATCAACACCGCTTCAATTAGCACGCGAACAAATTCACCGACCGAACGCGAGACCGCTTTGGGTTGGTCTTGCACCTGCACCAAGCTCACACCTGCGGGCAAAGTTTTTTCGATGCGGGTGGTGGCGGTTTGAAGCTCTTTGCCAAGCTGGATGATGTCGCCGCCCTTGGCCATCGAGACACCTAAACCAATGACTTCTTTGCCTTGGTGGTGCACTTTGACGCTGGGTGGGTCGACATAGCCACGGGTGACGCTCGCCATATCGCCGAGCTTGAACTGCTGGCCCGAACTACCGCGAATCGGCATAGCTCTGAGTTCGGCCTCGCTATCGAACTGTCCGCCAATACGAATTTGAAAAACATCCACCGGCGACTGCATGGTGCCGGCGTTTTCCACCGCGTTTTCTTGGCCAAGTTGCGCTAGGACTGAGGGAATATCGAGGCCTAGTTGGGCTAGTTTTTTCTGCGGAATTTCAACGAAGATTTTTTCGTCTTGCACGCCAAACTGTTCGACCTTGGCCACAAAGGGCACGCGTAGAAGTTGCTGGCGCACGTCGTCGGCAAAACGTTTGACTTCGGCTGGCGTAAACCCCGGAGCGTCTAGCGCGTAGATCACGCCAAACACATCGCCAAATTCGTCATTGAAAAAAGGCCCCTGCACGCCTGCAGGCAAGGTGTAGCGAATGTCACCAATTTTTTTGCGCACCGTGTACCAAACATTGGGCACGTCCGCTGGCTTGGAATAGTCTTTGATCTGAAAAATGATTTGCGATTCACCGGGCTTGGAGTAGCTGCGGATCTTGTCGGCAAAAGGCACTTCTTGCAGCGTGCGCTCGAGTTTGTCGGTGACTTGCTCGGCCACTTGTTGCGCGGTGGCGCCAGGCCAGTAAGTGCGAACCACCATCGCCCGGAAAGTGAAGGGCGGGTCTTCGTCTTGGCCGAGTTGGAAGTAGGCGGCGATGCCCAAGACCATCAGCACGACCATCAAGTAACGCGTCAAGGCGGGATGTTCCAGCGCCCATTTAGAGAGGTTGAAGTCTTTCATCGTGGCCTTACTTCGGCGCTGCGAATACAGACACTTTTTGCCCAGGCGTCAACACATGCACGCCAGAGACAACCACTTGGTCTCCGCTGTTTAAGCCGCTGTTGACCACGGCGTCATTGCCGTCAGCCGTAGTCACTTCGATGATGCGCGGTTGAACTGTCATGTTGGCGCCATCGAGCACCCAAACTTGGGTTTTGCCGCCTTCAAACCGCAAAGCACTGGTAGGCAGTTTGACAATTTTTGAAGTGGCTAATTTGCTGCGCGGCAAGCTGACATTGACCGTCGCGCCCAAAACTGCCTTGGCACCATCGGCCAAAGCGGCTTTGACCAAAAACGTGCGGGTCACCGGGTCTGCACTGGCAGAGACATCGCGCACTTTGGCGTTGAGCACCGAGTCGTCGTTCCACAAGTGCACTTGCAGTGCGTCTCCGGTGGCAAAGTATTTCAACTTATCTTCGGGTACTGAGAACCACACATCACGCGGGCCGTCGATTGCTAAGCGCACCACAGCTTGGCCGGCGCTGACAACTTGCCCAGTGCTGGCGTCTACCGAGGTGACTACGCCAGCCGCGTCGGCCAGCAAGCGGGTGTAAGAAGACTGGTTGCCCTGCACCGAGTTCTGGGCTTGGGCTTGTTGCCACTGGGCTTGGGCGGCTTTGTAAATGGAGTCGCGGCGCTCTAGTTCAGCGGAGCTGATAAAGCCTTGGTCAAACAAGCCTTGGTAGCGTTTGAGGTCGGCGGCGGCTAAATCACGGTTGGTCTGAGCCGAGGCGAGTTGCGCGGTTGATGCCACGGCGGCTAGGCGGTAATCCATCGGGTCTAGCTCGGCCAGTAATTGGCCGGCTTTGACCCGTTGGCCGATTTCTGCGGGGCGTTGCTGCAATTTGCCGTTGACGCGAAAACCCAAAGCCGTTTCGACGCGGGCGCGCACTTCGCCTGAGAACTCAAATTCCATCGCCATGTCAGACTGGCCTACTGTCAAGACCTTGACGGACCGGACGGGCGCCTCGGTGGATTCGGGTTTGCCACAGGCGGACAACAGTGCCACGCTCAGGAATAAAACAACAGCTAGGCCGTTTGGCTTAGGTAAGTGCAACATGGGAACCCAATTAATAATGACTGACTGGTCAGTAATATAGCGTATGGGTGTTTTCCCTGCTAACACTACTGACAAAAAGCGACAATGTCGGCTTACCCAAAGCCACTATGCCCCAACAAGCCATCGACCATTACGAAAACTTCCCCGTTGCCTCGTGGCTGTGTCCTGCCCGGCTGAGACCGGCCGTGGTGGCCATTTATCACTTTGCCCGCACTGCAGACGATTTGGCTGACGAAGGAGATGCGCCAGCCAAGCAACGGCTGGAGGACCTCAGCGAATACCGCGCCGATTTAGCCATGTGCATGGTCGGCAGGCCTTCACCCCAATCGCGCTGGAGCGACTTATTCGCTGTTTTACATGAAGCGCTTCAGGCCTACGCATTGCCAACACAACCTCTGTTTGATTTGCTAGAGGCGTTTGAGCAAGATATTGTCTACACCGACAAGGGAGAGAAATACCGCACCCGTGGCGAGTTGCTGGACTACTGCCGCCGCTCTGCCAACCCGGTAGGCCGCTTGATGTTGCATTTGTATGGCGTGCAGGATGCGCAAAGTTTGGAACAAAGCGACGCGATTTGCAGCGCTTTGCAGTTGATTAACTTTTGGCAAGACCGCACACGCGACCTAGCGCTTGGCCGCGATTACCTGCCGCGCGACAGCACCTTTGCACAAGAGTTGCAATTTGCCCGCACTTTAATGGCGCAGGGCGCACCGCTTGTCCACCGCGTGCCTGGGCGCGCCGGATGGGAGTTGCGCGCCATGGTGCAAGGCGGGCTTTGTATTTTGGGCAAGGTGGATGCTTTGTATGCCAAGAATGCGTCCTCGCCACTTCCACGACCCGTCATCACCAAGTGGGACATGGCAGGGATTGCTTGGAAGTGTTTGTGGATGTGATTGCCTCCATCGATAATTCCTACAACATGACGCCCCAAGAATACGTTCAGCAAAAAGCCGCATCGTCTGGCAGTAGTTTTTATTACGCGTTCTTGTTTTTACCGCCGCAACGGCGCAGTGCGATCACCGCGTTTTATGCGTTTTGCCGCGAAGTTGATGATGTGGTCGACGAAGTGACCGACCCGGGCGTCGCGCAAACCAAACTGGCTTGGTGGCGCAACGAAGTGCACCAGTCTTTTGCGGGCAATCCGTCGCATCCTGTGATGCAAGCTTTGCAACCCCTTTGCGCAGAGTTTGCGATTGAAGAACACAGTTTGCAGTCTGTGATTGAAGGTTGCGAAATGGACTTGAGCCAAACCCGCTACCTCGATTACCCCGCCCTCTCGCGCTACTGCCATTTGGTGGCGGGCGTGGTGGGCGAAGTCTCTGCCAAGATTTTTGGGCAGACGGACCCAGCAACCACCGCATATGCGCATACGCTGGGGCAAGCGTTTCAGCTGACCAACATCATCCGAGACGTTGGCGAAGATGCTTTGCGCGGACGCATTTACTTGCCGGTGTCGGAGTTGCAGCAGTTCGATGTCAAAGCGCATGAGGTGCTCAACCGCATTCCGTCTGAACGATTTGTGGCTTTGATGCAGTTCCAAACCGATCGAGCCCATGGCCTATATGAAAAAGCTTTGGATTTGTTGCCCGCCGATGAATTCAAAGCACAAAAGCCCGGACTGATGATGTCTAGCATCTACCGTACCTTGTTGCGTGAGATCGAAGCCCAGCAATTTCCAGTTTTGCAGCAACGCGTGGCACTCACTCCGTTGCGCAAACTATGGCTCGCTTGGAAGATGCAGGCGCTTGGGCGTTTTTAAGCCTCTGTGAAAAAGTTAACCATCATCGGCGCGGGATGGTCGGGCTTAGCGTGTGCGGTGGCAGCTACGCAAGCGGGCTGGCAAGTCGAACTGTTTGAAGCTGCGAGCGAGGCTGGTGGACGGGCCCGTAGTTTGGAGCAAAGCTTTGCTGGCGTGCCACTGGACAACGGTCAGCATATTTTGTTGGGTGCTTACCGAGACACCCTGGCGTTGATGTGCACGGTGGGTGTGAACCCCGATGACGTGTTGCTGCGGTTGCCCTTGGATTTGCGGACTGCGGATGGGTTGGGGTTTCAGTTGCCCACTAGCGTGTTGGGTGGGCTTGCAAATGTTTTTGCTTACCCCTCAACAACTGACTCTAATTTGCCTACTTCTTGGGCGGCTTCTCCATCAAAGAAATTTTTTATCACTCTGGCTGCCTCTTTGAAACTTCTTGTTGGCGTCTCGTTTGCCAAGGGTTGGGGAAACCAAGATAAATGGCGATTGATACAAGCTTGCTGGCGCTGGCAAGTGGCAGGTTTTACTTGCGATGCAACATGGTCTGTAAGCCAACTTTGTGAAGCGGCACAACTCACCCCTCGCGTGATGCGCGGACTGATTGAGCCTTTGTGTCTATCCGCACTCAATATGCCGATAGATGGCGCCAGTGCCGCTGTATTTTTGCGGGTACTGCGAGACGCGATGTTTAGCGCAGTGGGCTCTTCTGACCTGCTAATTCCAAAGAAAGATTTGGGCGCGCTGTTTCCGCAAGCCTGCCTGAAGTGGTTGCGTCAGCGGGGCGCGCAGATTCATTTGGCAAAGCGATTTACGCAAGAAGATTTGGCGCAATGGCTTGCCGAGCCTTACGAGGTGACTACAAACAAAAGGGCTTTAGTGCTCGCTTGTCCCGCTTTGGAAGCCGCGCGGTTAACCCAAACGATTGCACCATCTTGGTCCGCCAAGGCGCAAGCCCTATCGCACACCGCCATTGCCACGGTGTATTTGCAATGCCACGACGCAGGTTTTAGAGGTTTAGACCGGCCCATGGTCGCCCTGCACATGCAGCCAAACGCTCCCGCGCAATTTGTGTTCGACCGCGGCGCGCTCTGTCAACAAACGGGTTTACTAGCTGCCGTAGTCAGCGCATCTGAAGGCGAACGCGAGCAAATCGCCCTACAAGTGCAACAGCAAGTGGCCGATCAACTTGGCTTGCAACAACTCAGCGTCGTGCAAACCGTTGTTGAAAAACGCGCGACATTCGCATGTTTGCCCAATACCTTCGACGGGCCCCACCAAGTCGGCGTTAAACCCGATACGTCAGTCGCCCAAAATATCTTCGCCTGTGGCGACTATGTGCGCGGCCCCTACCCCTCGACCTTAGAAGGCGCTGTTCGCTCAGGCCAGCAAGTGGTCCGCTACCTCGGTTAGGTGACGCACGGTCCAAGGCTCGGGCGTGTCGTGCATCCATGGATGGCCTTGTGGATTGATCCACACGGTCTGCATGCCCGCTTCACGCGCACCCCAAACGTCTGTGCGCGCATCATCACCAACGTGCAGCACTTGGTGAGCATCTAGCGCTAGGTGCGAGGTGGCTAGTTGGTAAATTTTTAGGTCCGGCTTGGCAACGCCCACTTCATGCGCTTTGAAAGCCGCATGAAAGTACGGCGCGGCAGGCGTGATAAAAACATCTGCTGTTCCATTGGATATGGCGACTAGGCGATATTTGGCAGACAGGCGGGTCAAGGCTTCTGCTACGCCGTCATACAGTGTGACGCGCTGCCTTGCAGCATGGAAGACGGCATAGGCCTCGTCTGCGCGTTGCGGATCATCCCCCGCTTGGCGCATGGTTTCGCGAATCACTTCGCAACGCAAAAAACCTAAGTCATGGGCTTGTGCCGCGTGTTGCGCCACCACACGTTGGCGAATGGCTTGTTTGACGTCGCCTTGCTGGGTCAATTCAGCCGTTTTGGGCGTATGGGCACGTAACCATTGGAGCAAATCTTGCTCGGCACCGGCGATGGTGGGTGCGACGGGCCACAGGGTGTCGTCAAGGTCTAGGGTAATCGCTTGGATATGGGAAAGTTGCGTCATGTCTAGGCGAGAATACCGCATGCTTCAACCTCCCTTCGCCCAAGAGCCCCCATTTAGCCACGGTCAAACCCCGCGTACCGCTGTATTGTTTTGTAATCTTGGTAC
>Ga0209085_1002488_pt1 | contig 10494 bp, 11 predicted proteins | sample C_131016_EF_Meta_FD_187310 | JGI IMG/M metagenome (GOLD analysis project Ga0209085, IMG submission 187310) | Freshwater microbial communities from Lake Croche, Canada to study carbon cycling - C_131016_EF_MetaG (SPAdes) (version 2) | ecosystem: Environmental > Aquatic > Freshwater > Lake...
TGCAAATTGCAGTTCTGCCGGTACGCAGCGATATAGAGCCGAGACCGTTCGATATGAATCGAAAACGATTCCCCGACACGGCCTCGATGTGATTCACCATGCAGGCTGGGCTGGAGGCCGGCATTCATGGGCAAGCCACTTTCGACAGATCTCCGTTCCAGACTGACGGCGGCCGTGGCAGGCGGACTTTCCCGCCGCGCTGCTGCTGAGCGCTTTGGTGTGTCGCCCGCCAGCGCCGTGCGCTGGGTCCAGGCCGTGAACGCGACCGGCTCGGTCGAGGCCAAGCCGCAAGGCGGTGACATGCGGTCTCGCCGCATCGAGGCATTCCGAGACGTGATCCTGGACGTGGTCCAGGCGCAGAAGGACATCAGCCTCGTCGAGTTGGCGGAATTGCTGCGCGCCGAGCACGGCGCCTCCTTCGCGGCCAGTACCGTGTGGCGCTTCCTCGACCGCCACGGCATGACCTTCAAAAAAAACCGCGCACGCAGCCGAGCAGGAGAGGCCCGACGTCGCCGAGCGGCGAAGGGCCTGGTTCGACGCCCAGCCTGACCTCGACCCGAACCGCCTAGTCTTCATCGACGAGACCGGTGCCTCGACCAAGATGGCCAGGATCCGTGGCCGTGCCTTGCGAGGCGAACGATGCCGGGCCGCCGTCCCGCATGGTCACTGGAAGACCACGACATTCACCGGCGCCCTACGCCTGGGCGGCATGACCGCTCCCATGGTCATGGACGGACCGATGAACCGTGTCGCGTTCCAGGCCTACATCGAACAGGTCCTGGTGCCGACACTGCGGCGTGGTGATACGGTCATCATGGACAACCTGCCTGCCCACAAAGGCCACGAGGTCCGCCTGGCGATCGAAGCTGCAGGGGCCACGCTGCGCTACCTGCCGCCGTACTCGCCCGACTTCAATCCAATCGAGAACGCATTCTCCAAGCTCAAAGCCTACCTGCGCAAGGCCGCCGCCCGGAGCATCGATCAGCTGTGGAACGCCATTCGCGACGCCATTGATACCTTCACCCCGCAGGACTGCGCCAACTACTTCGCCGCCGCCGGATATGAGCCCGACTGATCGGATTCTGCTCTAGGCACCATCCGCCCGGCCAGTGTCGTAGCTGGCGCCGAGATGGTCACAGCCCGGCAGCACCAAGGTCGTCGCATCGCCCAGCAGCCTGGCGAAACGCTCAGCCTGGGCGATCAAATGCGGGAAATCCCGCTCGCCCCAAGCCAACAGGAAGGGCGGATGCGGCGCCACCACCTGCCGCGCGGGCGAGGCCGCGGCATCATTCGCCGGGTCAGCCCCCAAAAAACGCGGCCGTGATGGCAAGCCAGAGCCCTCGCCAAGCTCAAACACCCCCGAAACCGGCAGGCAGCCGGCAATCCGCCCCCGATGCGGCCCCAGCGCCAGCAGCGCCGCGTAATGCCCACCAGCCGAATGCCCGCCGACAAAAACCCGCCCCCGCGCACTCTCCAGCACAGCCAGCAGCGCCGCCGTGCAATCCTCCAACCCGGTGGGAAAGACATAGCCCAGGGCCAGCCGATAGCCAGCGCTCACCAGATTGACGCCACCGGCATTCAGCCCCGGCGCCATGAAGGCCATCCATTCCTTACAGCCATTGGTCCAGCCGCCACCATGAAAGGCCGGCAGCGTATCGGCGCTCTCCTCGCCCAGCCGCAGCGCCTCCTTCAGCCATTTGGTGAAGAACGGCACATGGAAGATGAGGATGATATCAGCCGCCTTCACCGCCTCCAGCGTGCCCTTGCATTGGCCCATGGTGGGCAGCCCCACCCGCGACCAGCTGGGCACGGTATTGACGCAAATCTCATAGACATCAGCCCCCAGCACATCCGCGCGGCGAAAGCGGCCTGGATATATTCGCGCCGGGTCCGAAGATCAGAAATACCGGCCACCGTCGTCCCTTGGCGACCTTGGACATGGCAAATTGCCGGCGCTACAATGCGGCGTGCGTCACGACCGTCTTCATTGATGCGGCCGGATGCCGGCAAGCAGGCCGTGCCGGGTCAATATCGCGCCGTTTTCAGCGCTGGCCGCCGGCTCAGCGATATTTCCCCAGCAGCACCAAAACCACCCCCGCCACCACGACCAGCGCGCCGATGCGCTCGGCCATGCGGATGCGCTCGCCCAGATAGAAGCGGCTGACGAGCAGGGTGAGGATGATCTCCACCTGCCCCACAGCCCGCACCATGGCCACCGGCGCCAGCGCAAAGCCCGAGAACCAGCAGGCCGAACCACAGGCCGAGAGCGCGCCCACCACCGCCGAATCCCGCCAAGTGCTAAACACCCGGGCGATCTCCCCCGGCTCCCGCGCCAGCAAAAAGCCACCCTGCATCGCCGTCTGCATCCCGTTGATGATCACGACGCAGACCAGCGCCTTGAGCACCATATCACCGCCCTCCAGCGCCTGATTGGCCGATTTGATGAAGACCGAACACACCGCAAAGGCAAAACCCGCCGCGATGCCCAATATGGCCGCAGGCTGAAACGTCGCCTCCAGCAACCCGCGCGGCGAGAGATTGCGCCCGGCCAGCGACAAATACAGCACCCCCACAACCGACACCGCGATGCCCAGCCAGGAGAGCAGCGGGATCGTCTCACCCAACAGCACAATGGCGATGATCGAGGCCTGGATCGCCTCAGTCTTGGCATAGGCGGTACCAACGGCGAAGCCGCGCTTGTCGAAACTCATGATCAGCAGATTGGTGCCCAAAATCTGCCCCAAGCCCCCGCCCAGGCAATAGGCCCAGAATACCCAGGAAAACCCACCAACCGCACCGCCAAAAGCCAGCCAATACCCGCCCAGAATGGCCAGCCCCATCGGCACACCATAAAGGTAGCGCACCACGCCCGCGCCATTGACCGAGAGTTGCCCGCGCAATTTTTGCTGCTTGGCCGTGCGCAAACACTGCAACGCCGCCGCCGCAAGCGTAAAGAGAACCCAGGCCGGGATCACAGAACGCGCCCAGCCCCCCGGTCAGGCGCCTCCCGCCGATGTGTGATGAAGCTGCCGCCAGTGCGCAGAAACATGGTCATCGCGACAAGCTCACGCGCCATAGCGGCCGGGTCAATCCACCTTGGCGCCGGAACGGCGCACCACCTCGGCCCAACTCGCCACATCGCGGCGCTGAATGGCGGCGAAAGCCTCGGGCGTGGTGACCGGCGCGGGCGCGATGCCCTGATTGCTGATCAGCCATTGCGAGAATTCCGCCGTGCTGATCACCTGCTGAACCGCATCATTGATGCGCGTCACAATCGCCGGCGGCAGCCCCGCAGGGCCAAACAGCCCATACCAGGTGGTCGAGACAAAGCCAGGCAGGCCGCAGGCCTCAGCCACAGTCGGCACGCCAGGCAATGCCGCCACCGGCTCCGCCGTGGTCACCGCCAGGGCGCGGGTCTGGCCGCCCTGAATGGCGCCAAGCGCCGGGCCAACCTGATTGAAGAAAACATCCACATCCCCCGCCAGCACTGCCCCCTGCGCGCCCGGCTGGCCGCGATAAGGCACATGCAGCAAATCAACATTCGCCGCCGCCGCGAATTGCGCCCCCGCGAGATGGGTGGAGGCGCCATTGCCGGTGGAAGAATAGCTCACCGCCTGCGGCCGCGCCCGCGCCGCCGCCAGCACATCGGCGCAATTCTGGAATTGCGGCCGCCGCGGCAGGCTGGTGGTCAGCACATTGGGCACATCCCCCAGATGCGAAATCGGCGTAAAATCATTGACCACATGAAAGGGCAGGCTGCGATAAAGGCTCTGGTTGATGGCATGGGTGCCCCCCGTGCCCAGCAGCAGCAAATAGCCATCAGGCCGCGACTTCGCGACCATCTCAGAGGCAATATTGCCGCCCGCACCGGTGCGATTATCGACAATAATGGGCTGGCCCAGCAGCCGGCTGAGCGGCTCGGCCAATCGGCGGGAATAAATATCCGTCCCCGCGCCATTGGGAAAACCCGACAGCAGGGTGATGGGGCGCGACGGCCATGGCCCCTCCTGCGCCAGCGCGGGCGCCGCGAGCAGCGGCAGGGCTAACAATCTACGGCGATGCATGCAGGCTCTCCTGGTTCCAGGCCGGGCTTTGGCCAATATGGTTCTAAATGGCGGGCCTACCCCAGCCGCGGGTCCAGCCAGGGCGTGGCCTGCGGCTTCCATGGCGTCGCCCGCGCATCCGCCTCATCCAGCGCCACCCCCAGCCCCGCCCCGCCCGGCACGGCAGCCCCGCCGGCCGAAAAGCCCAGGCTGGCGCCAGGGCAAAGGGTGAAAAAGCGCTCCGTCTCGCCAAACTGCACCTCCAGCGGCAGAAGGTTGGGCAGCGTGGCACAGGCATGCAGCGAATGGGCGTGGCAGCCGGGCCCGGTGGGGTTGTGCGGGGCAATCTCCACCCCGGCGGTGAGCGCGAGTGCCGCGATGCGCCGCATTTCCTCATGCCCGCCGCAATGTTTCATATCGGGCATCAGCACGTCATAGCAGCCGGTCTCGATCAGTGGCCGATAGGCGGCCAGCCCTGCCAGCGCCTCCGCCCCGGCCAGGCGCATGCCACGATCATTGGCCATGCCGCGCAGCCGGCGGATTTCGGCGTGGTTGGCCTCCGCCACCGGGCATTCCAGCCAGAACAGGTCAAACCCAGCCACATCCTGGATCAGCCGCGCCGCCCCGCCGGGTGAAAAGCGCCAATGCGCATCAACCATCAGCGCGTGTTCAGGGCCAATGGCGGCGCGCACCGCGGCAATGCGGGCCAGCCCCTCGGCATAGCCCTCGCGCCAGGCCGGCTCAGCCGCATCCTCCCAGATGATCGGATCGAAAGGCGCCAACTTGATGGCGCGAAACCCCGCCGCCAGCGCCCGGCCGGCCGCCGCGGCAAAGCCCTCAGGCGTGCGCGGATTGGTGCCACGATTGATATTGGCATAGAGCGGCACCGTCTCCCGCAGCGCGCCACCCAGCAGGGCATGGATGGGCCGCCCCACCGCCTGCCCCGCCAGATCCCACAGCGCGCCCTCAAAGGCGCTGAGCACGGTTTGCGCCACCAGCCCGCCCTGGGCATGCGGCAGCAGCCGGGCTAGGCGGTTGCGCGCCTGCGCATCCCAGCCCACGACCCGGCTGGCCAGCCGCGCCGCCTCGGCCGCCAGCAGCGCCTCCTGATTGGCCAGGGTGCATTCGCCCAACCCCGTGCGGCCATCCTCGGTCCGCACCAGCAGAAAACACCAATTGGTGCGCGGGGTGACCGCCACGCCGCAGAAATCAACGCCAGTGATGCGCATGTTATTCGGCCCTGATATTGGCTTGGGCGGCCAGACGCCGCCATTTCGTGATGTCCTCACGCACCCGCGCAGCCAGCGCCGCCGGCTCGCTCACCACCAATTGGCCGCCGATGGCCGCGATGCGCTCTTGCACCTCAGCCAGGGCCGCGATGCGGCGCAGCGCGGGCAACAGCCGGGCGGTGACGGAAGGCGCCAGCCCGGCCGGGCCAAACAGCCCGTTCCAGGCCAGGGTCTCAAAGCCCGGCAGGCCGCTATCATGCAGCGTGGGCACATCGGGCGTGGCGGGCCAGCGCTCCAGCGAGGTCACCGCCATCAGACGGATTTCGCCACGGGCGATAAAGCCCTGCAAATTGACCAGATTGCCGATCACCACCGGCGCATCGCCCGAGGCCACCGCCTGGCCCATCTGCGCCGCACCGCGATAGGGAATATGGGTGAGGTCCAGCCCAGCCATGGCTTTGAACAATTCGCCTGAGAAATGCGATGAAGAGCCCGGCCCGGCCGAGGCGTAATTCACGCTGCCCGGCGGCCGCGCCCGCAGCATGGCCAGCAGCCCGGCCATATCCGCCGCCGGCAGCGCGCGCGGGTTGATGCACAGCGCATTGGGCCCGGAGACCAGCAGCGATATCGGCGTAAAATCCGCCTCAAGATTATAGGGCAGGTCCCGGTAAAGCGCGGCGTTGATGCCATTGGAGCCCGCATTGCCCAGCAGCAGCGTGGCGCCATCGGCCGGGCTGCGGAAGGCATGCTCCACCCCAATCCGCCCGCCCGCGCCCACCCGATTATCCACCGGAAAAGCCTGACCAAAGGCGCGCTCAAGATGATGGGCGAAGATGCGCCCGGTGATGTCATTGCCGCCACCCGGCGCATCAGGCACCACAATTCGGACCTGACGTTCAGGCCATTGCGGTTGCGCCACCGCCGGAGCGGCCAGCATGGCGGCGACAAAACTGCGGCGTTGCATGGCCCGGCCCCTCTTCTGCGCGCAAGCATACCGCCAGTCCGGCCTGCGGGGAAACCGTCAGGGTGGCTTGGGCGGCCGGGCCATGGCGCGTGGCGGCACGGCCAGCCATGGCAGCGCCGAATTGTCAGGCCCGGGCAAGGGATCCGGCCGGCAATCTGGCCGCAGCGCCCCGCAATCCCAGCGATGCGCCGAGGGCCTGCCGGTCAGGCTGCCACCGGTCTCATAGCGGCAGGCGCAAAGCCGGCCGGCCATGCAGGCCACCTGCCCCTCCCGCTGCGCATTGCAGCCAGGCTGGGCCGATGCCGGCGCGGAAAGTAGGAGAAGCGCGAGCCACCACATCCCCCCACAATGCCCAGCCCCAGTTACCCAAACATGAAAAAGGCCCCGGCATTGCTGCCGAGGCCTCCCAAAACCATTCCCGCAGGGATGGCTTACTTCATCGTGACGGCCTGGCGGCCACGCTGCCCATCACGGACATCGAGCGCCACCTTCTCGCCCTGCTGCACATCCTGCTTGCCGGCGCGCTGCAGCACGGAGGAATGCAGGAAAACATCCTGGCCACCATCATCAGGCGTCACGAAGCCGAAGCCACGCACCTGATCAAACCACTTCACGGTGCCATTGACGCCATAAGTCGGCCCGCCGGCGTCACCGCCGCCGAAGTCACGACGCGGGCGATCACCGCCCATGCCGCCACCCGGCGGACCACCGAAGTCACGACGGGGCGGACGGTCGCCAAAGCCACCGCCACCACCGAAGCCACCGCCGGCGCCACCGCCGCCAAAGCCACCCGGAGCGCCGAAATCACGGCGCGGCGGACGATCACCAAAGTCGCGCCGCGGCGGGCGGTCACCAAAACCACCCGGCGCGCCGAAGCCACCACCCGGAGGGGCACCAAAATCGCGGCGCGGCGGGCGATCGCCAAAATTGCCGCGCGGCGGACGGTCGCCAAACCCACCAGGGGCGCCACCAAACCCGCGCGAAGCACCACCGCCTGGACCACGCTTCAATTCCGTGATCCGTGTGACGAGGCGCCGACCCGTGCGATCTGAACCGATCTCGCACACCAGCGTGTCGTCCGTATCGGGCTGTTCAATGCCCGCATCAGTCAGGGCGGATGCGTGAAAAAATACGTCCTGCCCGTCTGGTCCCAACACAAAGCCGAAGCCCTTGCGACCGTTGTACCACTTCACCTTGGCTTCAATCAGCCCGCCTTCCGGCATATCGTCAGACACGTTGGTGCACAATCCAGATTCATAAAAAAGGCGCTGCGGGATGCAAGGCCTTGTCTCGAGTATGCCACCATGCACAACGAAAGGCGAGAGGAATCATTAGGCAAAGCGGGCAGAAGAAAAAACGGCTGATTCAGGGATTACCTCCCCCGCCAGCAAACCCACAATAATGGAAGCACTGCGGGGCGCACCCACCAGCCCAACATGACCATGACCAAAGCCATGGCCTATATCGCGGGAGGCGGAAGCCAGCCCAAGACATGGCAAACCATCGGGCATAGAGGGGCGGTGGCCGAGCCAGACGCGAACCCGCTCGGCCGGCATGCCCTCCGGCAAACCTGGCACGGTGCGGATCACATGGTCGCGCAGAATCTCTGCCCGCTTCCAGTTCGGCAGGGCATCAATACCGGCAATCTCCACCTGCCCCGCCGCGCGCAGGCCATTGCGGGTGCGGATCACGCTCATTTTGCCGTCATGCGGCATCAGCGGCGTGCGGATGGAGACCTCGGGGGCGATGATCTCGGCATGGTAGCCGCGCTCGCTCTCCAGCGGCAGATCATCCCCCGCCAGCGCCGCCAGCGGCTTGGAACGGATACCAGCCGCTATCACCGCCAAATCGCCCGCCACCTCGCCCTCGCTGGTGGTCACTGCGCGCAGCCGGCCGCGCTCAATCCGAAAGCCAGTGGCGGCGACAGCGCATAGCCGCGCACCCCGCGCCTGAGCCAGCGCCACCAACGCCGCAACATAGGCGCCGGGGTCGGCACAGCTGGCCCCCTCATCGGTCATAACGCCAAAGCGATAGCGCCGGTCCAAGGCCGGTTCCTGTTGGCGCAGCGCATCCTCATCCAATTCGCGCCAGCTGCAGCCCAGCTGGGCACGGATGCGCCAAGCCATCGCCTCGGCCTCAAAGCCAGCCCGGTCGGCCCAGACATACATCAGGCCCTTGCGCTCGATCAGATGCTCCACCCCGGCCTCCCGCGCCAGGGCCAGATGGCGGGCGGGCGCATCGACCAGCAGGCCACGCAGCGCGCGGGCGGTGCGCAGCACCCGCGCCTCAGTCCAGCCGGAGGCCAGATAGCGCATCAACCAAGGCGCCACCTTGGGAAAATACCGCCAGCGAATGGCCAGCGGCCCCAAAGGGTCCAGCAGAAATTTCGGCAGCTTCTTCCACAAGCCCGGCAGCGCCGGCGGAATGACGCTGAGCGGGTTCAGCCAGCAGCCATTGCCATAACTCGCCGCCTGCACCCCACCCGGCGTGCCAGGGTCAAGAATGCTCACCTGCCAGCCGCGCTTGAGCCCCTCCAAGGCGGTGCAGGCACCCATAATGCCAGCGCCAATAACAATAAGGTGGGTCACTTCAGCCGCAGCCCCACATCCTCCGGCGCCAGCAGCGAGACATGCGCCGATACCACCCGCCAGCCCTCGGGCATGCGCGCCATGATCTTGGTCTCGCGGCCAATCAGCCCGGTTTCCACCCGCTCATATTCAAGATGCGTGGCGGCAAAATCCTGCCCGAAGGTCACAATATGGATTTTCCGCGTGGTGCGCGCAGCATAGCGCGAGACTCTGGCGCGAAAGGCGCGGATGGCATCATGACCATACAGAATTTCCGTGGTGCCAAAGCGCACGGTGCGTGGATCGGCCCAGAAGATACTATCGAGCGTCGCCGTATCATTGGCCGCAATGGCGGCTTCATAACGGTCAAAGGTGTCTCGCACCTCGGCGTGGATCTGGGGGTCATCAAGCTGCATGGCAAGCATTGGGCCATGCCAGGCCGAGCAGGGAAAGCCCCGTCAGACCGCAGGGCGGCGCAGCAGCAGCACCCCCAGCCCCAGCGCCATCATCAAGCCAGCCCCGGCCTGGCGCATGCGCAACAACAGCCCGCCGCGCCGCCCCGCCACATCACGCAGCCGCCCCGCGGCCAGCGCCACCACCGCATCGGCCAAGGTATTCGCCGCCACGCAGATGCTGCCAAGCAGCACAAACCGCCAGCCCACATCCCCCCGCGCCGGATCAAGGAATTGTGGAATAAAAGCCAGGAAAAACGCCGCCGTCTTAGGGTTTAAGGCCTCAACAACCACGCCCTCGCGAAAGGCCCGCAGCATGCCCAGCGCCGGCAATTCCACCCCAAGCTGCACCCACAACCGAGCCTGCCGCCAAGCCTGAACGCCCAACCACATCAGATAAAAGCCGCCCAGCAGCTTCATCAGCGCAAAAGCCTCAGCACTGGCCATAACAATGGCCGAAAGCCCAAGCGCCCCAGCCACCACATGCAGCAAGCCACCCAGCCCAGTGCCGGCGGTGGAGGCCAGCCCCTCGCCCAAACCGCCCGCCAAAGCACGGGCGCCCACATACAGCATCCCAGGCCCCGGCATAACGGCCAGAACCAAGGCCGCCGCCAGGAACAACCCCAGATCGGCGGCCGACATGGCTCAGCCGGCGGCGATGATCGCCCGCTTCGCCATCACGCCCACCAGATGCGCGCGATATTCGGCGCTGCCATGGATGTCGCTGTTCAGGCCATCAGCATCCTGCTTCACGCCAGCCACCGCACCCGGCGCCCAATTGGCCGCCAGCGCCGCCTCCATGGCCGATTGCCGGAACACGCCCGGACCCGCACCATTGATCACCACCCGCACGCCCATCGGCCCCTTGGAGACGAAGGCGCCGGCCATGACATAGCGGCTGGCCGGGTTCTTCATCTTGGCATAGCCGGCCTTTTCCGGGATCGGGAATTCGATCGCGGTCAGAATCTCATCGGCCTCCAGCGCCGTGGTGAACATGCCCTGGAAGAAATCATCGGCCGCGATCTTGCGCTTGGAGGTATGCACCGTGGCGCCCAGACCCAGCACCGCGCCGGGGTAATCCGCCGCCGGGTCATTGTTGGACACGCTGCCGCCAATCGTGCCGCGGTTGCGCACCTGATTATCACCAATATGGCTGGCCATATAGGCCAGGGCCGGAATGGCAGCCACCACGATCTCCGACGTCGCAACCTCAACATGGCGCGTCAGCGCACCAATCAC
>Ga0209085_1002491_pt1 | contig 10481 bp, 13 predicted proteins | sample C_131016_EF_Meta_FD_187310 | JGI IMG/M metagenome (GOLD analysis project Ga0209085, IMG submission 187310) | Freshwater microbial communities from Lake Croche, Canada to study carbon cycling - C_131016_EF_MetaG (SPAdes) (version 2) | ecosystem: Environmental > Aquatic > Freshwater > Lake...
ATCAAGTATTGTAATCAAGAGGATGTTAAATTACAAATAGTTATTGATAATTCCCGAAACATTTATAGAGAAATACTCGTCCCCCAAAATCCGCCACCGGTTCCACAGCGTCCGCCAGAAAACCCGCACAATTTCAATAGGTATCTCATAAGCATATTTTATCGATTCATCGGTTTCTAACCTCCAAAGTAAAAGGAAAAAGGAAAAAGAAAAAATAGAATACCCCAAAACCACTCATCTATTCTATTTTTTCTCTGAATGGATCCATCAAATTCGCAATAAAAGGATTCAACTCAAGGGGACTCACCAGTTTTTTATAATGAAAAATATACCCCCAAATCCAGCGATTCTTTATGATCTCCGCATTCGATATTTCTTTTTGAAACATTTGATCAATGATGGAAAAAGCGGACTTTAAAAGTAGTATTTCCTTGACCAAATCCTTTTTCAAATTAAACAATTTCACCAACTGTCCCCGATAATCTTGATTCAACATGTGCTTGTTCGTCTTGGATACCGCATTAATATACCGAATTTCATTCTTGACATTTTTCAAATTCGTAATCGTTTTTTTTCTATGATCATCTATTTTTTTGATGATGGAAAAAATATTCGTACCATAAATAACCGGGTAACGCATACGAATCGCTTGTGGAATCAAAAACTGATTCGTTTCTTTGATTTCAGCGATTTTCTTTTCCACATCCGTCAGTTTTTTCATCATTTCTTGTTCTAATTCCTTTTTCAAATTCAAATTCAAATTCAAATTTGTTTCATGATTCCGCACGACAATAGCATTTTCTTCTCCCCCTCCTCCGGGTGAAACACCAATCGAAAAATCCCTAAACAACAATATAGACCCCGACGTGAATTCAACTGTAGACTGTAATTTATCGTATTGATGAGACGATATTTTGTGCGCCTCGGACGCCGCATCCAATTTCAAATAATTCACAATCGCAAGCAAAAAGGCAATCACCGCATTCACCGACGATATCAATATAGATCCCCAGTTAAACCCCTGTACCACCGATGCCAAGACAGTCGCTGCGGTCGATAGTAAAATCGCCGGCATCATAAGCATATTCAACTTTTGTTCCGAATACGACTTTGCCTCCATGTAAATAATTTTATGACCCTTCAAATAACTGGCTAATATGTCAAGTGCCGATGAATATTTATGATTAATATCCGAATAATATTTGTCAATACTGCGTTCTACTTGATGATAATTTAATTTTTTGTAAATAATCTTGTTTTTCACACCAGTCACAAGATGATTATTATCTATGGAATTCACATCGTCTTCGCTATATGTATCACTTAAATCGCTAGTATTTTCCCCGAAATAATTATCGTCACCATTACTGCTGCCCCCGTCTTCAAAACTTCTCATCGCTTCTTCCCCCGAATTCCTCTTTTTTTTCTTCAAAAAATGAAAGACATTTTTTTTGATCATCATGTCCTCTGTATGACAATTGTCACAATGATCCTCATCAAAATCGCTAATATCAATTTTTACTTCTTGAATAGACGCATCATTTTCCTGTTCCATAGATACAATACAAAAATATTTTTATTTTCATATTTATTTATAAAAATCTAACAATAAAATCTAGCAATATTATATATGACTCAAACTCGTAAAAATGTACCGTGGAAAGGATGGAAAAACGAAAAACCAGGTTACCATCAAAAGACAATGATGCGTAAAAAATGCGGATCCAAATGTTTTTTAGGAAAAGGAAAATCATTCCCCATATGTAAAAAGAACACGTGTAAAATTTCTAGAAAGGGAGTATATGCTGCGTATGTAAGAGCACGCCAAACAAAACACAACAGGGTCGCCCAAAAGGCAAAACGCATGTTACAAAAAAAATGAAAAACTAAAAATAAAATTGAAATAAAAATAAATTAAATATTACTATTTATTAATACAACACCAACTAACCAAAAACAAAAATGTTACAGATGATATTTCAAAATGATGATGATTTAATGAGTAATGAAATTTACGACTATTACAATGATTATTATTCATATCAAAAATATATTCCAATTTCTTCAACTGTAAATAAAAATCATGAAAATTATCAAAAAGTAGTAAAAAATACCAATCTAGAACACATTACTGATGAAGACTGGGGATTTTATGTGGAAATAGACCCTCCAACACCACCGAAACATGTATTTCCAAGAAAAAACAAAAACGCCTCCCAACCACATTTAGAAACACCTCCATCTCATTATAATGAAAAGACACAACAAAAAAATGTGAATTATTTACCACAAATTCAGGAAGAATATAATACAGATGACGATGAGCCAGATCAATTTATTTTAGATTTGGATTTGCCGCACGACCGTAGTAATTATAAAACCTATGGCTACAAGGAAAAAATTTCACAAAATATATTTTCGGGTTTAACAATTTGTGCGTTAACAACCGTATCTATTTACTTTTATAATAAAATACGATCGTGTTAAAATAATTTATTTATATTTAGAAAATACATTTTGAATAATTTGAATAAAATCAAAATCAAAATCAAAATCAAAATCAAAATCAAAATCAAAATCAAAATCAAAATCAAAATCAAAATCAAAATCAAAAACAAAATTTGTAAAATATATAGATATGGCAAAATTATCAGCAACAATGTGGATATTTATAGCAATACTAATCATTGGAGCAGTTATAGTTGGTTTAATGGGAACTGGATATATTAAAAGTGATTTTTCAGCTACTTCTAGTAGTGCTTCTCAACCAGTTTATTCACAAATACAAACACAACAAGGGGGTAAAAGAAATAAAAAATCATCAAAAACGATGACTATATCCGGGATATATCTTTTATTCGCCGGTATTTTAGTAGGTTACATAACATCAAAAATTGTGTAAAAATAAAAATTTAATGAATGACGTTATATAAGAAATAAAATAATTTTTCTTCTTATATAATATATTATCTAAATATGGACAGAACAACTATAATTGTTTTAGTATCTCTCGTGGTAGGTGTAATCGCAATTGTTTTCTTTGGTATGCGATCGACCACAAAAACAATAGATAATACCCTCCAAGAGGCAAGAGATAAAATTAGAAATGACGCTAAATATAATAACGTAGGTATAGTTGGTGGATCAAGATCAAAATCCAAAACAAAACCCCTTAGACATCATCCATATTTGACAACCACTAACGCGTTTCTTTTATTTTCCGGTGTTTTCATCGGTTACATATTGTCTCATTTTCGTTAAAACCAACCATGGTTAATAATTTACCGGAATATTATAATATTGGTAAAAAGGTGTATATCCAAGGTAAATATCTGTCGGCGCATCGCAAACAAATTCACCTCCCCCAACTTTAGGACCCACTTTACAAATAACAGTAATATCCGTGTAATCCTTCGTTGTAACCAAACCATATGCGATGTTAGTAGTATTCACCTCCTTTCGTCGATCCACACATTTTTTCACACACTTTTTGCGTTTGTTTGTAATATAATCACTTGCATAGGATGAAACACCATTTCCAAAACAAGATTTTGCTTTTTCATTATTTGTACATAACGACATATATAAATAATAAAGATAATATTTACCATCCAAAACTCCTATAAAACATTATAGATGACACAATTATAAATCATACAAGGATTGTAGGGTTAAACAAAACGAATAATCCATATTATTTAAATCAATGACCCGACCATATTCATCCAATAACTGAATTTTCAATTTTTGTATATCCACTGGACCAAAATACTGACGCGCCGTTGTCGTAAGCATTAAATTATTCTGACTATTCGAATCTAAAAATGCAGTTCCTGTTTGTAGTGAAATCCGCGCTAAAATATTTTGGTTCAAAATAGACGAATTGAAAGCACTGTAAAAACTATTATTGACATTGTTGTTGTAATCATCCACCACCAAATACATATACTTAATGCCATTCAAATCTATTGGAGCCTCACCAACATAATTCGGACTACCGATATATTTACCATATCTAAATCCCAGTATCCATCCTAACTTCAAAGGCAATGGTGTAGACAAATCCTCTTCCCCACTGATATTTGTATTAAACTCTAAAGAAAAATCAAATAAAGTCACACCAATATTAATACCAACGATCAATTGCCCGGTACCAAAATTATTCTCAAAAGTACCACTATTATTTATAGTAAATCTTAAATCCTTGTACTTGTCCAACGTAGACAACGGTCCATATGCTCCATGGACGTAATTATCCAAAAACTCAAGCAATTTTTGCGGACTATAATTTCCGTCAGGAATAATGACGACTTCCCTAGGCGAATCACTACTACTTTCAATTCCAATCGTAAAAAAGTTATTCCCGGTTTTGCTAGAAATATAATAATAAGTCTTGGGAATTTCAAACGCCGTCAACTGCATGGTCGCAACACTAGAAAATTTAATGGGCAAATCAAAATGAAAATCAGTAGAAAGCGACCCGTAATAATTATCGCGAAACCGGGTGTCAATATTCAAATATTGCCTTAATGATCTTTTCTTGAGCGGGTTAATAATCCCTTCATAAAATTCACTAGGAAACGATTGGGCAAACGCTGTGTTGGGACGATTAATCACCATATTTGCGCCGTTCTCTTGAATTACTTTCACCGGTTTCAAGCTCATGTCAGTATTGTAAATATTCGCCGCTGAAATTTTGCTGAATACTGTGCTTTTCAAGTCGGTTAAAAGTAATTTTTTCGCTTCTTGTAGGAAGGCAATCGTTTTATTTCTCACTTCTTGATTCAATGTAAAATCTGAGTATATATTTTCTCTTAATTTACTTTCTTTCATATCGAGGGTAGACGAGTCATAATCAACCGGTAAATCAAAAATATCTTCTAATTCCTCTTTTTTGTAATTATTCAAGTTCAACTCGAAATTCATGTAATATATAATATATTAGAATAATAAAATACTTGTATTATTACCCATATTACCCATATTACCCATATTAGACATAATAAAGGGGTAAATATAATAATAATATATATATAATGAAACAATTAGGAAAATCAACAAGAACAAAAACAAGATCAACCAGAACAAAAACAAAATCAACCAGAAAAAAAATAAAATCAACCAGAAGAAAAACAACCAAAACAAAAACAAGAAGAAATAAAATCATGATTGGTGGAAAGCCAGAAATAGAATTGGGTATAACTTATGATACAATATTTGAATATTTGGTTGAATTATTCAATAGACCAGATTTCAAAACAAAAGTGTTTGAGAAAAATAAGGAATTTATACAGAGTATTAGTATAAATAATGATAATATTCCGGAGTCTTTTAATTTTTTAAACAATGTAGAATTTAGAAAATTCATAGATGATTTAGTACAATGGTTATTACTGGATTATAATCCATATATATTCAATACTTTATTAACGGTAATTTATAATTGTTTTGACAACCCAAATTTTTTAGATGATAATGCTGTTTCATTTCAAATTTTATTTGATAATTTACAAATTATGATAATTGATAAAATGAAGAATGAAAATTATAATGCGAATGATATTGAAAAAACAAATGAAATAAATTTATTAATATTGATATTATATTTATTAACTATACCAAGTGTAACTTTGGCAATATCAAATTTAATTAATAATAATAAACTCGTGTTTAGAAGCAATTTATCAGATATAAAATGTGTCATCAATGATATAAAAAAAATAAACATAAAAAATAATGAAATGATTCGTAAATTAATAACAAACTATTTTGAGTCATTGAAAATAGATAGTTCAAATATAAATGTTACAGAAGTTGTAAAATTACTAGGAAAATTTGGGGATTGTATTCCTCGTTTGTTGTTACACATAACAGGAAATATAGTAACGTCAACAGGTAAATCAATAGGCCAATCAGTAAGTCAATCATTCGGAAAACATATAATTTCACCGGCACAATCATTATATTCGCGTATTCCAAAATTTCAAATACCAAATATCTTACCAAAATAACAATAAAATACACGATTTACTATTTTATTGTTTTCTATACAAATCACAATTACAATCGTTTACGACTTGCTAAATATGCTGCAGCAGTGGTTCCAATCTTTCCATAACCACTATGCGGTTGATAAATATAATTATGATTATAGGTATAGCATAATGTATTGTTACAATTATTTAATCTTCCGATTGTCACTGGGACAAAATATCCAAAACTACTTAAATTATTAGCACGTCCAACCGGAGGAACAGAGCAAGAACCCATTTATATAGACAAATATAATAATCTCTGGACAGGACAAAGTAATCCCTAATCCCTAAACCATCTTATTTCTTTCCACACGCACTACATCCAGGAGTAGCTGTGTGAACACGGTGAATCATGTTTGATTTCAAAGAAGTCTTCATTGTAGGCTTCACGTCAGCAGCCGATTTAGAAATGATTTGAGAATAGGAAACACGCGGAACAGACCCGTTATGTAAAACCATATTTAATTTAACAGGCATTATATTATATAAATAATAAATTAATTTTTATAAAATATGAATTTTGTTTATTTTGTTTATTTTATTTTTTATTTCACAATTTTTCCATTTTTCTGTTTTATAAAAGAGATACAAAGAGAGAAAATACACCCCTAACCTAACATGTCTCACTATTACAAGGATAATAAACCAATAATTCGCTTATATTTTTTTCAGCCACGGTGCCGTCGTCATATTGAACAATATAATTCGTACCCATTCTTTCAAGAACAAGCGCCTTAACATAATACCCGTCCGCATTCGTGGCGTAAACATATGCGCCAACATCAAATTCATAATAATATTGGAATCGTTGCGGATCAGCCAATGTATCGTAAATAACATCATTTTCATCACCACAAATACAATTACCTTGATATCCGCCACCTGAAACAATACTTGTCTTGGTAGTTTTTCCACCATAAATGGGGAATGCCGGATTAAATACAATAGGTTTCCCAAAATCGGGCGGAATAACACCGCGTCGCACCGGTCCTTTTCCCTTAATACGATTCAAATAGCGATCATAGGAATTATGTTTAATATCTACTCCTGAACCACCGGGGCAACCAGCACCGGGTCTACATCGAGTAATCGTCGACCGGGTGCTACTAGCGTGATAAAAACTGCCTCCGGCAACAGTGGATGGCTGAACATGGCGCACACGACGGTCACTCATTTGATTCCAATTGACGCCATATTTTCCAGGTTTTTGATATACATTCAATGCTGCTAAATCATTCATGTATAATGAGGCAGGTACCCTTACCGTATTTTGAATAATTTTTAAAGTCTGATATTGAGATGCTGGGTCGTTATAACTCATATTGTTGTTACACCAGCGGCAGTTGGTTGTTATTTGATCATCAGTAGCAATTGGCATATTCTTTGTAATATATTATAACAAGATATTATTTCTCTCTTTGTATCCAAAGTAAAACTAAAATCCAATTTAAAAATATAAAAAAAATAAAATTGAATAATAATTCTATTTTATTGTCATTTAAAAAACAAACCACAACAACAACCATAACCACCGTAATGTTCAACTGCTCATATTGTCGTAAAGAATATACCAGAAAAACCTCTTATTCAAGACACGAATTATTGTGCGAAATCATACACAAACAAAAAAACCAGTCAAAAGCATCACAAAAACGTGAAGAAAAATGCGAAGAGGAAGAAACTCCTCCACCAAATATTTCAATACAAGCCTTATATCAGATCGTACAAGAATTAGTCTTTAAAACGAAACATATGGAAGAAGAATTACACAATATTAAACAATATATTTCAACAAATGTCAACAATATAAATGTCATGAATATGTTGAATTCCCCGACCTCGCCCATTCCCACACCAAAGATAACCTATGAAGACTGGAAAATGGGTTTCAAGGTGTCGGAAGATGATATTACTGAAATAGATAGTATCATAGAAACCATGAAATCTGTAATCAAAAAGAATCTCGCATTAACCTCATATCCCTTTATCAGTTTTACTCAAAAAAAACATGCGATTTATATATACACATTGTTCGAAGAAAACAATAACAACATTATGTATTTTTGGAAAAAACAAACCCCCGAAGAATTCCTATCATTCTTTAAATTCATTCATTCAAAAATACAGCAAGCGTTATCTGGATGGTATAAGAAAAATAAGGAAACAATATTGCGCAGTGACCATTTGACTAGGCAGTATGAACGAAACTTGAATAAATTATTGAGTATAGATTTCAAGTCACAAGCCACCATTGGAAAAATAAAATCCCATTTGTATAATTCAATACAAACAGATTTGAAAACAATCACATACAGTTTCTAATTTGATTTCTTTCAATTTCTGTCAATTTCTTTCAATTTATATTATTTATATTATTTATATTATATTTCCGAAATATAAAATCAAAGATAAATGAAAAGGTAATAAAAAGATTATTATATTTACCCTATATACAAAATAATGCACCTGCGAATTATTTTACAACAACTTTTTTTAGTTGGCTCTTTACTAATGACCACGACCTCTATTCCTATTGTATTTTCATCAGCCCTTGACGAAAATATCGACAATATTGATTTCTGGAAATCTTTTGTTTCATTTCAAGCGCGTTTCAAGAAAATCTACCCCTCCGAAACCGAATTACAACAACGTTTTGAAATATTCAAAGAAAACGTAATTACTATTTTTCAACATAATTTAGAAAAAAAGGAAAACTATACCATGGGTATTAATCAATTCACCGATTTAACCTCAATAGAATTCCAGAAAAACATAATCCACAGCGGTTTCATTGGCTCCACCGCATCATCCCTAAGAGGAAAATCAAAATGCTCACAATATACTTACCAACAAATAAAGGTCCCATCATCTATCGACTGGCGTAGTTCAGGTGCCGTTACCCCCGTAAAAGACCAAGGACAATGTGGATCATGCTGGTCTTTTTCGGCAACTGGTGCCATGGAAGGCGCCTGGTCAATCTCGACCGGAAATCTCGTCAGTTTATCCGAAGAACAATTAGTGGATTGTTCAAAGAGATATGGCAATTTGGGTTGTAACGGCGGACTCATGGACAATGCTTTTCAATACGCAATTGATAACGGTATGTGCGTTGAATCCGATTATCCTTATACAGCATCTTCGGGATCATCCGGATCATGTCAATCCACTTGTGACCCCGAGGTAACAATATCTGACTGTGCAGACGTGCCAGCGAATAACCAACTCGCTCTAAAAGAGGCTGTTTCTTTTGGACCTGTTTCGATTGCGATTGAAGCTGACCAAAGAATTTTTCAATCTTATTCAAGTGGAGTAATCACTAGTTCAGCATGTGGAACTGATTTGGATCATGGGGTACTTATTGTAGGCTACGGAACTGAACCAGAAACCCAACTCGATTATTGGTTGGTCAAGAATTCTTGGTCAACCACCTGGGGAGACGAGGGTTATGTGAAGATTCAACGAAGCGATAGCACAAATGATATAGGTATTTGTGGTATTGCGGCACAACCATCATTCCCTATTGTCTAGACGCAAGTATTGTTCTTGGTGCTAAACAAAACTCATTTTTCGGGATTTTACACGCGATATATGCTGTCTCTCTTGTTGATGCTTTAGGTATTGTATCATCAATAGACGTTTTTTTTCTTCGGGCGTTAAGCTCTCCGTAACAAAAGGTGCTTGCGCTTGTGACTGCGTTTGCGCCTGTAAAAACTTATTATAAAACTCGTTTTGTTTTGAATACGCATTCACATTTACATTTTCATTAAATTTCTGACGATTATTGATGACTTGCTTTTTTTGCTGTGGTGGAACAACGTCTGCGTCACCTCGCACAATTTGTAGTTTTCCATTGATAACTTTCATATTTAGCGACGATAATATATCATCATAGGTCACCTTTTTACTCATTTTTTTATTATCGTCCGCAATTCCATTAGTATTACCTGGTAATATTTTTTGAGAAGTAGGATAAACTCTTTTATTTTGTATATTTTGTCTTTGTGTATCATCATGAAACCTAGAATTATAAAGTTTATTATTCTCAATGAACCCAATATCTTCTACTTGTTCAGAATCGTCATCATCAACATTATGAATATGATCATCAATATTATCATCAATATGAATAAAATCCATGATATAATGAAAAGAAATATTTTATTTTTGAATTTTAAACCATAAACTCCAAAAATAAAAATATTATTATATTTATATAATATATACCAACAAAACAACAAATGGCAATCATTTACAGCACAGGTTTTCAACAAAGTATAACAAATGACGGGTTAAATTCAAAACCATTAATCAATGAAATACAATGGGACGCAGATTATAAAAACAATCAAGGAAAAATGAATGTCAATATAAATAAAAACGGCAAGAAAAATAAATACCAAGTCAAGCTAAATAAGAACGATTTGGAAAATATATTAAAAATGCCAA
>Ga0209085_1002493_pt1 | contig 10478 bp, 8 predicted proteins | sample C_131016_EF_Meta_FD_187310 | JGI IMG/M metagenome (GOLD analysis project Ga0209085, IMG submission 187310) | Freshwater microbial communities from Lake Croche, Canada to study carbon cycling - C_131016_EF_MetaG (SPAdes) (version 2) | ecosystem: Environmental > Aquatic > Freshwater > Lake | place...
GTGAATTTGTTGGCACTGTAGACCAAGTTCAATTTTACAAGTTTTCCCTAACCGCTACCAATACGATAAATGTACTGTTGAGTGGGATAAGTCAAGGACAGGTCTACACAGACATCTATCAGGATAAGAACAATAATGGCTTGATAGAAAGTGGCGAAGACCTTTACAATGCTAGTGCTAGTACTTATGCTTATGCAGGAGGAGGAAGCAGTCAAATTACCGCTACTTTGGGAGCAGGGACTTACTATGTAGGCATTTCCGAAGACCCCAACGTCAATACAAACTACAAACTACAGTTATCAGCGACACATATTTAGTACATTACAGACATTGAGATAAAAAGGAACCCGACATTAAACGGTCGGGTTTTTTGAGAGGATCTCGAACGCTGATTCTAGAATAAAAAGATAACGTGAAAAGTCAGCTGGTCGGACCACTTCTCTATCTCTGTCTACGTCCACCACTCACTTCATAAATTGTTGGGTGTGAAATTCACTATAACGACCACCATAACTCAGTAACTCCTCATGTGTGCCTGACTCAATAATATTCCCCTTATCTAACACTAGAATACGATCCGCCCGACGGACTGTCGCTAAACGATGTGCAATAACAAAAACAGTACGTTCTTGCATAATACGCTCCAAGGCTTCTTGTACTAAGGCTTCTGATTCTGAATCTAAAGCACTAGTTGCTTCATCTAAAATCAGAATGCGAGGATTAAGATAAATAGCTCTAGCAATAGCTATTCTTTGCTTTTGCCCTCCCGAAAGATTAACCCCTCTCTCTCCTAAATAAGTAGAATATCCCTGGGAAAACTGAGTAATAAATTGATCAGCATTGGCAATTTTAGAAGCTCTCTCCACATCTTCTAAACGAAAATTAGTCTGACCAAAAGCAATATTTTCAGCAATTGTGCCAGAAAATAGTACGGTATCTTGAGGAACAATGCCTATTTGTTGACGTAGACTTTTTAAAGTTACATCAGCAATATCAAAACCATCAATTAAAATTTGTCCTTTTTGGGGATTATAAAAACGAGGTAAAAGATTAACTAAACTAGTCTTACCGGCACCAGAAGAACCCACTAAAGCAATCATTTCCCCAGGGTAAACCTTAAGATCTATATTCTTGAGAACTGGTTGATCTGGCCGATAGGCAAAACTAACCTGACGAAATTCAATTTTTCCGTCTACTGTCGGTAAGGTAATCGCGTCAGGCTTTTCTTTCACTAATGGTTCTAGAGTAAAAAGTTCAAAGATCCGATCAAAAGAAGCCTGTCCCTGTTTAAACTCATTATAATTACTGGTTAAATGACCGATGGGATCTATTAACATAGCCACGGCTACTATATACCCCACAAATTTACTTCCAGTTAGGTTTCCTTGGGAAATTTGCCAACCCCCCAAAAAGAAGAGGAAAATTATACACATAGCCTCTAAAAACCCGACTACAGCATATTGAAGGGCTTTCAAACGTTCAGCTAAATATCTAGCTCTTCTGTTTTGATCGGCTTCTTTGGTAAACCGTTTTAACTCATGTTCTTCGGCTGCGAAAGCTTGGACAAGTCTGATCCCACTGAAAACTTCTGTCAAAATAGAAGAGAGATTAGAAATTTGTTGCTGACTACGCCGAGAAAACTTTAATAACTGTTCACCAAAAGAACCTATCAGAATGCCCATCAAAGGAGCTAAGACAATAACTGCAATAGTTAATTGCCAGTTCAAATAGAGCATATAACCAATGACAACTATCAACTGCAAGACGCAGGGAGTAAAGTCGTGAAAGGCTTTATAAACTACTTCCCCAATACGGTCTACATCTTCAGTGAGTCTATAGGTCAAATCTCCTGTTTTAGTCGTCTCAAAATAATTTAAACTAAGAGTTTGTAAATGGGCATAAATCTTTGTCCGAATAGCGAGAGTGATTTTGAGGGCTGCTTCAGCCATTAAAGAGTCTTGTCCGTAATGTGCAACACCTCTAATAAACAAAACAAAAGCAGCAATACCTGAAATTTGTATAATTGCTTGTAAATTACCTGCGCCGACGGATTTGGCAATTTCTTCAACAATGCGGGCTAAGATTGGCCAACCTGCTGTAAAAAACAGAGTACAGACAAAGGCTTGTAAAATAGTCTTTAACTGAGGACGAATGTAGGGGAGAATCTGCCAATAGCCAGAACGCTGCATGAAAATTACCTGAACATGGGGCATCAAATTGCTATTCTAGGATATCAGATCCTTAAAATTTATTTACCCAATAATTACTTAATTATGCTTTGGCAAAAAATAGTTAAACAGAGTGAATATGCTCTTTCCATTGGGGCACTACATCCTATCCCCACAACGAATCACTATCTCCAAGATTCAGGAATCAATTTTATAGTTCGGATTTCTAGCACCATAGAGAAGAAAAAAGTAGCCGCTCTCAAACAGCAACAGGAAAATACTAATCCTTTTTTACCGCATGAAAAAGATCTCTTTGTTGAGGATCTCTCTGAGACCCATTTCTGTCTGCTAAATAAATATAATGTTGTCGAGCATCATATTTTAATCATTACCAAAGCTTTTGAAGAACAGGACTCCCTATTAACCTTAGAAGACTTTAGCGCCCTTTGGACTTGTTTAAGTCAGATAGATGGTTTAGGTTTTTATAACGGTGGTAAGGTAGCAGGTGCTAGTCAAAGGCATAAGCATCTACAACTGGTTCCAATACCAATACTCTCTATTCCTACACAGAGTGTCATAAGTGCTACTTTGACTAAAGAAGGTATAACTAGTAGTCCTGCTTTTCCTTTTGTTCATGCTCTAATTCACTTCGAGTTAGAACAATTACCAGATCCGGCTCAGACTCTCTTACAATCCTATCAAGCTTTACTGGAGAGGATTGGGGCAAGTCCATATAACCTTCTTGTAACTAATCGTTGGATGCTTATAGTTCCACGTAGTCAAGAAAAGAGTCTAAAAATTTCTATTAACTCTTTAGGGTTTGCTGGCTGTTTTTTCGTTAAGAATCAGGAGTACTTTAAAAAATTGGCTGATTATGGACCTCTCAATTTACTAAGAGATGTCGGTTATAGTACTTAAGCTTTAAGTCAAAATAAGCTAAAACGCATTCTACAGCAGTTTGAGATCAGATAAGCTTGCTTAACCAGGGGGCTCTCTCGAAGCCTTGCATGGGTTTCGGTTTTTAAGTTGTGGTCTAACGAGATTTACATTTGCTGTAAATGCTAACTAGCTTAGAATGGTAGTTGCAAGATAAACTTTTATTAACATGAGTCAGTGGAAATGTATTAAGATGTGTGGAGCCTGTTGTCATTTAGCCCCTGAAGAGCGTCCAGGCTTAGAAGAATATCTTTCTAGTTCTGAATTGACACTTTATCTGAGTTTAGTGGGCGAGGATGGCTGGTGCATAAACTTTGATCAAGATAGTCGTGAATGTAAAATCTATGCAGAACGGCCGCGCTTTTGTCGAGTCCAACCAGATACCTTTAAAGATATGTATGGGGTTGAAGCGGATGAATTTAATGACTTTGCTATAGACTGCTGCCATGAACAGATAGAAGGTGTTTATGGAGAAGATACGCTAGAAATGAGGCGCTATGAGGAAGAAGTAGGGTGATTAATAGGTCTTTTTTGTTTCTGTAACACGCCAACTAAGTTTAAGATTAATCCAAAAGTTCCAGAAAGTAACAAGAACAATTGCTAGGAAGTTAGCCAGATAAGCATTTAGATGTAAAGCATTAAAGAAAATATTTAATATTAGAACCTTGAGGATCAATCCCATCAGACAAATGATATTAAACTTTAAAAATCGTTTGACAACTTTACTACTTTGTCGCTGTTTCCTCGCAATGTCCCCAAAAGTCCAGAGATCATTCCAGAGAAAGTTGTTGATAATGGCAATTTCTCCTGCTAAAATGGCGCTGCGAGTCAGTCCGAACCCAAACAGTCCATGCAGTAACCACAAAATCCCCATATCAATAACTAGTCCACTCAAGCCAACTAGAACGAAACGAATAAAACGCTCTATAGGAAAATTAAGTTTTCTCTTCACTCTACCTAAACGTCCTGTCGAAACTCTTAACCTTAATAAGTGTAGGATATATTCTTGATATTGTTTCCAAGTGAGTTTACTTTCTCCTTCTTCGCGTTCAGAGAAAGTGTAACCTGCTTCTGCTATTTCTTCTATGTTTCCTCGTCCTAGTACTTCAATCAGAATTTTATATCCTAAAGGATTGAGGTTTTTTTCGGCAATGGCACTGCGTCTGACCAGAAAATAACCGCTCATCGGGTCGGAAACTCTGCTTAGCACTTTTGGGAGAATAATTAAGCCTAGCATTTGAGCACCACGCGAGATAATGCGTCTAAACACACTCCAGTCGCTTACTCCACCTCCTTCAACGTGTCGACTCGCTACAGCTAGATCCGCTCCTTGGTCAATTTTTGACAGTAATTCTAATAAGACTTCAGGAGGATGTTGTAGATCTCCATCTATCACACCTAAAACATCTCCTCTAGCCGCTTGCCAACCTCGAACAACTGCTGTTGAGAGTCCCTTTTCACTCTGACGGCGCATTACTCGCAAACAGGGATATTCAGGCATAAGTGCTTGAGCAATTTTCCAAGTTAGATCCTTGCTATCATCATCCACAATGATCAATTCATATTTATTATTTAAGTACTGATCTAAGATCCCTGACAGTAATTGTATCATCTTTTCAATATTGCCACTTTCATTGTAGGTTGGCACTATTAAAGAAAAATGAATAGAGGAAGCATTTTCCTCTGCTAAATCTTGCCAAGAAAGTCGAGAAATTTGCATCGGACCTGAAGGGACGGTTAGAAGTGAGTTATTTCCTCTAGTGACCATGTGTGATATTTAGGAATCCAAGTCAAGGTATTATACATACAGACGACAAAGTACTGCTAAAATTTTTTAGCAATATCTTATGGATAATAACCCAATAATCAATTTTTAAAACGGAAGGTTGAGATATTTAGCTACAGTTTGTACATCTTTATCGCCACGCCCAGAAGAGTTGATAATAATACGAGGACTTCCTTCTATTTGCGGACATAGCGTCTCTAGATAAGCAAAGGCATGAGAGGTTTCTAGAGCAGGTATAATTCCTTCTAACTGACAAACTTTTTTAAAGGCTGCTAGGGCTTCTTGGTCTGTCACACTGTAGTATTCAGCGCGTCCACTATCTTTGAGATAACTATGTTCAGGTCCTACACCTGGATAATCCAGTCCTGCACTAATTGAATGAGGTTCAATCACTTGTCCTTGATTATCTTGGAGTAAGTAGCTCATTGCACCATGTAAAACCCCTGGTTTTCCTTGCGTCAAGGTGGCTGCGTGTTTTCCTGTGGCAATACCTTCTCCTGCTGCTTCTATTCCTATCAATCGTACTGAAGGTTCAGCGATAAATTCAGAAAAAAGCCCCATAGCATTGGACCCACCGCCAACACAGGCTAACAGTATATCTGGCAAGCCACCCCATTTTTCTTGACATTGACTTCGAGTTTCTTTGCCAATTATTGCTTGAAAGTCTCTTACAATCATCGGATAGGGATGGGGACCTGCTACTGAGCCTAGTATATAATGAGTATTCTCTACATTGGTTACCCAGTCTCGGATCGCTTCTGATGTTGCATCTTTGAGGGTCCCTGTTCCTGCTGCTACAGGCTGTACAGTCGTTCCTAGTAAATTCATGCGAAAGACATTCAGTTTTTGTCTTTCCATGTCGTGAATACCCATATAAACTATACATTCCAAGCCAAAACGAGCGCAGACTGTAGCTGTGGCTACTCCATGTTGTCCTGCCCCTGTTTCGGCAATGATGCGCTTTTTGCCCATTCTTTTCGCTAGGAGCACTTGACCTAGTGCGTTATTAATTTTATGCGCTCCTGTATGGTTGAGGTCTTCTCTTTTAAAATAAATTTGTGGACCTGTCCCATTGGGTCTAGCGTAATATTTAGTTAAACGTTCTGCCCAGTACAGTGGACTGGGACGACCAACATAGTCTTTTAAGAGTTCGTTTAGTTCTTTTTGAAAGTCTGGCTCATTTTTATAGTAATTGTAGGCTTCCTCTAGCTCACTAAGGGCAGGCATGAGAGTTTCTGGTACATATTTGCCACCAAATTTGCCAAATCTTCCTAAAGCATCAGGATATTTCTTGACTTGTGTATCTTTTATTGTTGAGTTAATTGGTGTAGTGGTCACTATTGGATAGTTTTTAATATTTATAAGCTTATTATAAGGGCTTATTATTTGCGATGTCATCACTTGACAAAACAGAACTTGAGCAATTTTTCAGATATTTTGCTCAAGTTTTGTTCAATACTACATCCAGTTATGTACTGACAACTACTGCTTCATGTTCCTGTTCAACTGCTGCTTCTGGTTCATGTTCTACAACTGCTGCTTCTGGTTCAACTACTACTGCTGCTGTAGGTTCCTGTTCAACTGCTGATGTATGTTCAGGTTCAACTACTACTGCTGTAGGTTCCTGTTCAGCTACTGCTGTAGGTTCCTGTTCAACTACTGCTGTAGGTTCCTGTTCAGCTACTGCTGTAGGTTCCTGTTCAACTACTACTGCTGTAGGTTCCTGTTCAACTACTGCTGTAGGTTCCTGTTCAACTACTGCTGCTGTAGGTTCCTGTTCAACTACTGCTGCTGTAGGTTCCTGTTCAACTACTGCTGCTGTAGGTTCCTGTTCAACTACTGCTACCACTGGTTTCTTTTCTATAACTACTACCACTTGTTTCTTTTCTACAACTGCTACTTCTTTCTTATGGGAAGGAGGAGGTAAAACCTTAACCTCACGAGATGGAGGGGGTAAAACTTTTTCAGATTTATTAGGCTCTTGTTTGATTTTTTGAGGTATTCTGTTGATAATAAGTTTTTTGGGCTGATTTTCTGAAGGATTTGGTTGCTCCTGTGGTTCATCAGAAGTTTTTTCGATTTTTTCCGTTTTTTCCGTTTTTTCCGTTTTTTCGGTTAAGACAACTTTACGTTTTAGTTGGCCAGAAGGTTGAGTCTCAAAAGATTGCCACTGTTGACCTTTTTCGGTGATTTTCTTAGGTTGTCCGCCTACTTCTTCTAGTTCAACTTCTAAATTATTTAATTCAGCAAGGGATTTTTTCTTTTTCTCTAAAATAGGGGCAGATAATTCCGATTCTTTAATATTGAAAGTAACTTCCTTGCCTTTGGCATTTGTAAATTTTACTTGTAAAGTTTTTTTATTGATTAGTACTAACTGACCCTCGGTCATTGTCTCGATTCTCCTAAGATGTCTAAAATGATATGTGTACATTACGTTGGCGCAGCCTGCCGCAGCAAGCTATCCTGTTAGAAATCGCCTTTCCCACAGATAACCTAATCAACTTGATTAATTAAGTTACATAATTTTAAGTTAAATAGCTCAAAGATATAATATCATCAAAGACTAGCAAAAATATATAACTACTCATAGTATTACTTTAAACCCAAGGGGTTCTCTAGGGTAGATAATAGTAATCGATACAGAGAAAAGAGAGAAAATATGCGCCTATCACAAATGCTCTTTGTTACCTTACGTGAAGATCCTGCAGAAGCAGAAATCCCGAGTCATAAACTATTGCTGAGGGCGGGTTATATTCGTCGTATTGGCAGCGGAGTATATGCCTATCTACCTTTAATGTGGCGTGTTCTGAAAAAGATATCACAAATAACAAGAGAAGAAATGGACGCAACAGGCGCTATGGAATGTCTTCTCCCTCAACTGCAACCTAGCGAACTCTGGAAAGAGTCGGGACGCTGGGATACCTACACGAAAGCAGAAGGGATTATGTTCTCTCTAGTAGATCGTCAGAAAAGGGAATGGGGACTAGGACCGACCCATGAAGAGATTATCACAACTATAGCTAAAGAGTTAATCAGATCTTATCGTCAACTGCCGCTTCATCTCTATCAAATACAGACAAAATTCAGAGATGAGATCCGTCCTCGTTTTGGTTTGATGCGTGGAAGAGAATTCATTATGAAAGATGGTTATTCTTTCCATAGCAGCCAGGAAAGTCTAAAGGAAACCTATCAGGTTATCGATAGAGCCTATCGTAACATCTTAACTCGTTGTGGACTGAGTTTTAGAGCAGTAGAAGCCGATTCAGGAGCTATTGGGGGTTCAGGTTCACAAGAGTTTATGGTTTTAGCGGAAGCAGGAGAGGATGAAATACTCTATACAGAGGATCAACGCTATGCAGCTAATGTAGAAAAGGCAGTCTCTTTACCTCCTGATGCGGTGACATCTTCTTTGACAGAAAGGGCAACAGTAGAGACACCCAATATAGAAACTATTGAAAAGTTAGCCGAATTTTTCCAAACCTCCCCAACTGTCATCATTAAAACAGTCCTCTATGAAGCCATCTATGATTCAGGTGTGGGAGTACTTGTTTTAATCTCTATTCGAGGAGATCAGAGCGTTAATGAAGTTAAACTGCAAAATGAATTAGTTAAACAGTCCTCTCGTTATCAAGCTAAAACAGTTATTGCCCTGAAAGTACCCGATGCTTCAACCTTAGAACAATATACAATTAAACCTTTGCCGTTAGGATATATCGGTCCTGATATTTCTGATGAGTATTTAGCTGGAAAAAAAGCCTTCTTACGTTTTGTCGATAAGAATGCAGTTTCCTTGTCTAACTTTATTACAGGTGCCAACGAGAAGGGCTATCACAGGGTAGGTGTTAACTGGGAAACAGATATTAAACGTCCAGACTTGATAGTAGATATCAGAAAAGCAGTCGCAGGAGATCGCAGTATCCATGATGCTAGTCAAATCCTACAAACAGCAAGGGGAATAGAAGTAGGACATATCTTTCAGTTAGGTACTAAATATTCTCAAGCTATGAATGCCACCTATACGAGTGAAGGGGGAGAGGATCTACCTTTAGTGATGGGATGTTATGGACTAGGGGTATCTCGTTTGGCACAGGCAGCTGTAGAACAATCCTATGATAAAAATGGGATTATATGGCCTTTAGCGATTGCTCCCTATGAGGTCATTATAGTGGTTCCTAATATCAAGGATAGTGAACAGATGAAGGTAGCTGAATCTCTCTATAATGAACTCAATAAAGCACGAATAGAAACTCTCCTAGATGATCGAGATGAACGTGCAGGGGTGAAATTTAAAGATGCAGAACTTATAGGTATTCCCTATCGTTTAGTAACTGGAAAGTCTCTCCAAGAGGGTCTTATAGAGGTTGTAGAGCGTAAAACAGGTAAGGTAGACAAAATACCCGTAAAAGATGTTGTCGATTTTTTGGAATTGTGTAAGAGGAAAGATTTAGGGTTGTCCTTTGATGAGCAAAGTTATACTCAGTTTAAATTAGGAGTATAACATATCTACAACATAAAATACAATGACTTGTCGATTCGATATACGGCGAGTATTGGTTTGGCATTTTTATCTTTAATACAATTGATCACTACAGGCGGCTACACCCACAGAATTTGCTGTAATTTTATTTAGGTAGTTTTTTTATTAAGAATTGTAAATTTCTAACACAACTTATACAATTCTGACAATATTTAAACAGTTGAATATACTTGATTTCAAACAATCACCTGTAATAGTTAAAGAGTAAACAGAAATACTTAATTCTTTTTTGGAGTTTTAAAAAATGATTTCATTTCAACAACTTCGTAGCTATTTTTTTGCTACTAGTTTATCGGTCTTATTAGCAACGATCATGGCTTTTGGTTTTGGCTCTGCAGATAGTTGGGCGGACACTTCGCTCGCACAACTTATAGGCCAACCGCAGACTCAAATTGCCACAAACAATTCAGCCAAGGTATTTACTAAGAATATTGAAGGACAAACTCAAGAAGCGATTGACAACATAACAGACAATCCCCTTAAAAAATCAGATGGAAAAGCCGAGCAATTAGAAGCTAAAACTCTAAAAGCAACCGGTGTCAGTATGGATAACCCAAACTACCGTCCTGGTGGAAAAACTAAGCAAGTAGAAAAACAAGAACGCAAAGCATCAGAAGGGATAAAAGCTGAGGCTCGTGGCGCTCTCAACAAGGATAATAACAAAGATTAATTCACGATTAGTAGTTGATTAGAATAAACAAGATTAATTCACGATTAGTAGTTGATTAGAATAAACAGCGGTAATACAATAGGTATTACCAAGTCCCTAGTTTCTTTGAGAAGTTAGGGATCTATTTCTTAACAAACTTACGCAGTTTAGTACTAAAACTATCTTTCTCAAAAGGATCATTCAACGCGCACAAGTAAGCTAAAACGCATCTACAGCAATTGGCGACCATAACAGCACAAAACCAGGGGGCGGGGCTGGAGTGTTAATTTTGCCACAAAAAAGGGGAATTGTTTTCAGGCACAAAGTGTGTTAGAAAAGGAGAATACCCAAAAACCTTAAAAATAGCTTTTTGAGTAGCACAAATATAAGATAAAGGAAGGT
>Ga0209085_1002498_pt1 | contig 10465 bp, 7 predicted proteins | sample C_131016_EF_Meta_FD_187310 | JGI IMG/M metagenome (GOLD analysis project Ga0209085, IMG submission 187310) | Freshwater microbial communities from Lake Croche, Canada to study carbon cycling - C_131016_EF_MetaG (SPAdes) (version 2) | ecosystem: Environmental > Aquatic > Freshwater > Lake | place...
TGCCGCGGTTCGGCACGAGTCGGACCCGGTTTTGCAGGTCCAGAGGATCAACGGGAAGTTGCCGTCCGGGTTGACACGGTCGACATGGGTGTCGGTCAGGGTGTAGGTCGTTCCTTCGTTATTCTGCGGGTTGCCCAGGATTACCGTCCAGGTTCCGGTGTAGCGCAGCACCGGGGAGGCGGTGAAGAGGTAGCCGGTTTCACCCGGTTGGACAGTGAGCGTGGTGCTCTGACTGAAGGTGTGTGTGGCCGAACTGTTGCCGCCGTAGCTGGCGGAGATGGTCGCATCGACAATCTTGTCTAAATATGGGATTTTCGGTTTGAGGGAGGCACCGAGCGACCAGCTGGTCCCTTGAGTGGTGGCGTCAGTGACGGTGTACGTGTTGGTGGAAGGCGAGGTCGTGTCGTTGGGGCGGCTCCCGAACCCGGAAACCTGGTGGGGGAGTCCGTATCCTCTTTCTGGCGTCACGGGTTGGTTGTTGCCGTCCCTGTTGACCGCGAACGTGCAACTGCTCGCCCCATTCCCGTCACACAGGCTGAGCAGATATTCCTGCCGAAGGCGGTCTTTCTCACTATCCCCACCGACGGTGACGGTGGTGGCTGGGCTATCCCACAGAGCGACGGCCGTGCTTCCGGACCATCCGCAACTGCGCGTGCAGGAAGAGTCAAAAGGTTTCGTGTCCCAGCGTATGGAGTAGAAGGTCTTAACGTAACGTCTGCCGGTCGGCGAAACGTCAGAGTAGTCGCCGTTCTCCTGATCTATACTCAGGCCTATGTCGTAGACTGGGCCATCGACCGGGACGAGGTCAACTGGATCGACCGACACATACTTGAAACTGACGTCACTCTTGCTTCCGTCCGGGTACGGCACAGTGAACGAGACTTTCTGCCCGATGTTCAACACCGCGCCGACGCTCGGCCCGTAATTGGCCGGCCCGACGTATTTCAGCGTGTTCGGGGTCAGATTCTGGACGGTGAACTCCCGGCCCTGCTTGATCTCGCCGTCGGCCGAGGCAAGGTTGATCAAAGTCACACCCGTTGCGGCGGCCGATCGGGTCGTATCACCGGATTTGCCCGATGCGGCTTGGGTCGGTGACCCCGATGGCACCTCTGCGAACACCGTCAGGCCGAAGATCTCGTTCCGTTCGATGACCGCGTCACCGAGGACCGGGATAGACACCTGCTGGGAGGTCTGCCCGGGCGCGAAGGTCAGCGTGCCGGTCTGCGCCGTGAAGTCCTGCCCCGGGGTGGCGCCGTCGACCAGGTCGCCCTCGAGAAGGTTACGGACGAAGCCCAGTGGGGAGGGCGCGGTGGTGGCATACGACAGGGTGATCGGTGTGTCGTAGGCCCTGCCCAGGGTGACGGTGAACACCGCCTCGGTCGTGGCACCGGGGCTGCCTTCGACAGCCCAGGTGTTGGCAACACGCGCCGACGGGATGTTGGGCACCTCCGGCAGCAGCGTGCGGCGCACCAACAGCAACGCCCCGGGCAAGAAGTCCGTCACCGGGTTGGCCGGCAGGCCACCCAACCAGTCAGCGGTCCGGTCGAGCACTTGCGCGACCCTGATACCCACCGTTCTGACAACCTGAGCGGGGGTGGCCAGCACCGGCGTGGAGAACAGCGTCGGCGAGACCGTTGCCACCGTCGTCTCGCTAGTCACCAGTTCGGGGTCGGTTATCTCGCTCGGTGCGGGGCTGTCCACGACAACCGGAATCGGCGCGATCACAGGGTCGGTGTCCGGAAGAGCCCCGCCGGCGGCGCTCGAACGCCACCACGGCAGCGGATTCAGACCACCGCGTCCGCCGTCCGCCACATCGGTGTCGTCGGCGTCGGATACCGCGAGAGAATCCCCGATCGGGTCGACCTCCGCTGGTTCATCGGTGAGCACCACGTCAACCGGCTCCACGTCAACCGGCGCCACGTCAACCGGCGCGACGTCAATCGGCTCGACGTCGACCGGTGACAGGTCAACCGGCGCCTCGTCCGCCGGTTCGGCGACCACCACTGCCGGTTGGTCGAAGGGCTCCACTGCCTCGACTCGCACGGCAGCCGCCTCATCCCCGGCGACCGGCACCTCACCCGCAGCCGAGGCCTTCACGGACGCTGCCGCTCGGGCTCCCGCCCGGGTCGGACCCGAGTGAGCCGACTCGACTGCCCGGGACGGCCGCGCGGACCGATGATCACGCGCCGCCCCCGCTCGAGCAGAACCGGCCTGCGTCGAGCCGCCCGCCGCACCGCCGTCGTCGGTATCGGCAGTAGCCACCGGCTGAGGACCTGCCAGCGACAACCCCAACGCGAACGCCGCCGCAGCCACCCGAAGACCCACGTTCATGAACACACCTTTCACGGGCCATCGCCTGACAACAGGCCGATAGCGTCAATCCGATCCGCCTACAAGCGGAAGCGTTGCCAAACCTAGCTTTCGGGGACGCGGTAGTGAAGCAGATCCGGCGGCCCGGCAGAGGAGTTCACACAGAAGGAATTCACTGTTCATCCCCAGCTCAATCAACGTCGGGTCAACTGGAACACGTTTCAGTCCCACTGACCTGATCGCGTACGCTGACGCCCGTGTCAGCATCTCCCTCAGCATCGCCCGGAGCCCCGGCTGAACTGCCCGCGATCGACGGGTGGTGGGCGTCCAACGATTCCGGCGTGCCGCATTTGGTGGGCGCCAAATGCCCGGACTGCGCCACCTACGTCTTCCCGCCCCGGGCCAACAACTGCCCCAACCCGGCCTGTGAGACTGACGAACTCGAACCGGTGGCACTGTCCCGGCGCGGCACGCTGTGGAGCTACACCGAGAACCACTACGCCCCGCCCGCACCGTATCCGGCCGCCGATCCGTTCGAGCCGTTCGCCGTTGCCGCTGTGCAGTTGGACGCCGAAGGAATCATCGTGCTGGGCAAGGTCGTCGAGGGCACCGGTGCCGCAGACCTGAAGGTCGGCATGGCCATGGAACTCACCACGATGCCGCTCTACGTCGGTGATGACGGAATCGAGCGCACCGTCTACGCGTGGAAGGTCGCCGAATGAGCACGCCGGAACCCGTCTACATCCTCGGGGCGGGGATGCACCCGTGGGGCAAATGGGGTCGCGACTTCACCGAGTACGGCGTCGTCGCGGCCCGCGCCGCCCTGCGCGACGCCGGCATGGAGTGGCGCCAGATCCAACTGGTCGCCGGCGCGGACACCATCCGCAACGGCTACCCGGGTTTCGTCGCCGGTGCGACGTTCGCCCAAAAACTCGGCTGGACCGGCATCCCGGTGTCGTCGAGCTACGCCGCGTGCGCGTCGGGCTCACAAGCGCTGCAGTCGGCGCGCGCGCAGATCCTGGCCGGTTTGTGTGACGTCGCACTGGTGATCGGCGCCGACACCACGCCGAAAGGTTTCTTCGCCCCGGTCGGCGGGGAACGTCGCGACGATCCCGACTGGCAGCGCTTCCACCTGATCGGCGCCACCAACACCGTGTACTTCGCGCTACTGGCGCGACGACGGATGGACCTCTACGGAGCCACCCCGGAGGACTTCGCGAATGTGAAGGTGAAGAACTCTCGGCACGGGTTGTCCAACCCGAATGCGCGCTACCGCAAGGAATCCTCGGTCGAGGATGTTCAGGCCAGCCCGGTGGTCTCTGATCCGCTACGACTGCTGGACATCTGCGCCACCTCCGACGGTGCGGCCGCACTGATCGTGGCGAGCAAGGCATTCGCCGAGAAGCATCTCGGGTCGCTAGCCGGTGTGCCGTCGGTGCGCGCGGTGTCGTGTGCCACCCCGAACTACCCGCAGTCCATGCCGGAGTTGCCCGATATCGCCACCGACTCCACAGCCGTGGTGGCCGCGCCGGACCGGGCGTTCAAGGACCACATCCTCGATACCGCCTACGCCGAGGCCGGTATGGGCCCCGACGATCTCAGCCTGGCTGAGGTCTACGACCTGTCCACCGCACTGGAACTCGACTGGTACGAACACCTCGGGTTGTGCGCCAAAGGTGAGGCCGAGCAGTTGTTGCGCTCCGGTGCCACCACGATCGGCGGACGCATCCCGGTCAATGCCTCCGGCGGGCTGGCCTGTTTCGGTGAGGCGATCCCGGCCCAGGCCATCGCGCAGGTCTGCGAATTGACCTGGCAGCTCAAGGGCCAAGCCACCGGCCGCCAAGTCGAGGGCGCCAAGGTCGGCATCACCGCCAACCAGGGCCTGTTCGGCCACGGGTCATCGGTCATCGTCGCTCGGTAGTTGACCGTGCGTGTCGGTACACCTGCACGACGCTACGGGCGTACCGCAGCGCACACTCGGCAGTGCACGTGAGGCGGTTTCGGGCCCGCAAATAGTATTGTGATCCTCGACGGAATCGGCTGAACAAGACCGATGGGGGAAGCGTATGAGCGGGCGTCGGGGCGGACGGACGGGAACCGCACCTTATCTCTGGATGGCCGCAGGCGCGGTCACACTGGGCGTTGGCGCCGGACTGGTCTCGGGAGCGGGAGTCGCCCAGGCCGACGTCGGCATCACGGCACCAGGGCCGGCCGCGCCCCGACCCCGCGCCACGGCATCCACCGCGCCTGCACAGCAGCACGCACGCGATTGGCGGGTACAACCTTCGAAGCACACCGCGGCGAAACCGAACCCGGCCGCGAAAGTCTCACTATCGAGAACTGTGGCCGCGCCGTCGGCGAAGGCGGTCGCATCGGCGGTGTCCATCCCCGCCCTCCCGTCCCTTCCCTCCCCCGGGGTCGCCATTCAACAGGTCTTCAATGTCCTGACCACCGTCGTGAACAGCACCCCGATACGCGGCCTTCTCGACGCTGTCGCGCCGGTCAGCTCATCGTCAGGAGTTTCCGCGGTTCGTCTCCCGGGTAGTCCGGTCGGAACGGCCATGAGCTCCGACGGCACGCACCTCTTTGTGACCACCGCACCGGTCACGGCAGGCTGGTTCTATCCGTTGCTACCTACCGCGTATTCGGTCACCGAAATCGACACCAAGACCAACACCATCGTCGGCATCCCGGTCGCGGTCGAAGGTGGCGCCTCCGGAGCAGTCATGCTCAGCCCGGATGGGAAACGCGCCTTCCTACCCACTAGCACCGGGGTGACAGTCATTAATACCGCGAACAGCACCGTCGTCAGCACGGTCAACCTCGGCGGCAGCGCAGGTCTGGCCGAGACAACCCCAGAGGGCAAATACAAATTCGTAAGAACAGTGGACTCAACCTCGGTCACCGTCACGGTGCTCGACGGAGGGACCGGTACCCCGACGGGCACGCCCGTTCGAATTTCCGGTTTTCCGATCGGGCATCAGGCGTTCAGCGGCAACCGTGGCTACCTGACCACTATCTACTCCACCGCGACTGCGAGCACGAGCACCGTGACGGTGATAGCCGCGGCCGATAATTCCATAGTCGGGACGCTAGCTCTCAACGGTATCGCCGACGGCGGCGTGGTGATTAGTCCAGACGGAACCAAGGCCGCGCTGGCCACCCACGACCCCTTCGGCAAGAACGCGTCGATGCTCACTTTGTTCGACCCCCGCACCGGCACCGTCATCGGTACCCCCGTGCCTCTCGACGGACCGCGGGACCCCTACGGCTCGGCGCTGTTCTCCAATGGTGGTGATCGCTTGAGCGTCATCGTCGCTGATGGCGTCCAATCACACCTCGTCGTCATCGACACCGGCACCGGTGCGCCGATCGCACCGCCAGTAACTCTGGCCGGCGGTTCACTCGAACTCAAAGAAGCGGCATTGTTCGGTCAAGACGCGAACCTGATGTACGTCGCAAGTCAGAATTCCCATGTGGACGATGACGGGAAGTACCGGACTACCATCGTGGTGGTCAACACCGTCGACGGAACAATAGTCGGCTCTCCGCTCGTCATCGTCGGCAACACAATTGGAACACACAGCTTTTCAGTCAGTCCAGATCAAAGCCGGGTGTTCCAAACTCTCGTCACCAACAATGGTTCAGCGGTTTCGATCATCGGTACCGACGGCAGTCTCATCGAACCGACGATCACGATCTCCGGTTACGCCACCCGACCCGTCGTGTTCAACGCCGACGGATCACGTGCTTACCAGGCGACTAGAGGTATCAATTCGCTAGTGACCGCTATCGACGCGAACACCGGATCCGTGATCGGCAACCCAGTCGGGGTCAAGGGCGATTGGGGCGACGACATATTCGTCGCAGACGGCGGGAACCACATTTACGACACCACCCACATCACGCCGTTCCAATTCGTCATCCCGTTCCCATCGCCGTGGGGGTTTGGGATCGTCTTCAGCCTGGCCAACACACACGTCAACGCCATCGACACCACTGCGTTCTGATCGGTATCGCATCCAATCCGCCGTCAGTTCGCGGCCGTCAAGCCACACCGAGATAAGCCGCGCGAATGGCGTCGTCGGCCAACAACTCCCGGGCCGCGCCCTCGCGGGTGATCGTGCCGGTTGGTCTGACCCCATTTGATTGGTCCACGTGTGTGAGAGTTTTGCAGCCCATGGTTTGTGGGTAGGAAGGCTCGACATGATGGCGACAAGGATGCGGAAGCGGCATAGTCCGGAGCAGGTGGTGCGGAAGTTGACGACGGCGGATCGGCTGATCGGTGAGGGGAAGGATTTGGCGGCGGTGTGTCGCGAGTTGGGTGTGTCGGAAGCGACGTATCACCGTTGGCGTAACCAGTTTGGGGGGCTCAAGGCGGTGGATGCCCGCCGGTTGAAGGTGTTGGAGCGGGAGAACGGCATGCTCAAGCGCTTGTTGGCCGAGGCCGAACTGGAGAAAGCGGTGCTGAAGGAGATTGCCCGGGGAAACTTCTAAGCCCGCAACGTCGTCGGGCCGCTGTGGTGGCTGTGCGGGCAGTGGTGGGGGTCAGTGAGCGCTTCGCGTGCCGGGTGGTCGGGCAGCATCGTTCGACTCAGCGCCACCGGGCCGTGTCGAGTACCCCGGCGGATCCGGATGCGGCGTTGCGGGCGTGGTTGCACACCTATGCCCGGGATCATCCCCGTCGGGGGTTTCGGCCGGCCTACTATGAGGCCCGCGCCGAGGGCTGGGTCGTCAATCACAAGAAGGTTCAACGGCTTTGGCGGGAGGAAGGATTGCGGGTGCCGCAGCGTCGGCGGCGCAAACGCCATGGCGCCACGACCGCGGATGCCCCGGCGGCGGATGCTCCTGATCGGGTGTGGGCGGTGGATTTCCAGTTTGATGCCACCTCTGATGGGCGGCCGATCAAGATCGTGTCGATCCTTGATGAGCACACCCGGGAATGTCTCGGGGGCCTGGTGGAGCGATCTGTGACCGGCACCGATCTGATCGGCGAACTCGACCGGGTGGCTGCCCGGCGGGGCACCTATCCGGCAGTGGTGCGGTGTGACAACGGGCCCGAACTGGTGTGTGCGGCGATGACGCAGTGGGCCGCCGGTCGGATTGGTTTGCACTTCATCCCGCCCGGTCAGCCCTGGCGCAACGGATATGTCGAGTCCTTCAATGCCCGGGTCCGCGACGAATGCCTGTCGATCAACGCCTTCTGGTCGCTGACCCACGCACGAGTGGTCATCACCGATTGGAAAGGTGCCTACAACGTTGATCGACGCCATTCCGCGCTGGGCTATCTATCACCGGCGCGATATGCCGAGGTGTGTGTCCACCGCCCGAATTGACCCGCACCGCGGGAAACGGTCCCGGGGGCAGTGCCCGCGTGGGGCGCAGCCGACTCGGGGCGTCGCGGTGTGCAAATCCGGGCCGTTCTCCGAACACGGGACGGGTGCGAAGCGCTCTCATGCGGTGGCTTTGATGATCGCCGCATCCACCAGCGGTTGGAGTTGATCCAGCACGGTTTGATAGAACTCGATCGGCTGGCCGAGGGCGTCGGCGATGTCGCGATCGGTTCCGGTCGCGTATTCGGCGAGGGTGAACACCTTCCCGGTGCTGTCGGGGAAGTTGGTGAGCACCCAGGCTTTGTGCGCCCCGGTCATGGTCAGAATCAGATCGGAAAACGACACGTCCCGCTGAGTCAACTGGACGGCCGTGTGCTCCCCCACTGTCACGCCCCGCTGCTGAAGCAGGGAGACGAAGTTCGGCTCCGGTTCGGCGTTGTACGGGTTGAGGTTCACCGCCCGCGAGATCACCGACACCGGGGCGCCGGTCGTGGCGATCAGGTTCCGCGCCAACGCTTCAGCGGCCACCGACCGACCGGTGTTCCCGGTGTCGACGAACGCCACCCGGACCGGCTGGCCTGCCGCCGACACCCCGACCGCTCCCAGTAGCAGGGTCAGGCAGAGCAGCAGGCGGGAAAGTGCGGCCCGCACCGGCCGCACCTTCATCATTGTTGCGGCCGCCGTAGTGCGGTCAGGACTTCCAAGTTCCGGTACTGGTGTCGAGCTGTGAAATCGGGGTGATTCCCGTACGGAAAGGGTTGTCGTAGTACAGGCCGCCGTTGATGTCAGGCGGTATGCCATAGTCGGCGGGGGCCGGGTTCTCAGCGGTAAAGCCCGGGATGATCCCCTGCTCGAGGGAGGCGCAGGCCGCCGATCCGACTTTGCAACCAAAAGGCCCCTCGGTGAAGTTCCCGCCGTCGTTTAGCGGGGTGGCGTACCAGACGTTGGGGAGTGTGTAGGTGGTTCGTTTGCGGGCGTCCGTCACGGTCCAGTCCCCGAACCATTTGATCACCTCCCACGCTCCGAGAACGACGGCTTCGTAGCCGGCGGGGATGGTGAAGCTGTTGGTGTCGGTCACCGTGGTGGTGTTTGTCGTGCTGACATTTGTTTCGTTCTTGTAACTAAAGCCAGCGGTCCCCGCGAGCAACCACACATCTTTCACCCCCTTCGTTCCAGTGGTCGAGGAGTTGAAGGTGAACCCTTTCACCGTGCTCGTGGCCTGCGCCACCGCTGTCGCCGTCGACCAGGTGTAGGTATTCGTCCCACCGGACTCGTTGAACTTGATGGGGATCCCAGCGACACGCCCGTAATTGCTGTAACCACTGCAGTTATAGCTGCTACAGCTTCCGGGCTCACCCGGGAGCGGGGCCTTGTACACAAACGAGCCGCTGCCGGTGGCTGATCCGCCATATCCATTTTGCGGATACACCACGTTCGACATGATGTTGCCCTGCAGGAAACCCCACTCATCGTTCGGCTTATTAATCGTGACGGAGGTGTTGGCCTCATTGACGAAGTCAATTGTCGTATCCGTCGGGGTCGTGTTGAAAACGTCACACCCGCCTCGCGATGCAGTAGAACCCGCTCGACACGTCGCCGTCGAAGTCGTCGTGTAAGTAGGGTCTTCTTTTTGATTCCCGCGATAGAACGTAACGATGCCGGAGGCGGTTGTTGTGGTGGTGAGGTCGACGAGGTAGGCGGGATCCCAGGCGTAGGACGTGTTGGGGGTCTGCCCGGAGGTGGAGTTGCCGATTATCGAAACGGTGCCGCTGTAGTAGTTGCTGGTGTAGAGGGTGTTGCGCCCATTAGCGGGGTTCGGGGGGGTCATCGCAATGGAGTCGGTGCCACTGCCACCGGTAGCAAAGGTCTCGATCACTTTTCCGGCGGGGTTGATCGCCGAGACGGTGTTGTCTCCGAAGTTGGTGACGTACACAGTGTAGGGATCTGCCGTGGGGAAAACAGCAAGGTCGGGGCCGGGTCTAATAATTACCGACCGGGGCGTGTTGCCGACCTTGATCGTGGTGACGATTTCGTTGGTGGTGGTGTCGACTTGGCTGACATAGCCGCTGGCCTCGTTGGCGACATAGAGGTAATGACCGTCGGGGGTGAGCGCAAGCCCCGCCGGGCGGCTAAAGCCCAAAATGGCCGCCAACTGTGTGCCGACACCGCCGACCGACCGCACGACATCCACCGACCCTGAGCCGGGGTTGTCGTAGTTGTAATTGGACACGTAAACCAGGTCGTTGCGGTAGGCCCCGGTGCCGGAATTAGAGGCCACGCCATACGGGTTGGCGCCGAGGTTGACTCGAGTCGTGTCCTGTTCCCGGGTGGCGTCGAACGGGATGATCGAGAGTTGGTTGGAACCGTAGTCGGCGACATAGATTTCGGTGCCGTCCGCGTTGGTGGTGATCCCCTGGGGATCCTTGAGGGCCAGGTCGATCTTCCTGACTGACCCGCCGGTGGGCGCAATGTACTCGACGTGACCGTAGTTAGTGTCACCCCACTCGTTAGCTCCGACCGCAACATAGACGTAACCGTCGGAAGCCACCGCGATCTTGGTCGGATGTGTCCCAATCAAATTCCAGCTGCTTTTCACAGTGTTATCGGCGGTGTTGAAGGCCCACAATTTGTTGGTGGAATAGCTGAGGGCGTACAGCGTCTTGCCGTCCGGCGACACCGCAACACCAGTGGCCGCGGGAAGGTAGTTGTAGATCTGAGATTCCAGCCCGTACGGCGCATACCCGACCTTATTGAACGCAACAGTCGTGGAGTACGAAGCCGAACCGCTGGCTTTGTAATCCTTATAGGCGCTGTTTTTGCTC
>Ga0209085_1002500_pt1 | contig 10453 bp, 7 predicted proteins | sample C_131016_EF_Meta_FD_187310 | JGI IMG/M metagenome (GOLD analysis project Ga0209085, IMG submission 187310) | Freshwater microbial communities from Lake Croche, Canada to study carbon cycling - C_131016_EF_MetaG (SPAdes) (version 2) | ecosystem: Environmental > Aquatic > Freshwater > Lake | place...
AATGTATTACGAATATTATTGCCAACACCCGAAAAAATTGCAAAACACACTTCTCTGTTAACCGTAACAGTTATTATCAAAATCAAAAACAAAATAACTATACCAAAAATTTTACGAAACTTATTAGAAAACAGTTTGTTTGTTTTTATAAATTTACATTTTATGGATTACAAAAAATTTAATTCTTTACTTTGAATGGGTTTGAGGGTTATACATAAAATACAATATTAACAAAAACAAGTTTGTCAATGTTGTAATTACTCCTGAAAAAATTAACGATGAATCCTGAATGAAATAACCATGAAGAAGCCAAAGAATACTTGTAAATAGAAAAAGAAATAAAGAATGTAATGATAAATCTTTTACACGTTTGGTTGTATAAGATTTGTAAAGTTGTGGAAAGGACTCTATACAATTCATAATCGGCGCAAGTATTGCTACAATAACTTTTATATTATTCAACATTAACTGTCTTTTAACATAGTTGTGTTTTATATATTTTGATTTATTCCGTAACTCTAGCAGGGAACCCAGGTTCCCCTGCTAAATTATTTAAGTTTTTATCCGAAAATAGAAATATATTTCGGTTTTTAATAAATAGTCTTGTTATTTATTTCAATGTTGTGCACAAATAAATAACTTAATAAATGTTTTCTCAGTGTAAATTTGCGACTTTTTGCGACTTTTTATTTCCATTTATTTCCATTTTGGTTTATCTAGCAAGGGTTTTGAATTATAATTTATATAACACAATCATAATATGGTAACATTTTAATCAACAAAATAAATTTGCGACTGTTTGCGACTTTTTTATTTCCAAAAATGTCCATTTATTTCCATTTTTAAAAAATGTCCTGTTTTTTAAGGATTTTCTTGAAAAAAGTTTTGATAGTTTGTATATTTTATTGTTATGATAACTGGTCTTTAATTATAAATATAAATTTATCCCATTTATTGAATAAAACTAAATTTATTTGATAACATTTTTTTGAATAGTTACTTGTTTAACAATTGCCTTAATTATTTTTTTAATAGAATCTTGACATTCACTACCATTCAAATGTGTAAAACCTGAAGTGATTTGACCCAATATACTCAAATACTCATCGTTTTTCTTATCATCGTGCGCCATACATGTCGGATTTTCTTCCACCCATTCTTTTATTTTCAAGAACTTTTTGTGTGCGAGATGTTTGGTAATGCGGGTTACTCCTGCGTAATCTGTGTCTTTTTCCCAAACATTGTTTGTTTTTATATATAAAACTTCTCTCTTTTCATCCGAACAATGAATGGGTCTAACTTTTTGGTCTAACGCTTTTAGTTCTCTCACCAAAACATTAGATATTCCTTTTATATAACCGTGTTTTCCAGTATAATCCAAATCTTCCAATTGGATTTGAATAGAATCAATAAATTGATTGATATTCATAGCATCCTTGCATGTTTCGTTCAAAAAGAACTGAAGGTTAAATTGATTATTTTGTGTGTTTTGCGTATGTTGTACAATGTGGTTATGATTATTCGTAATATTTTGAATAGTTGAATTGAATTTTTGAGCCATTTCCAACATGAATTTTTGCTGTTCCATCATCATATCCTTAAACTCCTGATTTTGTTTTACTAAAGTCCATATCATATCAGCGTCTTTATCCAACTTATTGTCTTCTTCTTTTTCTTTGTATACAACGCATTTTCTTTTATGTTTTGATAGTCCTTGACTATAAGTATAATTTTTACCACAATAACATTTGTATTTGTTATTAAATACTTCTGTATTTTTTTTAGAAAAAGTTTTTATATTGTACCCATTTATATGTTTGAGTGTAGTTAAATGTTTGTCATAGTTAGATTTGTTACTTGTGTTGAAGTTGCAAATTTCACAACTAAACTTATGTTTTTTTTGGAAAGATTCTAGGTATCCAGTTGTATCCATTATATAATTGGATTAATTTTTTTAAGTTTTTATCAGTAAATATAAATGAAATTTTAAAAAAAATATTATTTATAAATTTTAGTTTTAATAAATTTTAAACAAAATAGTTATATACTTTAAATAAATATAGAATTATTTAAGTCTAGATTTTAATTTAATTTAAAAATAATTGTTACGCATTTGTAGTCGCATTTTTTGAAAGATATAGTATCCAAAAAGTATCCAAAAGTATCCAAATGTATCCATTCTTGCTTTATGATGCGGTTTAATAATATTTGTTTGTGTAGGTTATTACGCGTTATGTATTCAAATATTTTGTTTTTAAATTATGGCATTTTTTGACAGATTAAATGTATCCAAATGTGTCCATTTTTAAAAATGTCCAATTTTTTTAATGGATTCTTAAAAATTTTTACAATCACAACATGAAAATTCAAAAATCAAAATGAGAGCATTTCAGTCACAAGTGAAATATTTCTTTTTTTTCCGGGAAAGCCAAAAGGAAAACCCGTTTTTGGACATTTATAAATGTCCAATTTTCATTTTTGGAGGGGGGTCTTGGAACAAGAAAAATTTCACTTGTGATTGAGAAATTATTAAATTAAATACTAATATTTATTGTTACGAAAACCAATCACAATAAAACCCCTTATATTTAAATGATTTTACTATAAATAATTCAACAATTAAATAAATTTATTCGTTGAATTAATTTTAAAAATAAATAACATAAATTTATAATAAAAACAATAATAAAATGTTGTATATATTCTTGATGATAAACTGTTTGTTATTGGTAAATAGCTACCCAACAATAACAAAAATGGTTTCAAGAATGAAAACTACTCTTTCAATTTACAATGGAGAGAAAGAAGTTTTCGAAAAAATTAAACGAAGTGTGTTACTATCAAAGTTAATTTACGATTACGATTTTGTCAAGGTTCATGATATTTCAACGAGAGAAAAATACTATATAAACACAAGTCAAAATGTTTCTTTTACGAATATTACCGTTGATTTTGTAAAGAGAAATAATATATTTTTTAACTTAAAGCAGTTTGTAGGTCGCGTGAATAAAGACGATTTTCTTAAAAACACGGATAAGTATTTTAATTTATTGAATGAACATTATCAACAAACGGAGATTTATGGCTACTTTTATAATAAAAAACGACTACATTCTTTATTATTAATTAATCATTTGGATAAAGAAATTGTGGTTGTGTTTCGAGGGTCTCAGTATATAGAAGAATGGATAAAAAATATAAATTTTAAAGAAAAAACCATGCCGTTTTGCAATAAATACAAAATGCATGGAGGTATATTGAATATGTATACTCAAGAAAAGGTGGATAATAACATGGTATACATATTGGATAACTTGTATTATTATTTTCCAGAATATACAAAAATATTTACGGGGCATAGTAAAGGTTCTGTAAACTGTGTTCTCTTGGCGTGTGAGTTACTTGACTCACTGAAAGAAAAATACAATTATGAAATATTTTTATTTGGTAATCCTCCAGTATACAACTTACAATTTGGTAATTACTTGAATAATAACCCTAATTTAAAAATATACAATGTGTTGAATGATAATGATATCGTCACGTCTCTTCCTTTTCTAGGAAAATATCAAATAGGAACCGAAGTTTTACTTAAGAATAAAAGTATAATTGTTATAGACCATGAACTCCCTTATAAAAAACAACTTGATATTCGCCGTTTTTATAACTCAGTAGGTAGACATAATTTGAATAACTATATAAAAAAAATCTATGACCTATAATTTAGCAAGTAACTCGTGTTCTTCACTCAATTCAAACATTTTTAACCATTCGTATATACATTCATTTCTCTCTTCAATCAAGAAAAGACCCCACATAATTTTTATTTGCACCGAAACAGGTTTTTTTTCAAACTTGTGTTTTATGTAATTTTCCAAATGCCTTGATCTTGGACATATAAGTCGTAGAATAATATTTCTATAAAATATATTTATAAATTTTGGAACATAACCATTCATTGTGGCAACCCTATCATTCGCATAAATAAACATGTTATTTATTAACCAATTCAAATCTTCGTTTTCGTCGTGATTATAATCGGCCTCAACTACAAAAAAAACATGGTGGTATATATTTTTCACGAATTTGAGAGAAGAAGAAAAATGTTTGATGTCTTCTAACAGAGGTTTTGGTTGAGGTTCGTATAAATAAGAAGTGATGTAGAGGGCAGTTTCCTTGGGAAGTTTATTTATGTTATAATTTAAATCATTGTTTTTGAAATACATCTAATATAGTAAGTAGATGTATTTTTAATCTATTTTATAGTCGAAATAAAACAAATGTATTTTATCAGTTACGTTACGTGTATCGGTATCTCAAAAAATGATATTAACATATTGTAACAAGTTTTGGAGGTTTTATTTTGTTGTTTATTTGCTACTAGGAGGGGTCGCAGGGGAACCTAGGTTCCCTGCATCCATAACAAACCTTTCCAAATCGTTAATATCAATATGTGGAAGTTGACAATGGCACTCCCAAAAATATTTACAATAAGACCAAATAAACTCACAGTCTTTGGGGTAAAACTCGCCACGTTTTTTCAAAAGAGAGTCGCGCAAATTTATCGGAAGAATTCGCAAACATTCCCTAGGTGTAACATAACAGAGTTGTACGAGTTCATTCACAGGATTCGGCAGTTGTTTTGGCAAAAACTCTCTTTCAAAATAAGGAATGTAACGAAGTAAATCCTTGAGTAAAGGAGGGTAGTTATGTTGATAACACCATCTCCAGTCAACACATCCAGATGTATAATACTTAATCGTCCATTCAAGACCTTCCAAGTAGTTGATAGAAACGGATTGACATCGTTCTTCGTCATTATCCATTTTCAATAAACATTTATAGTATCTTCTTTGCCATCCGTCTTTGAACGGATTAATGTATTTTTCAAGTTCTCTTTCATAGTTGGGAATACTTTCAAACTTGGCAAATTTTTGTTCGTCTGTTTCGGTCGGCGAGTTTTTACAGAGTTTTTCTCGGCGGTCTCTCAACTTCATTTCTGTTTTAATATATTCTTCTTCCAAGTCACCCAAATGGGCAACCAACTTTCGCACATTTTTCCAATAAATAGTCTGTCCATCCGTTATAATTTCATTGGTTCCACCCAAAATGAACTTATATGCGTTCAGTAGTTTATCTACACCACCCGTTCTAATATTGAGTGCAGGAAAGTGTGGAAGAAAGTCATTCCCCAAAAAGAAACATAGAAAGATATAATCATAAACTCTAGAAACTTGAGATTCTGTCATCCCTGCACCGATTGTCATAGCGTTACTTACACTAGAAGTAAGCAAGGGTATATCTAACAAATAGGTTTCATTTGGTTCCAATGAATTATCAATACTCTTGATAAATTCCGGAGTCTCACGAAACAAATAGATGGACGGGCAAACGGGAAGATGATTAATAGATAACATAATTAAGTCCGCATCAAGACCATAAATAATAGTTGTGTCCGACTCCGTATGGTCGTCTGGATTATCACGAATAAACTGAAAAATTTTATGTTCACCCTCACCAAACTCGGAACTCGTGGAAACATGGACTTCCGCGTTATATTTTGACGAATTCTTTTGAAAGTAGACTGATATCGTTTCGTTTAGTTGATGCATAAAAGTAGTTCCAGGTGTGATAAGTCCAGTGTTGAACACTTCGTCTACAGACCCACCACTCGAACTCTTGACTTGAATCGACTTTAATATCTCTTGTTGATACCAAGATTTATAACGACGGTTGCGTTGTTGTTCCAATTTCGCAACGGGGGCAACTCCATCAAATGCGATAAACACGTGTTGTTTTGGGGAAAGAATCGCAATATACTCTTCGATTTTATGAATCACTTGTTGAATGATTTGGTTGTTTTTGTCGCCGACACTTGCAGTCATTTTTTCAACTTGTCGAACCGCGTCATAAATAATAGAATTACAATCCATATATAAATTTTGAACGACCATTTCACTAGACTGAAATCGCCGCAGAATTTCAATATGGTTACGAACAATATACGAAAAATAACTTGGAATTCCCATATATTGAAATTTGGCGAGGTGTCTTTAATATGGTTAATAAAAACATTTATATTATGATTTAAAGAACCCGACCAAAACCAAGACGATACATGGTGTCATACAAAATAATAAAAATATCTGTAAATATTAGAATATAAATTATTATAAATATATGATGGTTAATATACAAAACACCAATACGCAGAAAATTACTCCTTTGGTAAGTAAAAAGATAGAATTTTTCCAAGACGTCATTCAAAAAACAATATTAAATGTGCAGAAAAACAAAGTATTGGATATTTTAGGAGTGAGTGATATAAATATTTGTTTACATAAGTTGAGTATTTTGAATGAAAAAATGCGAACCATGACGGAATCATTGAATCAAAACAAAAACGATGACGTAGTTCAACATCTTCAGTTGATAAATAATGAACTATCCTCCTTGTTAAAGGTTTATGGGACAGAGTCACTCGAAGATATGCTCGTTGTTTGCTTTGGCAATAACTATTCAATCACAAATAATGAAACCGAAAACGACAAGTATAATTTATTGAAGAAATACTTCCATCCAACTGGATATAAAGTGTTGAATAACGCAGGTAAAAATTCACAAAAAGATACGACAACGACAGATACGACCAAAAATTTGGAATGTAGTGATAATTTTTTGAATTCGAAAAAGTTTCATAATAAGGTATATGGCATAAAGTTATATATTCAAAATAAATCTCTCAATAAAAACTTGGTAATATTTGGAATTATTGATGACGTGATGATTGACTTTTTGGATAATCAATATGTTCATGAAATAAGAGAGAACGTATACAAATATATACCATCCGACAAGAATTTTCAGAAAGAAACGTTTGACAAATTTGTCAAGTCGTTGACATTGAAAGATTACATGACAAATTCAAGACATCAAGATATTTATAGTAAGTTTATTGGGTATTCAACGAATTATAAAATGATGAAACAGCGTAACTTATCACAAATTGTCAAGGATTTTATAACTGCGGATTTGTATTCAAAACGAAATATGATAATTCAGTTACTGATTCATTCGAGTAATAATAGTTGCGAAAATAGTTACTACGCATATTTGTTATATGACTTATTATCGAGCGACAAAAGTTCTGCTGTTGTAGATACTGTCGAACAAACCACCTTATTCGATAGTTTCCCATGGTCTATAAAACAATATTTTAGAGATGCGATGAGTATGACGGTTCAATATACAACGGACTTGTCTAATTTCGACATGAATAAAATACCCATAGAACAACAAATATGTTTATTGAAGGCGCCTGAAACGGTGAAGGAAAAGGCGATGATAAAGTTGAAAGAAGTCAAGTCAAAGACGGAAGACTCGGGAAGCAAGGCTCGTCAATATTTAGATGGTCTCTTGAAGATACCATTTGGTGTTTATAAGAAAGAACCCATTTTGTATGTAATGGATGACATTAAACGGAATTTTAAGGAATTACAAGAAACGAATTGTTTCGCTAATATTCCGAAGAAGGAAAAATATACAAGTGTTGAAATTGTAAACTATGTAAACACACTGAGAGAAGAAATTGACGCACCATCTGTTATAGACATAGACTCGTTAAATTTAAACAATTTAAACAAACCACCAGACTACACGTTTCAACAGTTTTTTCAAAAACTAGATGAATTGGATAAAACCGGACTGGTTGATGTTTGTCAAAAAATAAACAAAGTTATTGTGGAAGATAAGTTAGAGTTTAAGAAAGTAAAGACCTCTGGAAAAACAAAAACCGCATTGAAAATGGATATTATTAAGTTTAGTGAACATCATAAAAGCAAGTTATCGGTTTTATATGAACTGTGTAATAAAGAAGAAACCGTAACAACACAAATAGCGCAAATAACACAACCAACAACACCAATGCCAAAACTGAAAACAAATAATGACGAAGATGTTTTGGCAAAAGATATAAAACAAATTGAAGATAAGTTAAAAAACATTAATGACTACATTGTATCTACGAATAAAACGCTCGACGAAGCAGTCCATGGACATAAAAAGGCGAAACAGCAAGTGGAAAGAATTATTGGTCAATGGATAAACGGACAACAGGATGGGTATTGTTTTGGGTTTGAAGGTCCGCCTGGCGTGGGTAAAACATCATTGGCCAAGCGCGGTTTATCCCATTGTTTAAAGGATGAAAACGGAGAGAGTCGTCCTTTTGCTATGATACAAATGGGAGGGGATAGTAATGGAAGTACGTTACATGGTCATAACTATACTTATGTGGGTTCTACCTGGGGAAGCGTTGTTCAAATATTGATGGACAAAAAATGCATGAATCCCATTATATTTATTGATGAAGTGGATAAGATAAGTAAAACGGAACATGGGAGAGAAATAGTAGGCATTCTTACACACTTACTAGACCCTACACAAAATGATGTATTTCAAGATAAGTATTTTAATGGAATCGACCTTGATTTATCCAAGGCGTTATTCATTCTCTCTTATAATGACCCAGAGTCAATTGATAAAATTTTATTAGACCGAATTCATCGTATTAAATTTGGCGTTCTTTCCTTAGACGAGAAACTTGTTATTGCGAAAACCTATATGTTACCCGAAATATATGAAAAAATGGGACTTGAAAACGTCATAAATATGGATGATGAAACCTTGAAATTTATTATAGAAAATTATACATGTGAAGCCGGTGTCCGAAAGTTGAAGCAATGTTTATTTGAAATCGTGGGTGAAATCAATATTGATGTGTTGAAGAAGAGAGAAGATGGTGAATCCAAAGAATCGAAATATAAGGATTTACCTATAAATATATCCATTGATAACATTAAAAACAAGTATTTCAAGGATAAACACGAAATGATTATTAAAAAGGTTTCCAAGGAAAGTAAAGTGGGATTGGCGAATGGAATGTGGGCGAACCAAGTAGGACAAGGTGGAACTTTACCAGTAGAGGCCAAGTTTTTCCCATGTGATAAGTTTTTAGGGTTGAAACTCACGGGCATGATTGGTGATGTTATGAATGAAAGTGCGAATGTTGCCTTGAGTGTGGCGTGGAATTTGACACCGAAAACCGTCCAAAAAGAGTTATCTAAAAAGTATAATAACGCGGTTTGTAAACAAGGTATTCATATCCATTTTCCAGAAGGGTCAGTGTCAAAAGATGGTCCAAGTGCGGGTTCTTGTATCACAAGTGTTATATATTCACTCTTGAATAATTTGAAAATAAAGAGTAATGTTGCTTTAACGGGGGAGATTACATTGAACGGTCAAGTAACTGCGATTGGAGGTTTGGACTTGAAAATTCTGGGTTCAATGAAGGCGGGTGTGAATACATTTTTATTTCCCAAAGAAAATGAAAAGGATTATAAGCAGTTATTAGAGAAATATGAAAAAACAGAGACACTTAAAGGGGTGACGTTCCATTCCGTGGGAATAATAGAAGAAGTATTTCAACACATTTTTGATAAATAAATCAGCAACTCAAATATAATAATAAATTGTGTTATTATTATATAAAATGGATAATAAGTATGGTGCAAAAAATTCCCCATTGTTATTATATCAACCTTATACACTTGCTTTATGGTTGACATTTTATAGTCCAATCATTGTAGCGCTATGTGTAACAAGTATGTCGTTTTACAGTCAGAATTTCAAAGGTTTTGTTTACTTGGCTTGGTTACTCGTGTTTACTTGGTTTAGAAGTTTGTTGTATGAAGTGACAGGAAGTTCACAAACAACTGCGAGCGAAAGCAGCGCAAATATATGTGATATTGTTCAATATAGTCAATATGGAAATTCTGGGTTCAGTGTGTATTTCATTGCTTTTACAATTGTGTATATATGCACCCCCATGTTTATGAATCAAGAAATGAATTATTTTGTTTTAAGCGGTATTTTATTTTATTTACTATTGAATACTTGGATAAGGTCATCCAAACAATGTTTTATGAACATGACCGATATATTTTTGAATTTAGTAGGAGGATTATTTACTGGAGCAGTTGCGGTTTCAATAATGTACGCTGCCAATATTTCCAAATACTTGTTTTTCAATGAATTATCCAGTAATAAGGAGGTTTGTAGTCAACCGAAAAAACAGACATTTCGTTGCGCAGTATATAAAAACGGTGAGGTGATTGGAACTGTGAATCAATGAGACTAGTGCAATCATTTTTTCATTCCCATAACTACGTCTATAAATGAGGGTTCGTATAACACATTGGTTTTCTTCTTCCTTGTGTTGTTTTTGGGTTGTTTTTCGGTTTTTGCTTTGCGCGTGGATTGATTGTCTTTTTTTGCTTGTTTTTTTTGTTCTTTTTTAATTCGTATTTCCTCTTGTTTATCACGCGCCTTTTTCTCTTTTTGCTCCAATTTCAACCGCAACGCCTCTTGTTTTTCTTTCTCTTTTTGATCTCTTAGT
>Ga0209085_1002507_pt1 | contig 10445 bp, 9 predicted proteins | sample C_131016_EF_Meta_FD_187310 | JGI IMG/M metagenome (GOLD analysis project Ga0209085, IMG submission 187310) | Freshwater microbial communities from Lake Croche, Canada to study carbon cycling - C_131016_EF_MetaG (SPAdes) (version 2) | ecosystem: Environmental > Aquatic > Freshwater > Lake | place...
AATCAATCGCTCGACTCATGAACACAGTCGGCTCTCCATTCCAAACCCAGGGATAGCGGAAGCGAACCAAGGATTTATCCATTACGGGCTCTTGCAAGATAGCATCAGCCCAAGACTTTCCACCATCCGTTGACACTTCGACCCGTTTAATCTTTCCGTTACCAGACCAAGCAATGCCTGAAACTTCATAGAATCCCTTGGACTTGAGCTTCATCATGCCGGATGGTTGCGTGATTACCGACTTCACATCCATAGCAAAAGTAAATTGAAGGGCTTTGCCATCAGCTTGTAAGTCGGTATAGGCCGATGTTTCTTCACGGGTTTGCCAGGGTTCAGAGCCTAACTTAAGGCGTCTTAGCCACTTAATACTCATATTCCCTTCAAAACCTGGCAACAATAAACGCAAAGGATAGCCCTGCTCAGCCCGCAACATCTCACCGTTCTGGGCATAAACCAATAGCGCATCATCCATCATTTTGCTAATTGGAATACTGCGAGTCATTGCAGCGCCATCAGCACCCTCTGCTAGGGCCCAAGTAGCTCCAGGCTGAACTCCGCATTCTTGAAAAATAGTCGAGAGACGAACACCAGTCCATTCACAACAAGAAAGAAGTCCGTGAATTTCCTGGGCGGTTTTACCGGTTGCCTTCTTTAATTCAGCCGCACTATTACCGGAACATTCCAAAAAATAAATGCGAGATTCTGATGGGAAACGAACAATATCTTCCATGCTCAACATCAGAGGCCTATCAACCATGCCGTGAATGACTAAGCGATGCCGATCGGGATTGATATCGGGCACACCAGCATGATGCCTCTCAAAGAAGAGACCGTTTGGTGTGATGATGCCATGCAAATTTTGCAATGGCGTTCTGGAGCCCGTTAAGAAAATGGGAGCAGGAGACGGTAAGACTCGAACAACATTCTTTTCGTATTTTGAAGGGAGACCATAGGGTGGATTGATGAAGGTAGACCCCTGCACTTTCGTCCAAGGATCTACTTCTAAAAATTCACTAGCCGATGCTTGAGCCAAAGTGGTACCAGAGACCATTGCAGCACTAAGACCCACGCCAACGCCAGCAGAACTTTTTAAAAATCTTCGACGGCTAGAAAGATTGCCTTTATCCGACATAGGTAGTTCACCTTTTTAAAATACATACATTAGGTATGAGTAGTTTTTTACAGAATACCGCCGAAATAAAGGTTGGCAATCCTGTTAAGCGAGATTGAGAATAAATATTAAGCCGATTAATGCAATAAATAGGGTTTCTACTAGCAACATAACTACTGGTTGCCAACCCAACTGCGCCAACTCCTGAAAGTTTGTTTTCAGTCCAGCCGCGGCAATAGCAATCACTAGCATCCAGCGTGATAACTCACCAATAGATTGAGTTACGGAGCTTGGCAAAATCTGCATAGATGCAACGACCGATAGCGCCACAAATCCCAATAAGAATGTCGGTATCAGACGTAGGCTGCCCCATCCTAAACGCTGAGATGATTTTTCAGCACCAAAGAAAATAGAGATAAATAAAACGACAGGCAACAAAAGAGCGACTCGGAAAAGCTTCACAACAGTCGCTACATCGCCTGCCTCAGGGCCAAACAACATGCCTGCGGCAACCACCTGCGCCACATCATGAATGGTGGCTCCGAGAAAGATGCCTGCAGGTAAGGCAGTAATATTGAGCAACTGTAATGCGAAGGGATACACCACCATGGCAATAGTGGAGAGGACAGTTACCCCAACCACTACCAGTAGAGTAAATCGCTCACTCTCTTTTGTTTTTGGCAGAACTGAAGCTACCGCTAAAGCTGCTGAAGCCCCGCAAATACCAACGGATCCTCCCGCAATCAATCCAAAGTCTGGGGATAGCTTTAAGAGCTTAGCCAGGAAGAACCCTAGGGCTACCGTGGCAGCAACTGCAAACATCACCATTAATCCAGTATTCAAACCGATTGCGCCAATATCAGCAAACGTAATTCGAATACCCAGAAATGCAACGCCCAAACGCAGAACTGTTTTGGCGCAAAAATCAATTCCTGGCTTTACTGCCTCATTGAGATATAGAAAATGGAGTGATAAACCAATCAGTAATGCGTATAACAACTGTGGGCCACCATAGTTCTCAGAAAGAAAACTGGTGGACATGGCAATGACCAAACAAACCAACAGTCCGGGTATATTTTTCCGAGTAGCAGTCAACATCAAACTAAGCTACTAACTCACTGAAATACTCATGTTGAGTAGTATTTAAAGTGGAGACACGCCACTCTAGAGGCTCATCCTGAATACCCAGCGCTACCCTTCTGATAATTAGCACAGGAGACTCTGGATTTAATCCAAGCCATTCAGCATGTTGCTTCCCTGCTAAGCCGGCACGCAAACGCTCACTACTTCGAACAACGGTCTGACCGTATTCCATTTGATACATTTGGTAGATGCTACCTTTACGATCAATAAAGTCTGCTCGGCTTAAATTTTTAAACCTTTGTTTATCTAGCGTGATCTGATCGATCATGACGCACTGATCTTCCAATGACAGGCGATTGGTAATTCTCCAAACGGGGGCGCCTTCTTTTATCTCTAGCTTACTTGCCTCTTCTTTATTGGCAGTAGCGCTATTCAAGGAGACTAACTCAACTTTGGGGTAAACCTTTTTCTCAGCATCGTGTTTAACAATGTGGAAAAAATAATATAGAAGTCTTTTGAGATCATGCTCAACAACATAGGTGCCCCTGCCTTGGCGTCGGACTACAATACCTTCCGCAACCAACTCGTCCACCGCTTTGCGCAGGGTACCTATAGATACATCTAACTCTTTTGATAAATCCTTTTCGGCAGGCAATGCCTGCCCCATAGGATATCGACCCCTAACCAAATCCTCGGTGATCTTTTGCTTGACTTCCTCGTAAGCGGTCAGGTTTCTCATGCTGCAGTCTTATGCTGATTCGTATAAACGAGTCAATACAAACTCACGGTGACCAAGAATTTCAGAAGCAGTCAATTCACCATCAGCTGTACGCTTCAAGCACTCCAACAACTTATCTCCCGCTTGATCCATATTCTCTTCGCGACGCAATAAGCCAGACACATCAACGTCGATATGCTCACCCATAGTACGAACAGTCTTTGGATTAGCGCAAATCTTAATCACCGGAAGAATTGCATTGCCGATCACATTACCCTGACCTGTTGGGAAGAAGTGAGCAGTAAAGCCGGCAGCTGCGCATAAGGTCACCATTTCAGCTGCAGCTGATGATGAGTCCATGAAATGCAGTCCAGGAATCTTTGGCTCCTCACCCTTATCCAGCACGCTATCCACAATACATTTCTTACCAATTTTCTGGATATTACCCAAAGCCTTCTCTTCAATTGTTGTTAATCCACCTGCAATATTGCCTTTGGTTGGCTGAGAGTCAGAGAGATCACTCGTCTTATGACGCTCAATCACATCCTGGTAGCGATCAAACATCTCGCGGAACTTTTTCTTAACTTCAGGAGTGCGGCAACGCGCTTCAACCAAATGTTCGCCACCAGTTAACTCGGTAGTTTCACCAAACACCATGGTGGAGCCAATTTCATACAACTTATCAAAAGCATCGCCTACGGTTGGGTTTGCACCACATCCAGAAGTAGTATCGGATTCGCCGCATTTGGTAGAAACCCATAACTCAGATAATGGAGCGGAAACACGTTTTTGCTTAGATGCATGCTTCATCATGTTGTAGGCGGCTTTACTAGCGGAAGCAATGGTTGCTGTGTCGCCATTACCTTCAATCCAGAATCCCTCAACTGGCTTGCCTGATGCCTTGATGCCATCAACGATAATTTTTGTCCACTGCGGCTCAATACCGATAACCACTACAGCGGCTACGTTTGGATTGGAGCCTGTACCGATTAAGGTGCGAAAGTGTAAATCCAAGTCAGCTCCGAACTGTAAACGACCATAGGAGTGAGGGATTGCCATCGTTCCCTTGATGTTGTTTGCAACTGCTTCACAGGCAGCATTGGATAAGTCATCCAAAGGCAAAATCAATACGTGATTACGAATACCCATGCGGCCGTTTTCACGGCGATAACCTAAAAAGGTCGCGTCTTTCAAATTAGTCATTTTTTATATCTCTCTCAATGAGTAGGTAGGTCAGGTGCCGGATTACCAGCGCTTAGTTTTTACGTTTTGGACGTGAAGGTGCTCGCCCTTTTTGATTGGGGCTACTACCTTGCCAATATCAACGCCGTATTTCATGACCGTGTCACCTGGTTTGAAATCGTTCAATGAAATTTTGTGACCAATAGGAATATCACTTTCAGACTTGATATTCAAAGTAAGGTCGCCATCCATTACCCAACCAATTAAGTCAGTTCCGGCCTTGACGCCCTCAACTACTACTACACCTACGCCATCTGCTGGCTCATGCACGACAAAGTGGATCATTACTATCTCCTCAATAATCTCGTTTATAAAAAAACTACTCAGTCCATGACTGGCGGATGCCAGTCTGAATTTCTTCCACAACTACATCTGAAACTGTGACGCCATTACTAAATCCTGTAGCGCGCTGCTGAAAACGACGTTGTCCAGGAAGACGAGTACCAGCATCGGCACTAAGAACCTGTAAAAAATCCCGCATCGGCTAGCAAAAATAGATGCGCCCGCTAAACCAGGATCAATCGTTAATATCAACTGACCAATACGTGGGCGATTGCCTTTAGGGTCAAAAAAGGAATCCGCTTCATAAGAAAAGCGGCTTCCTGAAAGTCCAACTACCAGCAACTCAACGATGAGGGCAAGTAAGGCTCCTTTATCACCACCCAAAGGAAGCATTAAGCCCTTCAAGCCTTCTTGTGGATCAGTGGTTGGCTTGCCCTCCGCAGACAATGCCCACCCTTCTGGAATAGCTTGACCATTTTTTGCCGCAACCAAGAGTTTTCCGCGAGCTACTGCAGAAAGCGACATATCTATAACTAAAGGGTCGCTGCTAGTAGGAAAAGCTGCGGCCAGGGGATTAGTTCCAAAGATGGCTTTCGTACCGCCAACCATAGGCATCGCAGCTGGCGTATTTCCGAATATCAGAGAGACGTAACCTGCTCGGGCTGCAGCCTCAACATAATGCCCAGCAACGCCAAAATGATGGCTGTTAGTTACAGCTACCAAACCAAGACCATTTTTGGAGGCTAGATTCACCGACAGGTCAGTTGCGAACCGAAGCGCAGGAAAAGCCAGGCCATCACGTGCGTCGACCAAAGCGGCTGCCGTTTTAAATGGACGTACCCGTAATTTAGAGTCCAATTCGATACGGCCATTTTTTGCATGCGCAGCATATTGGGGAACTCTCGCTAAACCATGTGAAGCTAGCCCATCTAGCTCCGCTAGCGCTAGAAACTGCGCAGTCTCAAAAGCCGCCTTTGAAGTGATCCCAGCGGCCTGAAGGCCTGAATTTGCCAGTGCAAGAATCTCTGAATAGCTTAAATTCATCGATGACCCCTCTGTATGAGGTAGCCAAAACGCAGGGTTTTCAGGGCTTGACTAGATCTAGCTTTAGGGAAGAGAATAACTGACATATCTGAATCATATAGATGATTTAGATATCTTGCAATACCCAATTCTTAGTGCAGCGCAGAGAGTGTCTTGAAATGCTGCAGGATTGATGGGGGAGACAGCAACAATGAATAAGCATATAACTATTAAATAGCAGTTGAGTATATTTTTTACATAGCGAAGTAGCTAAGATATAAAGATTAAATTACCACTGGAGGTCACCGATGTTTGAGAATAAAAAATATAAGTTCAGTAGACGTTTAGTTTTACTTGCAGGAGCGCTTACCCTTGCATTACCTCAATTAGCAACAGCGCAATCCTGGCCAACAAAACCAATTAAATTAATTATTCCTTTTGCAGCTGGTGGAACCACTGACATTCTTGGTCGACTCTTAGCCCAGCAATTAACAAAAGATCTGGGACAGAACGTCATCGTTGAAAATAAAGGTGGCGCCGGTGGTAATATCGCCGCTGAATTTGTAGCCCAATCACCCGCAGATGGCTACACCATCATGCTTGCCTCTGGAAGTATGCTTACCGTAAATCCTAGTTTGTATAAAAAATTGCCAGTTAATTACAGCAAAGATTTTGTGAACATTACCAATGTTGCTAGCGGACCAATGCTGCTATCTGTTAGCAACAAAATTCCAGTCAAGAATTTAAATGAATTTATTACCTATGCAAAAACTAAAGATCTCAATTTTGGATCTGCGGGTATTGGTAGCCAAGTTCATATGGCTGCTGAAAACTTAACCTACTCTGCCAACATTCCGGCGACCCATGTACCTTATAAGGGTGAGTCTGCTGCCATCAATGATTTAGTGTCGGGACAAATAGACTTTATGGTTGGCAACCTCACTGCCGCAACAGGTTTTGCAAAAGGTGGTCAGATTAAGCCGATTGCCGTTACTAGCGCTAAACGTGTCAAGCAACTTCCCGATGTTCCAACGGTTGCCGAAAGTGGTATCCCTGGATTTGAGAGCACGGGCTGGTTTGGTTTGGTGGCACCGGCCAACACTCCAAAAGTCATTACGGACAAAATCTATGATGCTACTGTTAAGGCAGTGAAGTCAGATGCTATGCAAAAAAGCTTAGAACTGAATGGCTTAAGCCCGGTGGTGAATTCTCAGAAAGACTTTGATGCTCAGATTAAAGCAGAGCTTGCTAACTGGGAGAAAGTCATTAAGGGTCGTAATATTAGCGCCCAGTAATGATTGCTGGCGAGGTATAAAAAGCGAGGATTTATCCTCGCTTTTTCTTTTCCAATAAATTATTTTTATGTAATCTGCCTAATTAATAACATCGAACCAGCAAACACCAATATTGACCCATAGGCGATACGCATGGAGGCATTGCTCAGCCTAGTATGAACATTGGTGCCTGCCCAAATTCCCAAGAAAGTCACAGGCAATAAGCAAACTGCAAGGCCGATTACCTCCCAACTCAAGATGAGTCCCGTCACCAGCATTAAGGTGAGTCGCAAAAATGTCAGCATAAAAATAGCGAATGCCATCGTTGCGCGAAGTACCTTGGGATTATTAATTCTTAAACCGAGATAAGAGACGTATACCGGCCCGCCAGTCGCAAAAAGAGCTGTAAATACACCGCCAAAGAATCCAAATGGCATTGCCCACCATTTATTAATTGGATCTCGAGACTCGACATTTCGCTGTACTAAAAGACGGATACCGTTAATGGCTGCAAATGTCCCAAGAATTAGCAGCAAGGGTTCGCTTGGCGCCTTTATCAATAAAAAGATACCCAAGACCATGCCGATTAAGCTAAAAGGAAATAGCCATTTCAATTCTTGAATATTCGCGTCGCTTGATGACTTCCTGCCGACGTAAAGAGAGGCGCAAATATCAATGATGACCATCATTGGTACCACGACCTTTAGCGGATACATCTGAACCAATAGAGGTACGGATACTATTGACGAACCAAATCCAGAAATTCCAAAGATGAAGAATCCGCAAAGAACTATTAAAGCTGCTAGCGCAAATGAGGCCGGCTCGATCAATTCAAAGATATTAAGCCTCTACCAAAATAGTCTCGCCCGGCTTGACCATCGTAAATTGAACGGGTCTATTTTCAATTTCTAAACCTCGAGATTGCAGATGGACTGCCGTGAAATAAGAATCCTCCAAAGATCCTGCATCAGGAAAATCCTCGCGATAGTGCGCCCCTCTGGAGTTTTCACGAGAAAGAGCAGCCTCTGTGACGGACTTACTCACCAAAATGAGATTGTTTAGATTCATCCAATCCTGCCATGTAACACTGTACTGCCTTTGGATATCACCCACTCCCATTTGGTCTAACTGCTGACCTAACTGATCTAACTTAGTACGGGCACGCAATAAACTGTCTTTAGTTCTAGATATACCTACGTCATCCCACATGCACTCTGCAAGAGCATCTCGAATCGATTCAATATCGCCGGCCGACCTCTTTAATGGAGCCTCATGCGCCTTGATGCTAGCGCGCACCTCATCCATATTGCACTCTTGAAGACTCTGGGATACAACCCAATTTGCCATTTCCTCACCAGCAATGCCGCCAAATACTGTGGAGTTAGCTACACCATTGCCACCTAGGCGATTGGCTCCATGCACCCCCCCGGTATCTTCACCTGCAGCAAATAAGCCTGGCAATTCTGTGCTGCAGTCCGCCTTGAAGATTAATCCACCCATCATGTAATGCGCAGTTGGAACAACCTCTACTAGATCTCCTGCCAAATCAAAGCCGCTGTCTGCACATCGCTCGACCATGCCTTTAAATAGCTTGCGCACATTATCAGGGCCAAGGTGACTCATCTGGATATAGACGCCGCCATTAGGAGTTGCTCTACCGGCTCTTATTTCAGAATTAATAGAGCGAGAAACAATATCTCGAGTAGCGCGTTCATTGCGTGGATCATAGTTACCCATGAAGCGCTCTTTATTGCCATTCAAGAGATAGCCGCCAGCGCCACGTAAACCCTCCTCTAAAACTGTACCTGTCATACGTGTGTCTGAGCCAGCGAGAAGTCCAGTAGGATGAAATTGCACCATCTCCATGTCACGCAAAGTCAGGCCTGCACGAAGCGCCATGGCTAAGCCATCACAACTCTTATCACCCGAAGGCGTGTGGTACTTGTACATAGTGGGTCCGCCACCTGTAGCCAACAGAACCGCTTTAGCTCGCACCAGAGTGAACTGACCAGTCGTCATATTGAGCATCAATACGCCAGCAAGCGACTTTCCATTAGCGCTATGAATTAACTCAACCGCCCTATGCTCCTCAAGACGATGAATTCCTCTAGCCCATACCTGCTCAGCCAGTCGACTGATAATTTCAATTCCGGTTAAATCGCCTTTGTGGACTGTGCGGTCAAAAGTTTGCCCAGCGAACGCTTTTTGATGAACCGTGCCATCTGGATTGCGATCAAAGAAACAGCCAAGCTCATTCTCAAGCTCACGAATGCGTTCAACCGCCTTGTTTACCAATGTCCAAGCTAACTCTTGGTCCGATAGCCATTTGCCACCTTCGATTGTGTCCATGAAATGACGTTCAACAGAGTCGCCCTCTGCCAGCGCCACGTTATAACCACCCTGCACCATGCGAGTACAGCCGCATTTGCCCAGCAAGCCCTTTACGGCAATGGTGATGTGTAGATTGGGGTTAGTTTGGTGTGCGTGCAGAGCGGCAAAAAGTCCTGCACCACCAGAACCAAGAATAAGAATGTCTGTCTCAAGTGTGGCGATATTCATAAGGAAATTCCTAAGCTCTTTAATACGGCCTCTTTATTACGTGCAACATCACTTTTCACTTCTTGATAAATGCTGCCGCCATGACTATCCATTGCCACTAGCAAGGGGCCAAAGTCTTTGATCTTGAAACGCCAGAGGGACTCTGGGTTGAGATCATCCATATCCACATCTTCAATCTGCTCAATCCATGTTGTCTCTAACGCTGCTGTACCGCCAATAATTGCTAGGTACACGCCGCCAATTTCCTGAAAGGCTGCTGCAGAGTCATCGCGCATACCGCCCTTACCTACAATCATTCGAACGCCATTTTCAGTCATCAATGGACGAGTAAAACGCTCCATACGATCTGAGGTGGTGGTGCCAATGCAGATTGGCTGATACCCGGCTGGGAATTCTTCACTCACCGCTACCTTGCGTACATTAGGAGCCGTATGAATCACTGCATGACCATTGAGATCAAAGCGAGTTTTTCGACCCTTATCAAACATATGAATTTGCGTAGCATCCCGAATACCAAATAAGGTGTTTTGCAGGGTCACTGTGTCATTAATGCGCAGCTTACGAATATCTGATTCGCTAACAGGAGTTGGAAGCTTGTAATGAGCCATCTTTTTCCTAGAATCCGTAAGTCACACCATCAGGCGTGAAGGTTGCCCGCGCTCTACGAGCTGAGTGGCACTGCATATTGACGGCTACTGGATTTAAAGTGATATGAGTATGAGCGAGCTCCACATGAACAGCAAATGCTGTGCCGTCACCGCCCAAACCTTGGGGGCCGATACCTAATTTGTTCACGGCAGCAGTTAATTCTTGCTCTAACTTGGCACCTTCTTCATCGCTGCATACGCTACCTAATGCCCTTGTAGCAGCGCGCTTAGCCATCGTGACACATTGCTCAGAGGTGCCGCCGATGCCAACACCAACAATCGTTGGTGGGCAAGTCTTGCCTCCCGCAGACACAACGCTCTCAATCACAAAGGCTTTAACGCCATTAATTCCATCAGCAGGAATGGCCATCTTCAAAAAAGAATTGTTTTCTGAACCGCTTCCTTTGGGAACCATCTCGATTTCAATCATCTCATCCTCATCACAAAAATCGATGCTGATTGCCGGCATATCAATACCGCAGGATGTGTGATTGTTCTTGCGTGTG
>Ga0209085_1002510_pt1 | contig 10443 bp, 9 predicted proteins | sample C_131016_EF_Meta_FD_187310 | JGI IMG/M metagenome (GOLD analysis project Ga0209085, IMG submission 187310) | Freshwater microbial communities from Lake Croche, Canada to study carbon cycling - C_131016_EF_MetaG (SPAdes) (version 2) | ecosystem: Environmental > Aquatic > Freshwater > Lake | place...
CAACGCAACAAACGCCAGGCGCTCATTGCAATTCCTTTTACTCCATATGTCTCAATTGCTGTGACGGCATATGAGGAACATGATGGGTAATACTTACAACGCGGCCCAAACATAGGAGAGATCCATTTTTGGTACACCTTGATAGGTGCGATCAAAAACTGCCTCACTTTTGATTGGCCTTCTCGGAAAACTTTTTTAGAAGTTGTCCGACAATGTTTGTGATCTCCTGGGAAACGTCTGCGTCGTTTGCACTGTTAAGTGCTCGGATCACCAATAAACCACCGGTAGGTAGTTGTTGGTAAATATCTCGAAGTGTGTGTCGAGCCTTGCGAGCAATTCGATGGCGTGTTACAGATCCGCCAACATTTTTACTAATGATTAATCCCGCGCGAGCAGGTTGATCCAGATTGGTTGGGTAGAGATATCCGACAAAGTTTTGGGTTGAAAACCTCAAACCACTCTTTGTTGCGCGCGCGAAATCGGCGCTCTCAGTAAGGCGTGCGCTTTTTGCAAGCACGGGTATCGGTTATGAACCCTTATGCAGAAAGCTTGGCGCGACCCTTGCCGCGACGAGCAGCAAGTACTGCACGGCCTGCGCGGGTTGCCATACGGGCACGGAAGCCATGCTTCTTGGCACGACGACGTGTGTTGGGTTGGAAGGTGCGCTTTGTCATTGAAAACTCCTAATAATGAACTTCTACTGCGGGCCAGAAATACGGGGGAAGCAAGGAGGTAACGGTAGAGGTCTGGGGATAAGCCGGTCAAACTGGCGGATTGTTGTTGTGAGGGGTGGGGTGATTGTGGATAACCAGTTGCTTTTTTAGCCAAACCGCTCTACTTTTCACTCCCCCTCCACAGGTAGATCACTTTCGGGGGTTATGCAGGGCTCAACCTGGGGTTTAGACCACAGGTTGTGGATAACCCTGTGGATGAGTTTTTCTATGGAATCGAGGCCTTGGTGAGCGTTATTGAAGTTGAGCTAACCACTTTGTGGGGCCGGGTAATTGAGGAAGTTGCGATCAATGCGCCTCAACATCGAGCATTTTTGCAGTTAACAAAACCATTGGGTCTTCTTCACAATGACGATGTAACAACTTTATTGGTCGCAGCTCCTAATCTTTTTGCGAAAGATGTTTTAGAAAGCCGTTTGCGCACAGTTGTTAGTGATGTTTTGACTCGCGAGCTTGGATCGACCACAAATATTGCAGTTACTGTCGATGAAACTTTAGAAGTTGTTGCCACTCCATCTCAAGATGTTGAAGTTGAGTTTGTTGCTCCAAAAAGCGGAATGGGTCGCGATGACTCACCGGTTTCAAAATCTGTTGATACTTCAACTTTAAACCCGCGTTACATTTTTGAAACTTTTGTTATTGGTGCGTCTAATCGTTTCGCGCACGCAGCAGCTGTTGCGGTGGCAGAAGCACCCGCTAAGGCATACAACCCATTATTTATTTACGGTGAATCTGGTTTGGGAAAGACCCACTTACTTCACGCTATTGGTGCATACGCTCAAGAACTATATGGAAATGTACGTGTTAAGTATGTTTCATCAGAAGAGTTCACAAATGACTTTATTAACTCGATTCGTGACGATAAAGCATCTGCCTTTCAACGTCGTTACCGCGATCTAGATATTTTGTTGGTTGATGATATTCAGTTCTTGGAAAATAAAGAGCGTACACAAGAAGAGTTCTTCCACACTTTTAACACTTTGTATAACGCAAACAAACAGATTGTTATCTCAAGTGACCGACCACCAAAGCAGTTAACAACTTTGGAAGATCGTCTACGCTCTCGATTTGAGTGGGGTTTAATTACAGATATTCAACCTCCTGAGTTAGAAACACGTATTGCAATTCTTCGCAAAAAAGCCGCGCAAGATAAGTTGAATGCACCAGATGATGTTCTTGAATATATTGCGAGCAAGATTTCAACAAATATCCGCGAACTTGAAGGTGCGTTAATTCGTGTTACCGCTTTTGCGTCTTTAAATCGTCAAAGTGTTGATTTATCGCTGGCTGAAATTGTTTTAAAGGATTTAATTCCAAACGAATCTAACCCAGAAATTACCGGCGCAACCATCATGGCTCAGACTGCGGCCTACTTCAGTCTGACGATCGATGATTTGTGTGGAACATCCCGATCTCGAGTGTTAGTAAATGCCCGACAAATTGCGATGTATTTATGCCGAGAGCTCACAGAGCTTTCATTGCCGAAAATCGGCCAAACATTTGGTGGACGTGACCACACAACGGTTATGCACGCCGATAGAAAGATCCGTCAACTGATGGCTGAGCGCCGTTCGATCTATAACCAGGTCAATGAGCTCACCACCAGAATTAAGCAGCAAGCTAGATAGACCACGGTTGATTTGGGCTATATGTCCGAATTGCCACTCTTTACCCCCAGTTGGGGACAAGTTGTGGATAACTGTGGAGAATTAGGGCAACACCGTGGATAACCTCGGTGGATTAACTAGAGAGAAGGGTGTGGTTGATATGAAGCAGAGTTATACCCACACCTTTCCACTAGTTATTCACACCATATACAAAACCAATCCCCGCACTGAGCAGGGGTTTTATAACTTACCCACAGAAAATCGCTCTAGTTACTACGACTACCTTTATATACATACATCCAGTTACACGAATAACCTTTCCACACACACTTTAAATTACGAGAATCTCAAGAGTCGAGGATAGAAATGAAATTTACAGTCGAGCAATCAGCGTTAGCCGATGGGGTTAACTGGGTTTCACGCTCTCTATCCACTCGTCCAATTAAAACCGAACTCCTTGGAATTGTTATCGATGCATCCGGTAATGAAGTCTTTTTGTCAGCATCTGATTTAGAAACAGCAAGCAAGGCACATTTTGCAGCTGAGGTAAAAGAGCCAGGCAAGGTTTTAGTACCAGGAAAACTACTGGCGGAAATTTCACGTTCACTTCCTGATAAACCAATTACTTTTGTTTTAGATGGCACTCGTGTTGCAGTTACTAGCGGCAGTGCAAAATTCACACTTCCAACACTGTCAGTCGATGAATATCCAAACCTGCCAGAACTTCCAGACTCAACAGGAACAGTTTCAAGTGACACTTTTGCAACAGCTGTTGCACAGGTTGCTATTGCTGCAGGCCGCGATGACTCACTACCTACACTTACTGGTGTACATGTGGAGATCAACGAGGACACAGTTACTTTTGCAGCAACAGATCGCTACCGATTAGCTGTTCGTGAAATCCAATGGACACCAACTGCCCCAAACACTTCTACAACAGCGTTGCTTCGCGCTCGCACAATTGCAGATGCTGCTAAATCACTTACAGGTTCCAAAGATGTTTCCCTTTCATTCGCACCTAACACAAACAACGATCGACTAGCTGGTTTTGCAGGCGATGGAAAAACAATGACATCACGCATGTTGGATGGAACATTTCCCCCATACCGACACCTACTTCCACAAGAGGTAACAACAACTGCTCTTATCGAAGTTGCAACACTTCTAGATTCTGTTCGTCGTGTGGCTCTTGTTACAGACAAGACAGTCCCACTACGTCTTGATTTTGCAAACAACACACTGTCCCTTGAAGCTGGCGCCGGTGAAGAAGCACAGGCGACAGAAGCAATTGAAATTCTATTAACAGGAGAAGCTATCTCGATTGCATTTAACCCAACATTTCTTGCAGATGGATTAAATGCGGTTGGAACAAAATTTGTTCAAATCTCATTTACCGGTCCAAGTAAGCCCGCGATCTTGATGGGTAAGAGCGATAAAGATGGTGCGGTAATTGAAAACTACCGTTACCTATTAATGCCAATGCGTTACGCGTCGTAACACCCCATTTGTATTAAGGACCTCTAGTGCGTATTAACAAGTTGGCTCTCACCAATTTTCGTTCTTATAATTCACTAGAGCTAGAACTCGAACCTGGTGTTATTACATTTATCGGCGATAACGGTTCTGGAAAAACAAACATCGCTGAATCACTAATCTACCTAGCCTTTCTCTCCTCTCACCGTGTTGCCAACAATGTGCCACTTATTTCTCTTGGTAACCAACAAGCAATTATTCGTGCCGAAGTTCAACGCGATGATCGCACTCTACAAATTGATTTAGAGATCAATGCAAGTAAAGCAAACCGCGCACGTATCAATGGCAACCCAACACGTAGTCAACGAGAATTGTTAGGTGCAATCCAAATTGTTTACTTCTCACCAGAAGATTTAGACCTTGTGCGCGGCGAACCCGGCAACCGCAGGGATTTTCTAGATCGTTTACTTATTACCCGAACCCCACGCTTAGCAGGGGTTATTGCAGATTATGAGCGTGTAGTTAAACAACGCAATGCACTATTAAAAACTCGGACATCTGCTGCCGCACTTGTTCCTTGGAATGAACAACTCATTAAATTAGGCGCAGAGTTAACCGCTGAACGTATTGCATTAATTGATGCTTTAAACCCATGGGTTGCCAAAAACTACGCAAACCTCAATGAGGTTAAACCAGCTTCTATTTCTTACAAATGCAGCACTAATGGCGTTACTAAAAATATCGACGACAATATCACCGTCTTAACTGCACGTTTGGAAGAGGTTGCCTACCAAGAAATCGAACGTGGTGTTTCTTTAATCGGCCCACATCGCGATGATCTTCATTTACAAATAGGAGATTTTCCAGCAAAAGGTTATGCAAGCCACGGTGAATCATGGTCAATGGCTATTTCGCTACGTATCGGATCTTTTAATCTTTTAAAATCTGAAGGCTCTTCCCCTATTCTTATTTTGGATGATGTTTTTGCAGAGCTTGATACTTCACGCCGAATTCAATTAATGTCTGCCACACAATTAGCAGAACAAACATTTATCACTGCAGCTGTAGAAAGTGATCTACCCGCAGAATTATTAACACAAAAGTTTTATGTGACACCAGGTGTTGTTAAGAAAGGAAAGAATTAATGACAAAACGCGACTTAGCTCTAGATCTTTTTAAATCATTTAAAACAGGTGTGACAAGAAAACCAAAAAAACCTGCACCAACAATGCGAGTTGGACAACCAGGTGACCCTGAATTAATCGGCGGAGTGTTAAGCGATCTTGTGTCAGATCGCGACTGGGATTCTGGATTAGCTGAAGGAAATCTTTTTGTTAACTGGAAAAAAATTGTTGGTGATGAAATTTCAGAACACGCACAACCGATTTCTATTTTAGATAATGTGTTAACAATTCAAAGTTCATCAACTGCTTGGGCGACGCAACTACAATTAATTTCAAATGACTTACTGGCCACGATCCAAAAAGATGCCACAGGGGTTTTAATTGAGCGGCTTGTAATCATCGGCCCCCAAACCCCGACTTGGAAAAAAGGAATCCGCACAATCCGCAATGCTCGCGGTCCTCGCGACACCTATAACTAGCTCTTTCGGGCTAGAACTCGGCTGGCGCCACTAGATCCCCTCAACTCCACGCTCAAAGTTCGGCTATACCCGTCCACAGGGCTTTTTTCGGCTATTTATTATCGCCATTTATGACTAGGATAACTCCATTCCGAGAGGTCAATCCTCTCCATAAGCCCTCAGGGCTGGTTTAACCGATTTTCTAGGAAAGGAGTTGCCGTGGCCGAGAGCTCCTATAACGCCAGCAACATCACCGTCCTGGAAGGCCTGGAGGCGGTTCGAAAGCGCCCAGGAATGTACATCGGCTCCACTGGAGAGCGCGGCTTGCACCACCTGGTTTATGAAGTCGTCGACAACTCAGTAGATGAAGCCTTAGCTGGATATTGCACCGAAATCAACATAACCCTTATGGCTAATGGTGGTGTTGAAGTAATCGATAACGGCCGCGGAATTATGAAGCCTTAGCTGGATATTGCACCGAAATCAACATAACCCTTATGGCTAATGGTGGTGTTGAAGTAATCGATAACGGCCGCGGAATTCCAGTCGATATTCACCCAGTTGAAAAGAAACCAGCTCTCGAAGTTGTTCTTACAGTTTTACACGCCGGCGGAAAGTTTGGCGATGGTGGCTATTCAGTATCTGGTGGATTACACGGTGTTGGTATCTCTGTTGTTAACGCACTCAGTACAGATCTTTCTGTAATTGTGCAACGCGATGGAAATTTTTGGTACCAAGATTACAAACTCGGTGTTCCAACAGCGCCAGTTCGCAAAGGTGATACATCTACAAAATCCGGAACAACCGTTCAATTCTGGCCATCAAAGGAAATTTTCGAAACTACAGATTTTTCTTTTGAGATTTTATCAACACGTTTTCGTGAAATGGCATTCCTTAATAAAGGTTTAATTTTAACTCTTACCGATATGCGCGACGGGCACGTTGATGAAAAAGGTGAACAGTTAACTGTTCGCTATGAGTATGACGGCGGTATTGCAGATTTTGTTAAGCACCTTAATTCAACTCGCGGTGAAACACACAAATCAATTATTTCTTTTGCGTCAGAAGATAAAAAGAACAAAATTGCCCTTGAAGTATCAATGCAATGGAACGCAGGTTTTTCTGAATCTGTGTACACGTTTGCAAATACGATTCACACCCACGAAGGTGGATCCCACGAAGAAGGTTTCCGAACTGCACTAACTTCGATTGTTAATAAATTCGGTGAAGAGCAAGGTTTTATTAAAAAGAAGGATGATCGTCTAACAGGTGATGATGTTCGTGAAGGTTTAACTGCAATTGTTTCTATCAAATTGGCAGACCCACAATTTGAAGGACAGACAAAAACAAAACTAGGCAATTCAGAGGCAAAGACGTTTACTCAAAAAATTGTTAATGAAGAGTTAACAAGTTGGTTTGAACAAAACCCAGCTGAAGGCAAAGAGATTGTTCGTAAAAGCATTGATGCAGCCGCAGCTCGTGTTGCAGCACGCAAAGCACGCGATCTAAGCCGTAATCGCAAAGGATTACTTGAAGGTCGTGGAATGCCTGGCAAGTTAGCTGATTGTCAATGGACCGATCCTGCAAAGTGCGAGCTATACATTGTCGAAGGTGACTCTGCCGGAGGATCAACAAAAGGTGGCCGTGATTCACGCAATCAAGCAGTGCTTCCAATTCGCGGAAAGATTTTAAATGTTGAAAAAGCACGCATTGATCGCGTTTTACAAAACAATGAAGTTCAAGCGTTAATTACAGCGCTCGGTACAGGTGTGCACGATGATTTTGATGTCGATAAGTTGCGCTATCACAAAATCATTTTAATGGCAGATGCTGACGTTGATGGACAACATATCCGCACACTTCTTTTAACTTTATTGTTCCGTTTCATGCGTCCATTAATCGAACAAGGTTTTGTGTACTTCGCACAACCGCCTTTGTATAAATTAAAGTGGGCTGGCAAAGAACCGGTTGAGTACGCATTTAGTGATCGCGAACGAGATGGCATGATCGAATTAGGTGTTGCTGCAGGAAAGCGTCTTCCAAAAGATGATGGAATTCAGCGCTTCAAAGGTTTGGGTGAGATGCCAGCAAAAGAGTTGTGGGATACAACTATGGATCCAGAGCATCGCGTGTTGGTTCGCGTCACACTAGATGATGCTGCAGCTGCAGATGATTTGTTCTCAGTACTTATGGGTGAAGATGTTGAAAAGCGCCGCGCATTTATTCAGCGCAACGCTAAAGACGTTAGGTTCTTGGATATCTAATGGATGAGTTAAACCCAAATAACTTAGAAAACTTTGACAAGATCGACACAGTTGATCTTCAAGTTGAGATGGCTCGCTCTTATCTTGACTATGCGATGTCAGTTATCGTCGGTCGCGCACTTCCAGATGTTCGAGATGGTTTAAAGCCAGTTCATCGCCGCGTTTTATATGCAATGTATGACGCTGGTTATCGGCCAGATAAAGGTTATTACAAGTCTTCACGCATTGTTGGTGACGTCATGGGTAATTACCACCCACACGGTGACACTGCGATTTACGACTCCGTAGTGCGTTTGGCTCAACATTGGTCACTTCGTTATTTATTGATCGATGGAAACGGAAACTTCGGTTCTCCTGGAAACGACCCTGCAGCAGCTATGCGTTACACCGAAGCACGTTTGTCTTCACTTGCCATGGAAATGATGCGAGATATTGATGAAGACACAGTCAATTTCATTCCAAACTATGACGGCCGTTCACAAGAACCAACAGTTCTTCCAAGCCGCCTTCCAAATCTTTTAGTAAATGGTTCTGCAGGTATTGCAGTTGGAATGGCAACAAACATTCCACCCCACAACCTGCGTGAAATTGGTGAAGCCGTTATTTACTCTCTAGAACATCCAGAGATGAAACAAGAAGATTTACTCAATGAATTAATTAAAATCGTTAAAGGTCCAGACTTTCCGACAAAAGGGCTGATTGTTGGTCGCACAGGAATTGAAGAGGCCTATCGCACAGGCCGCGGATCAATCACCATGCGCGCAGTTGTTCAAGTTGAAGAGATCAACAAGCGCACCTGTCTAGTTATTTCTGAGCTTCCATATCAAGTTAACCCAGACAACCTTGCTCTTAAAATCGCAGAGCTTGTTAAAGATGGAAAAATCAAGGGCATCGCAGATGTTCGCGATGAGGGTAACGAGCGCTTAGGACAACGACTTGTAATTGTCTTGCAACAGTCTGCAATCCCAAAAGTGATTCTTAATAATCTATATAAGCAAACACAATTGCAGGACACATTTGGTGCAAACATGTTGGCACTTGTTGATGGTGTGCCGCGCACATTGCGTCTTGATGAATTTATTCGTTACTACATCGAGCACCAAATTGAAGTTATTGTGCGCCGCACCAAGTACCGCTTAGCGGAAAAAGAAAAGCGCGCACATATCCTGCAGGGTTACTTAAAAGCACTCGATGCTTTGGATGCAGTAATTGCTTTAATTCGCGCATCTACAACACCTGAAGAAGCTCGAACAGGTTTGATGAAGTTACTGAGTGTTGATGAAATCCAAGCTAACGCTATTTTGGATATGCAATTGCGTCGTATTGCTGCTTTGGAGCGTCAAAAGATTAATGACGAGTACGACGGATTAATGGCTGACATTGTTGAGCTCAACAAAATTCTTGTAAACCCCGAAAGACAGCGCGAAATTGTTAAGACAGAGCTTTCAGAATTAGTTGCAAAATATGGTGATGAGCGCCGTACACAGATTGTTGCAAGCGAAGGCGATTTCAGCGCAGAAGATTTAATTCCAGACCAAGATGTAGTTGTAACAATTACTCGCGGTGGATATTCAAAGCGCACCATGGCGGATCTGTATCGATCACAACGACGCGGTGGTCGCGGAGTAAAGGGTGCGGCGTTAAAGGAAGATGATGTCGTAGATCATTTCTTTGTGGCATCCACCCATGATTGGTTGTTGTTCTTTACAAACCAAGGCCGCGTCTATCGTTCGAAGGTTCATGAACTACCAGATGCGGGGCGCGATGCACGCGGACAACATGTTGCAAACTTGATGGCATTTAAACCAGATGAGAAAATTGCCGAAGTCTTGTCATTAAAGGATTACACAATTTCTCCATTCCTCGTTCTTGCAACTCGCAATGGTTTAGTTAAGAAAACACCTTTGGTTGAATATGACTCACCTAGAACCGGTGGATTAATTGCAATTACATTGAAACCTGGCGATGAAGTGGTTTCAGCATCACTAATAAACACAGATGATGAATTGTTATTGGTATCAACAAAAGGAATGTCACTGCGTTTTACCGCAGATGATGAATCACTTCGTTCGATGGGCCGTTCAACAAGTGGTGTGATCGGAATGAAATTCCGCGCAGATGACAACTTGTTAACAATGGCGCGCGTTAACGCAGAACAAGCAAAAGATTCATTTGTCTTTACTGCTACCGATGGTGGTTATGGAAAGAAAACCCCAATCGATGAGTATCGATTGCAAGGCCGTGGTGGTATTGGTATCAAAGCCGCCAAGATCGATGAGAATTCACGTGGATCACTTGTTAGCGCATTGGTTTTACGTGATGAGGATGAAGTACTTGCTATTACTTCAGCTGGAACTGTCATGAGAACCCCTGCAGCAGAGGTCCGTCAGACCGGACGCGACAGCATGGGTGTGCGCTTGGTGAACCTTGATGAAGGTGTGAGCCTGTTATCTGTCACTAAGAACGGCGAAGATGAGATTTCAGCGAAAAGTTAGTATGGTTCGCATCCTGAGTTGGTAAGCCGCTAACGCTCGTTTTGGGAGTTAGTGAAGTTCAAGGTAATCTTGCGCTTCTGCAATAAAGAGCAATCTTTACTGCGGGCCCATAGCTCAGCCTGGTTAGAGCGCTTCCCTGATAAGGAAGAGGTCGGTGGTTCAAGTCCACCTGGGCCCACCCGTTCTAATACGGGGACCTAGCTCAATTGGTAGAGCACCGCCTTTGCAAGGCGGGGGTTAGGGGTTCGATTCCCCTGGTCTCCACACAGTTTGTATTCTCCGCATCAACAA
>Ga0209085_1002511_pt1 | contig 10439 bp, 10 predicted proteins | sample C_131016_EF_Meta_FD_187310 | JGI IMG/M metagenome (GOLD analysis project Ga0209085, IMG submission 187310) | Freshwater microbial communities from Lake Croche, Canada to study carbon cycling - C_131016_EF_MetaG (SPAdes) (version 2) | ecosystem: Environmental > Aquatic > Freshwater > Lake...
GTATATGCGACCAAGATAAGGAGTCCGAGTGGAAGACAAAGTGGTTCATAATAGTTCAAATAGGACCATACCATGACAAATACGACGGGGAAGAGATGCAAGCGCGGAATCATGTTATAACACTCGGCCGTTCGGAAATATATCCATAGTCCGGCACATAGGACGGCAATGAGGACCTTTTGGTCATAGGAGATATATTTATCTAAGAGCATTATATAATGTTCACCGAAATATATTTGGAAACGACCAATCCGACATTGACCCTATATGAAATGTTGGCGCCCACCCTATTGTCCAAAATCGCAGTATCGGTATTATTCCATGCCGTCATTTATACCATTGCCACCAACTTATTTAGCCTTATTTTTTTGGGCCGCGCACTTACGGTGAGTGTGAATACGCGATTTATAATGGCCCTCGTCATCATTATGACGGTGGGATATTTTGGCAGATTTTACCATATTAAGGATATATTGAAGGGATACGGTGGAAATATGGAGAAAACGCGGCGTCATATCGACCAACATTACAACACGTGGGTTTTTATCGCATAATTGATGTCCGCTTCCTATAAAATTGAAACGCTTTTTTGCTAATGGTCGTATGGCATTACCCACACACACAATATGGTTTCTTATACAGCATTGATGAAAATGGCCGGCATTATTGCAAATACGGCATATATGATGAACGAATATATCTTATTTAGTCGGTCGAATCAGGCCGTTATTCAAGACCTCCAATATGGCAAAATCGGACAGGTGTATGGGAATGCCACTGAGATTTTGGCGGGATTCGCCTCTTCCCATGACTGTTATGCCCTTGCTGCCAACAAGACGCGGTCCAATACGGCGCAATTCTTGGAAATGGGATTGGACCGCGAGGCCGCTCGCACGTTTCGCAATATAGAGCATGTATATGACTGTCTACAGAATCCGTATGCGGTGATGGCGATGACGGAGCGGATGGCGTGGTCTAATATTGGGTCGGTAATGCAAGACGAAGTGGTCCAAGACCAAGACCAGGTCCAAGACCAATATCCAGTGACAGTAGCGCAGTCGACATCGGACTCGATTATAAGCCTGACTACCTCGATACAAGATTTAGTACCTTTTATCGAAGATAATGCGGCATTTAGTCGCGGATTAGTGCATATTCAGGACCGCTTCGTGGCCCGTGTCCACGGCAGTAAGCGCAATGTCATCCAATACAAATCGGGCATCAAGTATCTGGAGCAACTGGCCGACCCCGACAATGACGAGCTGGCCCAAGAATTGCTAAATTCCGACGATTTCCGGAAATACAAGGCAGAGGTCGAGCGCATGAAGGCGGAGGCGGCCAAACCCGATAATATATTGAATACGCAATCCGTCGATTCGGGGTCGAGTTATTATGCCAAGGGCCGTATTATTTTGGGCACGGTCTACGAACTGTTTTATGCAAAGTCGAGTCATACCCCATTCTTAGACCTCATTAACAAAGTCCGGGTCAAAATCTTGGAATATGTCCGTAAATTGCGTGACAACTATAATTACTATAGTGATATGATACAGGATACTGGGCGCGAAATGGAGGTAATTGCTAAGAAGACGGCGGTTGCATGGGACCGGGCAAAATGGCTGGCGGCAAATGGGGGCTTATTGGTCGCACAGATAGGCGAAGTATTGGTCGATGATGTCGCCCCACTCGCCATCGAATATGTAAAATATATAATTTAATTGAATGGATTTCGGTTAGGTGTATTTACGCGTAAATAATATAAAGATTTTTTATCATAATAACCCATAGGGCGTTTTCCATGAGCACTAATAACAGACCGTTAATTGGTAAATGGAATATGTATTACCATTTACCACATGATAAACAATGGGATTTGTCGAGTTACAAGATAATTATGGAAGATATAGATACAGTCGATAAGTTAATCGCTCTAAACGAGAAACTCCCTGATAATGCAATCAAATTTTGCATGTTGTTTGTGATGCGTAATGGTATAACGCCCCTGTGGGAAGACCCACTTAATCGAACCGGTGGCTGTTTTTCGTTCAAGGTGATTAACAAGGATGTCCCATCGGTCTGGCGGAATTTGATGTATGCCCTTTGCGGCGAGACGCTTTTTTCGGATACGAAAACCCATGATTATGTGAACGGTATTACGATTTCGCCTAAAAAGAGTTTTTGTATTATTAAGATATGGTTGAAGGGATGTGGTATGCAGGACCCCCGTATTATTATACCTATTATGGGATTACCCAAGGAGGGTTGTTTGTTTAAGAAACACGAGCCCGAATTTTAGCAATATTATTTACACGACATTGTGATTATATTTTATAATGATAATGTATAATGCCAGGAACAAATTATAAAAGAAGTAGAGGTGATAGAGATGATAGAGATGAGTTAAAACTTTTTAAAGGAGATGATGGAGTTGGTAGAGATGTGTCAAACCCCGGAAAACATGAAAAAATGGATGTAGTAGATACACCTCAAGCTATTGAAGAACCGCGCATTACAATGCAGTATAACATCATTCAAGGTATGATTCAAGGTATGGAAATTAATATTACCGAAATATATGATTGCAATCAATCTACAAACCAGTTTATTGTAGGAAACAATGAGGGTAGAATTTTAATGGCCGTAGTTATTAAAATTGACACTACAAGCCATGGGCGTAATCACGATAAAATATCAGTTATTCTGGATGCAATTGAAGAATATAGTCGAGATGTAGAACATAAAACACCCGTCAAGATACACGGTTATGTTGTTTATGTTACACACGTACCCGTACCAGGAGGAAGAGGTAAAATAAACATGAAATCGAGAAAAAATAAAAATCGCCACTCAATAAAAAAAATCAAGTCATGAATTCATGAAGCAATTAAAGTTTTTTATCCGTTAAATCTTAGTATATATGGCAATAAACGGTTTAATGCTCTATACTATTTACTGCGATTCCATATAATGAGACCCAGTACTACCAAAAACACAACATCCAATAATAAATGAAATGCATAATAATCGGCTAAAATCGACAACGCCGACTTATTGTCGCTCTTGAATAGAGTATAGACAAATAGAAATCGCGCGGCAATAATGAGGAGAATAAAAAAGCCAACGAAAAAGAAAAAGCTGGATTTCATTATATAAATAATCGATATTTTTATAATGTCTGGACATCCATTTAGATTTTAGACCGACACGTCCGGTTTCGGCGGCGTTTTTTGGTTTTGCGTTTTTTAGAGCCACCTTTCCATGGTTTATTATGTCTGGATTTTGGCGATGGTGTCATTCCGTCCGAAAACTTTTTTGTTTTCCTTCCTCTTGATGAATGTGTATCAATTAGATAGTTTGGTGACTTTGGTGACTTTGGTGAATTTGATGAACTTGGTGAATTTGATGAACTTGACATCGAACTTTTTATATTATTATCGTTTAGCTCATCCGGGTGCGTCAGACTCAAATTTGGTTGTGTAAATGTCAAATTATCTGGTTGTGTAAATGTCAAATTATCTGGTTGTGTAAATGTCAAATTATCTTTGTTGATACGGGTTTTAAGATGTGGCTGGTCTTTAAATGGCTTGATATAAATTCTATATTTATCTCCATATTTTAATTCTTGGTCCCCAGTTTGACACTTATCGGATAATTTACATAGTTTATTAAAAATTTCTTTTTTATTGGAGTCTTCAAATAGATTATTATCAAACTCAAATAGTTTATTACCTCCTGCTATTTTGTGTCCTTCAATATTTTTTCCTGACTCTTTGTCTTCTGACATTTTGTATTTAAATTCATCACCCGATTCATGTGTAATAACAACTTCAATGTCATCTCCCAATATACCAATTAATCTATATATTTCAAAAATAACAACTCTTGACGAACCACCGAAAGCGTACCATGCGGTTGTATCGGTCGGTAAGTAGATTATGATAGGTGTATTTTCATTTGTTACATAATACTTGACAAGAGAATCAATTGCAAGTGAATTTACGTCTTGACTCCATTCTATATGAGCAAACATTAAAAAAGGCAGTTCAAAATTTGGGGTTTTTTCTTCAATTTTTTTTTTAATCTCTTTTACCTTTTCCATTCCAAGTTTTATATCTTTTTCAGTTACACTATCGTCAACTACATCCCAATGTGGGTCCATAATTATTTTATTTTTTTCTAATGGCTTGATAACCTTTTTTTTTTCATTTTCAACACGTCTAAAACAATATACCATATGTGGCAATAAATACTCGGTTGCACCAAGTAATATTGTTCTGGCGTTCGGTTCACTTTGAATATCTTTTTGTATTAATTCTGTTGTCTTTGGTAAATCTTCACTATTAACCGGGTCTAAATTAGAATAGAGTGATAAAACGACTGGTGTTTTTCGCGATTCAATTGAGAAGTCATTGGCTTGTTCGATAAAAAACTTTAGTTTTCCCCTACTCCAATAATCTAAACTACTGGTATTATTAGCGTATTTTCGATTTCGTAAGTAAAATGAACCATCAACGTCATTTACATCGGCATCTTTTTTAAATGGTCTTGTCCAAATGTCATAATTGGCTTTGATTGAATCTTTTATATTAGGCTCTTCATCGTCGGGTACAAATTTAAACATTGTTTCTAAACATATTTTTAAGTTTTTTGCGTTGTCAGGTGCTTTGTCGTGTTCGTTGTCAGGTGCTTTGTCGTGTTTGTTGTCAGGTGCTTTGTCGTGTTCGTTGTCAGGTGCTTTGTTATTGAAAATTAGACCTTCGATTAACTGTCGTCTTTTTTCTATACCGAGTACTTTTTTGACTTCATTAACAACTGCTTTTTTAACCTCTGTATCGTGTTCATTACCTTTAACATAGTTTTCTGTCCTCCATTTTTTTTCATATTTTTGTTTAAATTCTTCAGATACTTCTCCATTTTCGTTTGAATCAATATTTGCCTGGTTTTTACGAAAAGAATCTCTTATTCCGGTAAATGTAAATTCAACGAGAGTCTTACACTCTGTAAATTTTCGATGGTCTACAACATGCTTATCTTCTTCAAAACTCTCGAAAAACGTAGCCATATATATATATCAATGATATTATTTATTTTGTATGTCGTGGTTTTACACCAATTCTCTTTCAATGTTCATTAAAAGGGGGTGAAATGAATAAGATTTGGAACTCTTACCTTGTGGATATTTGATGCTAAAATGTCTATATGGTAAGTTCACTATTTGGGTCTACACCCACGGTTCCGCTTATTTACGATGGTGGCAAAGGCGCCAAACACAGCTTAATCTCACCCAATGACGCCACATCGTACTTTACAATGAGTGGCAAATCATTCCCTAAATACATTTCCAAATGACTACATAGGGGGGTACATTTAATGAAATGCGACAACGACTTCAGCGAAAACTCACCCTGAATCACCGTGGCGGCATCGGGCTTTTGAATGAATTCCATATAGCCATCCGATTCCGAACGATAAATCCGCGAGCTTGCGAAATTACCCTCGCATGAAAATATCAAATCATTGCCTACCGACTTGATTTCTATACGGTCCGATATACCATTCAAATCGCGAATGATTTTCTGGAAATCCGATGTGGGCAAATTGATGACCGTCGAATATTCGACATCGGGCACCACAAGCTCCTCTGCATCGGGCTCGATTAGGCGCAACTTCTGACTATAGCATTGTTTGATGTCGCCATTGTCATATTGGAGTCCCAAATGCGATACAATACCGTCGTGATAGTCCGCATTTTCGATATACATGGATAAAGTGTCGTCGTTCGACATGGTCGAAATCACCTTGAATAAATGGAGTGTATTGGTGCATACAATGATTTTATCGGGATGGCACGTATATTGCTCGAACTTGTGAGCGTCTAGGACCACATTCACTAAGATGGTATGGGTTTTATCGAAATTGATGATTCGGAGACCGTCCTTAGTATAAGTTATTGTCGCGTCGGTCAAAATGTCCTTGATTGCAGTAATCATATTGCGAATCGGTTGGATTTGGACCGTCTTGATAGTCAGGACATTGTTACTTTCGTTCATTTGAATCGATATATTATATATTCAAGCGTGTTTTTATATATTTATACGCTTGAATAATATTGTTGTGTGGTGTTATTTCTTAGATTTACGGGATTTACCTTTTCCTTTCTTTGATTTATGTTTACCTTTGCTTTTATTTCTTTTATTTTTACCCGTATGGCGTGTTCGGGTACCTCCTATAGCTCTTGAATACATATGTTCAACAATAGGTCTTGGGACATCAGGTAGTTTATTACACCTTTTTACATTTCAAACTTTTACGAGTAGTCATTATAATAATGGTTTATTATTTTATTAAAAAATTGATTTGAAAAACTAATTATAATAAGTATGTAATATACAAACAAGCAGAATGGAAGAACAATCTACCAATTTATCTAATAATGATAATGATGAAAATAAAATAAAATTAAAACATATGTTAGATACTTCAAAATGTAATCATAAAATAGAAATAATGAAACAATCCAATATAAAACAAGCACATATATATTGTAAAATACACCAATTATCAGGTCAAGTATCAGGACCTTTAATAGAACATTATATAAAAAATAAATATGGAATGATAAAAAATAATTCGTCGTTATGTAATGGCGATTTACAACACAATCAAACTAATTTTGAGATAAAAGTTTCAAACGGTGGTAAAGAAAACAATAAATTCAACTATGTCCAATTGCGAATGAACCATAGTTGCGAATATATATTAACTGCTTATTATATAAATTATGATAATGTTGAAACAGAAGGAGAATTGTTTATTTTCAAATTAACTAAAATAAATATTAAAACAATAATATTAAAATATGGGGGGTATGCTCATGGAACAAAACACAAATTAGGAAAAATAACAAAAGATGATTTAGAAAATCCAATAAATGATAAAGAATACGCTATTCGTCCAAAATATGGCGATAAATGCTGGAATGAATTATTACAATTTAGAGTTCAAGAAATCTAAATATAAAGCAACTAATTCTGCTCTTCCCATAGAGTTTTGTCTGGCAGTATTTAAACTATTTGAATAGTCTAATTGGTTAAATCTATCAATAAGTATATTTTTATCAATGTTTAATTTAAACCAATGCCAACTTTTAGGTCTTAATTTATTTAATTCTTCTGTTTTTATTTCACCAATATTGCCTCCATACGCACGCATAGCAAAATCGGCATTTAAAGGGGGTGTTGGTTGTCCGTTTGTGTCGATTGGACCTAATTTTAGAAATTCCCAATCAGTATGTGTGGTTGGTAAATCAATAAATGGTCTTTCCGTTTCTTTTTTTTCCCATATTTGAAAGCAACATTTAACCATCATTTGTGGTGAAAAGCAACACGGATTATTTGGTATTTCTTCATCATATACCAAATGAAACATATTATCCAGTTTATTTTGAACACTTATTTTTCTAAAAGTTCTTGGAATAATAAATGCTATAACATTAGCCCATTTTGCGGAATGATTAAAGAATTTAATTGCTAATGAACTAACTCTACCAAATGGTGGATTGCCTATGACCAAAATATTTGTTTTATTTGACGGAGGTGAATAATCAAAGAAATCTTGTTTAATTATATTTGACTGTTCTGGTAATATATCGATGCCAATTTTATTATTACTTGGTATTTGATTTAGAAAACTACCATTCCCAGCACTCGGTTCAACAATTAAATCCCATTTTGTAATATCATATAATTCACAAATTTTGTCTATACATTTTTTAGAACATGTTGGTAAAGTATAAAACTTATCAAGACCTTCTTCACGAATAATTTTTACTTCTTTTTTTGATTGTTCTTCTACTTTACACTCATCGTCATTTTCAGTCTTAATTAATTCATTTATTTTTTTAGCAACAGCCTTTTCAATCATTTCTTCCATTTTGCTTTCAAAAACACAAGGGTTTTTTTTGGTAGTATGTTTAGTATAATGCCCCTTTTGGGTAAAATCCTTTCCGCATTTTTCGCAACTATATTTAACCATTTTTCGTTGTTATAATATAGTGTAACATTATATTTTTAAATCAATTTTTTATATAATTAATTTTAACCATTTTTAGTTAATATCCCTAAACATTCTTGAATTTTGAAATATATAATAAAATGTATTATATATTTTTATAAGAACTAAAATCGGCGTTTGAAATGTAAAAAGGTGTAAAATAATCTTTGATAACATGTGGGTCGGGTTCCAATACAAACTTTCTTACATTCGATGGTGTTGTTGCAGCTGATGGTGTTGTTGCAGCTGATGGTGTTGTTGCAGCTGATGGTGTTGTTGCAGCTGATGGTGTTGTTGCAGCTGATGGTGTTGTTTCAATTAATTGACTTGGACTAATAGGATTTATAAAATCATTATAAATTCCTGGATTTCTATAGCTATTTTTACTCATATATTAATTAAACATATTTTATTTCTTAGATTTACGGTGCTTCTTAGATTTACCGCCTTTTTTCTCGTGTTTTTTTGTATATTTTTTTGCCTTCTTTGCACCCTCTTTCATCCTAGGTGGGGGGCTATAAGCCGGTGCTAGGATTTGCACTTTATCACTAGTCGCACTAGATGGTTCTTCCGCGACTGCCCATGCATTAGGGGCATGTCTCCGCGTCGTTGCTCCTGCTCTTGGTGATGGTGGTCTGCGTCTTGGTTCTACGAACGATAATGACATATTTTCCATTCGTTCTACTAAAGTATCTATTTCGCTGGCTGGTAAGGGTGAGCGTGACCTAGCAGTGGCATTCGACCCCCTTGATGAAGGAGACCTTGACCTAGCAGTGGCATTCGACCCCCTCGATGAAGGAGACCTTGACCGAGCAGTGGCATTCGACCCCCTCGATGAAGGAGACCTTGACCGAGCGGTTGCATTCGACCCCCTCGATGAAGGAGACTGCTCTCTTTGTGGAACCTCAAGTACACGCGCATTTAGCTGTCGTATAGGCATTTGATTGGCCTGACGCATTTGAGTTAAATCCCTAACTGATTCTGGCGATGAATCCGGTGATGAGTCTGACGACGAATCTGGCACCATCAATTGTTCGAATAATCTTCTATCTGCTTCCCTTTTAGAGTCCGACATATATAAAATACATGTATATTATTTGTTTTCGCGGGATTTCTCCACTATAGTGAGTATATTATACACCCCCGATTTAGGCCCTTGGGGCATCCGCGTCTATACGCGCCTTCTTAGGTCCATCGCGAACCAGCCTACCTAAATAGACCATATCCACCCCCGTTTTCTTGGCCCTCAAATAACTCTCATAGTCGAACAATTCATTCGTCTCTTTGTTCCATGCATATTTCACCTTGTCAATCATGACATTGCCAAATACCACCTTCTTCGCCTTAACATTCAGCTCGTCCTTTTCAGTTTCATCCTGTGCTAAAGTCGGATAAGACGCAAATTGATTGGACGACACTTTCCCGAACCCATAACATACCAAGTTTTCGGATTTATTACCCGACGCATAGAGCGCGCAATCCATGGCCGTCTCCTTAATCGCACTAAGAATGTGACGATTGATATTGTCTTTTATAGTTGCCGTCTCGAACAGGAGCTCGTCCGTGGTGACGCTATTCTTGGCATTCAATTTACTCACATCGCGATTCATCAATTCGATATGTTTAGCAAATTCGGCCTTGTCGGAAGTGAGCGATTCCGGCAACGTGGTCAAATACAAAAATACCTTTATATTACGCTCTTCTTCGGGGAGTTCTTCATGACTGCAGATACGCCGGGCTCTACCCACCACTTGTTCAATACGCACCATGTGCCAATATGGCTCCACAACATGAACGAATCGGGTATTACGCAAATTGATGCCCTCGGCACCCGACGCAGTAATCATAAAAATCTTGATTATTTCACCATACAAATTATTGGGTCCGATTTTGCGCAACTCGGTCACGATTTCGGCGGGGACGTTCTCCCAGTCACCGTTATAGATATTACGGACGATTTCCTTCTCTTCCGTCGTCTCTGTACCAGTGTATAGGACGAACCGGGGTTTATCGGCGTCTTCGGGTTTTGTCAAGATTTCCCAGGTTTCTTTGCCCGCCGCCCCCTGACCCGAAGTCTTCTGTATCTTGAATTGGGCGAAGCCGTTGGCCTCCAATATCAATTTGAGTATTCCAATACCCTCAATTGTACGGAATTGACTATAAACCAAATGGAGTCCGACATTTTCCTCGTCCATCAAATTATCCAGGACATTTAGGAATTTCGGACTATAGGTTTCTAGGGCCTCGCGTGTCAGGAACTCCTGCTCGCGCGGTTTATCGGGGTTATATTCTAAGAATTTCATTGCGCGGGTAATACGGGTCTGGTAATCGACCACGGCGCCGTCTTCGCCCGTCCCCTTTAGCGCTTCTATATCGTCGGGGGCAAT
>Ga0209085_1002512_pt1 | contig 10438 bp, 14 predicted proteins | sample C_131016_EF_Meta_FD_187310 | JGI IMG/M metagenome (GOLD analysis project Ga0209085, IMG submission 187310) | Freshwater microbial communities from Lake Croche, Canada to study carbon cycling - C_131016_EF_MetaG (SPAdes) (version 2) | ecosystem: Environmental > Aquatic > Freshwater > Lake...
TGATAAAGTTAGTTTCACTGGTGAGTCTGGTGTATATGTCTTTGCAAACTCAACAACAAAAACAATTACGGTCGCTGGAACTCCAGGCGCTCAGGGCATGACTGTTGACTATGGTTATGTTTCAGAAGCGATTTATTACAGCGTTGATTACGGGACACTATAAATACAATTATGTCAACACAAGTCCAAATACGAAGAGGTAATACAGCACAAACAGCAGCCTTCACAGGTTCTATTGCTGAGCTTACTGTAGATACAGATAAAAAAGTCGTAGTTGTCCATGACGGTACAACTGCGGGTGGTAATCCCCTAATCAAAGCAAATGCTTCGATTACCACAGGTCAAATACTGACTTCAAATGGTTCACACTTACTTGCACTATCAAATACTGGCACTGCTGGTACATACGGCAATTCAACTTACATTCCTGTTGTAACTACTGATGCTTACGGCAGAGTTAGTTCTGTAACAAATACTGCAATTGCAATTTCTTCTGGTGCAGTTACAGGTGTAATGACATTCGCACAAGGCGGTGCAAACGCAACATCATATACAACTGGTGGTTTATTAACATCTAATGGCACCGCATTTGTTTCTGTTGCAAATACTGGTACCGCAGGTACTTACGCCAATGCGGCTTACATTCCAGTAATCACTACTGATGCTTATGGCCGTGTTTCATCTATAACAAATACCGCAATCGCAATTGATACTGGTGCAATAACATCTGGTACAATTGCTGATGCTAGACTACCAACAAAAGGTACCGCAGGAACTTATGGTAACAATGCATATCATCCAGTTATCACAACCGATGCTTACGGCCGGGTAACTGCTGTAACAAACACATTAGTTCAGATAGCGGCATCTCAAGTTACATCTGGTGTGTTACCATTTACACAAGGTGGTTCTAATAATACAACCTACACAACTGGTCAATTCTTAACATCAAATGGTACTGCATTAGTTTCTGTTGCAAATACAGGAACTGCCGGTACATATGCTAACGCAGCTTACATTCCTGTAATCACTACTGATGCTTATGGTAGAGTTTCTGCCGTAACAAACACAGCAGTAGCAATCGACACTTCACAGTTAACTTCTGGTACTATTGCTGATGCAAGATTACCAACTAAAGGAACCGCAGGAACTTATGCTAATGCTGCCTATATTCCTGTTATTACAACTGATGCGTATGGTCGTGTAACTGGTGTAACAAATACTGCCGTTGCGATTACTGCATCACAAGTTTCAGGTGGAACATTAACTGGTGATTTGTCAATCACTGGTAACTTAACTGTTTCTGGTACACAAACAATTGTTAATACTTCAACAGTATCAACAAATGATTCTTTATTAAAACTTGCTGCCAATAATGTTGTTGGTGATGTTCTTGATATTGGTTTCTACGGACAATCAAATACAGGTTCTTCTGTAACCTATCATGGTCTTGTTAGACAAGCCGCAGGTAATTTCTTCTTGTTTAAAGGATTACCAACAGATCCATCAACAAATACACTCGCAACTGGTTCTGCAACTGCCGCAAATACCGCAACATTAAGAGCAAACTTAACTGGTGGTACAGTTTCAAGTTTGGCATCTGCGATTGGTATTGCAGATGGTGGTACAAACCAAACATCATTCACTAATGGTATTGTTGCATACAATGGAACTGCACTTGCAACATTAGCAAACACAGGTACTGCTGGTGTTTATGGTAATGCTGCTTATATTCCTGTAATCACTACTGATGCATATGGTAGAGTTTCTTCTGTTACAAATACTGCTATTGCAATAGACACAGCCGCAATCACTTCAGGCACCTTGGCGGATGCTAGATTACCAACTAAAGGAACTGCTGGTACATATGCTAATGCAGCCTATGTTCCAGTCATTACAACCGATGCTTATGGTAGAGTTACTGGTGTAACTAATACTGCTATCGCAATTGATACATCGGCAATTACTTCTGGAACTGTTGCAGATGCTAGACTACCAACTAAAGGTACTGCTGGTGTTTATGGTAACGCAGCCTATCATCCAGTTATTACAACCGATGCTTATGGTCGTGTAACTGCTGTAACAAATACATTAGTTCAAATAGCTGCATCTCAAGTTACTTCTGGCGTTCTTCCATTTGCACAAGGTGGTGCAAACAATACAACATATACAACAGGTGCATTACTAACAAGTAACGGCACTTCTATTATTTCACTTGCAAATACTGCAACTGCTGGTACATATGGTAATGCAACATACGTTCCTGTTATTACTACAGATGCATATGGTCGTGTAACATCTGTTACCAATACTGCAATCACTGGTATAAGTGGTGGTTCGACAAACAGCTTCTCTACGATTCTTGTTTCTGGTCAAGCAAACGTAATAGCGAATACCTCTACTTCACCATTAACATTAGTTGCTGGATCAGGTATAAGTATTACCACGGTTGGTACAAGTAACACAATAACATTTTCTTCTACTGGTGGTTTCTCTGGTGGTACAATACCAAATCAGTTAATAGTTTCAAATACAACATCATCAAATTCTAATACCACTGGTGCTGTGATAATTGCTGGTGGTCTTGGCGTAACAGGCAACATATATATAGGATCCAATAGTGTGATGGGATTCTCAAACACAACAAATCAAAGTGTTGTGTATCAAGTTTATAATGCAGCTAACAATAGTTTAGATGTAATTTTTGTTTAATGGAAAATGTGTAAATGGCTTCATCATTAAGAATTAATTCATCAGGTATTCTTTCTACACCAAACGTATTTGATGAGACACAAGTGTTAGCTTATACACCACCAGGTCAGACAGCACCAGGAAGTATACAACTAGCTAATACATTAACAACAAGTACAGAAAGTAATAATTATGTAACGACAGCAAACTCATCGGTATTTGCACTAACGTCAACACAAGATTTTACAATAGAGTGTTGGGTTAAATTAAATTCTTTTAATAGTGATAGTTATATACAGCAAACTATATTTCAATTATATCCAACGAGTGGTCCAGCAGCAACATATTATAGTTATCAAGGATACACACTAAGTCTTTATGGACCAGGTTATACTGGTGGAATATCACAAATATTTTTTATAAATTTTTCCGGAGGTGGTAACAACGCATTTGTTCCAACACTTAATACTTGGTATCATTTAACATATACCAGATATAATGGAAATTTATACTATTCTATTAATGGAAATTATGTGAATCCAGGAATTTCAGATAACAATTCATTTACTTCTGCGTTAGTTAGATTGGGTGGAGGTGTAGCATACAATAATCTTGATGCTGAAATAACAAATGTAAGAGTGACCATAGGTACAGCTTTATATACATCCAATTTTACACCGCCAACTGCACCATTAACTAAACAAGCTAATACTGTTTTATTATTAACAATGGATAATTCAAGTTCATATTTAACAGATTCAAGTGACAATAATTTATCAGTAACGGCACCTAACGCTAACGTATCTTTCAATACCGCATCACCAGTTACATTTACACCTATAACTTTACCGGTAACTGAAAGAACAACAAGTACAAGTTATCAAATTTCTGGTATTCTAGATGAAACAAAGACGTTGACATACAATAGTTTACCAGTAGCAAAACGCATAGATAAAAACGGCAATTTATATGTTTCTGGTTACTTAGATGAATATAACACTCAATAAATAGAAGATATAGTTTATCAAATAAAAAATGGCATTACTCAAAAGTAACACAATCATTTATGGAATAGCTACTGTTCAAGGCAATTTAACAGTTGGTTCTGTGTATCCGAATACATCTATATCAAACACAACAGGTTCTTTGATTGTTACTGGTGGTTTGGGTGTATCTGGTAACGTATATACAGGAAGTCATGTCATAACAGGTAATTCAGCAAACGGATTAACTTTTACAGATAACACAACATTAACAACTGCATATGCAATGTCGATAGTTGCATCACAAGGCTGGTTTTTACCATAACATAAGTAAGTACATTAGGAGATTTTTAACATGGCAGGAAATGCAACCCCAATTTTTTCAAGAATAGGTGCAATCGGTGGAATCAATAGCACCACACTCACCACAGCAGCCGCTGACTACACCGGCGCTAGTACCAACAACATCTTGGTCTTTACATCAGATGCAACCAATGGCGGATTTGTACAACGTATTAGACTAAAAGCAATTGGTACCAACGTGGCTACTGTGGCACGAATATACATCAACAACGGATCAGCTGCTACTTCAGCAACAAACAACGTGTTCTATGGTGAAATTTCTTTACCAGCAACTACTGCCGCAACTACTTCGGCAACAGTTGACGTTGACTATCCATTAAACATTGCATTACCAGCGGGTTATAAATTATATGTTGGACTGGGCGCAACAGTAGCCGCAGGTTGGGTGGCCTCAGTCATAGCCGGCGCATACTAAACCCTAACATGCTGGATTTCAACAATATTCTAGCCACTCCCGGCGCTGACATACAGTATTTTTCTGGACCAGCCACTGGCACTGTATTACAGTGGCAGGTGTGGAAAAAACCACGTGGTGCTCGATGGATCTACATGCTTGGTGTGGGTGGTGGGGGTGGTGGTAGTTGTGGTAATGCTGCCGCGGTCTCCACCGGTGGTGGTGGTGCTGGCGGGTCAAGTGGTAATCAAACTACTGTGATGATTCCAGCCATGTTTGTGCCAGATGTGTTGTACATTCAAGCAGGCGCAGGTGGAGCAGGAGCAACTACCTCAGCAGGTTTTGGTACTAATGGTATTGCAACTTATGTTGCTATTGTCCCATTAACCACCCTGTTTCCCGCAGGTACCATATTAGCTGCCAATCCAGGGCTTACAAGTGCAACCGCCCCTACTACTTCAAATGGTGGGCTTGCACCAACAGCTCAAGCCACAGGTGGTGTTGCTGGTAGTTGCCTAGCAGGCCGAGGATTTTATTCATTTTTAGCAGGACAGGTGGGCGGTGCAGGTGGTGCGGCCAACGCCAATGCGCCAACAGTTAACCTACCCACCACCGGCCTCATGGTCACTGGCGGATCCGGCGGTGGCGGTGTGGGATCAGGCCAAGGTGGCACAATAGGCACCACTGGTTCTCTTGGAACAGAGTTTTTCCCACTCTTGCAGGGCGGCGTCACAGGCGGCAGCGCGGCAAACTCTGGATTTATAGCAAGAAACTTCTTGATGAATTATGGAGGTACTGGTGGTGCGGGTGGTGGTGGCGGCAGTCAAGGTACTGCTGGTAGTAATGGTGCACCAGGATGTGGCGGTGGCGGTGGCGGTGGCGCAAGCAACAGCCTCCCTACCATTGCCCCTGCTGGTTCAGGTGGTCCAGGATTTGTTTATATTATAACTACATGACATGCTAGACTTCAACAACATACTCTCAACCCCTGGCATGGATGTTCAGTATTTTACTGGACAAAGCACTGCGACATTGACACAGTGGCAAACATGGCGTAAACCCCGTGGTGTAAAAAACATTTATATACTAGGTGTGGGTGGTGGGTCAAGTGGTGCTGTGGGTGCCAATACTGCTGCAACAAATGCAGGTGGTGCAGGTGGTGGCTCAGGTGCTCAAACCTGTGTGTGGATTCCAGCAATGTTTGTACCTGATGTTCTTTATGTACAAACAGGAGCAGGTGGTCAACAACCAGCTGTGTTGGTAAGTGCTGCCACACAAGTAGCTGGAGTACCAACTTATGTAGCACTAGAACCTAGTACAACTCTCACTCCCAACATGACCTTGTTGTTGGCCAATGGTGGTACTAGTGTAGGTGGTACATTAGCAACAATTGCTGGTATGCCTTTGGCAGCACGTGGATCCTACACATTTTTTGTGGGTCAAAATGGAACAGGTGGTGGTACTGCTGGCAGCGGTGCAGGAACGACCCTATCATTTCCAATTTCAGGAATTATGGTTCAAGGCGGCACAGGTGGTGGTGGTGGAGGCGGTGCAGGTGTTGGTGGTCTTGGTGGCTCGATGGCGGCGCCATCGGGTTCACCCATAAACGATTTCTTTTTGCCAACTCAAACAGGTGGTACCTCAGCCTCGGGTGCCACCCCAGCAACTGCAGGGGGCAGTGGAATAATTACAAGAAACTTCATAATGAACTATGGTGGATTTGGTGGCGGTGGTGCCAGTGACACCTCGGGTGGTGTTGCAGGTGCTGGCGGCAACGGTGCTCCAGGATCAGGTGGCGGTGGTTCGGGTGGATCAACTTCAACAGCTGGTGCTGATACCTTGGCTAGACCAGGCAACGGCGGCGACGGCTTTGTTATTGTGATGAGTTGGTAAAATTATGCTAGACTTCAATCATGTACTCTCAACTCCAGGTTATAACCTACAAGAATTTTATGGACAGTCTGGTACAACTCTATTACAATGGCAAACATGGCGCAAACCTCGTGGCGTAAACTGGGTGTACATGATTGGTGTGGGTGGCGGTGGTGGTGGTAGCACAGGAGGTCGAGGTGCTTTCGCTACTGGCGGTGGAGGAGGCGGAGGTGGATCTGGTGGTCAGAGCACCGTATTAATTCCTGCACAGTTTTTGCCTGATGTGTTATATGTTCAAACAGGTTTTGGTGGTGTAGGTTCGACTACTTCAGGTGGTAATGGTGTTACTGGTAATAGTGGAACACCAACTTATGTAGCACTAGAGCCAAGCACAACACTGACTTCAGCTGTAACTTTATTAGTAGCCAATGGCGGTTCTGCTGGTGGTACTGAAGCAACAGGTGGTAGTCCAGGTGGCACTGGTGGTACTTTAGCAACTGTTGGTGTTATGCCATTGGCTGGTAGAGGAACATATACTTTGTTAGCTGGTCAAACTGGTGGCGCAGGTGGTCAAAGGGCTGGGGTGTTTACAGCACTGGCATATCCCACAACAGGTTTACTTGTAACTAGTGGTCAAGGAGGTGGCGCTGGCGGGACGACACCAACAGCTGGTGGTGGTTTTGCGGTTGTTACAAACTCGTTGGGACAAGATTTTTATCCTGCAATATCTGCTGGTGCAGTTGCGTCAGGTGCTACGTCTGCTGGAAGAGGATCTTCTGGTGTGATAGTAAGAAAAAATTTATTATTTACTGGTGGCACTGGTGGTGGAGGATCTAGTTCTACTACTGGTGGTACTGCGGGTAATGGCGGTAATGGTGCTCCAGGATGCGGTGGTGGTGGCGCTGGTGCCATCAACTCAGTTAATACAACTGCTGTAACATCAGGTGCTGGTGGACCAGGTTTTGTAATCATAATTAGTTGGTAATATAAATAGAAAACTAACTATCGGGTAACTAAATGGCTAACGAATTCAAAAAAGAATGTGGTGTAGGAATGTACTGGTGTAACACAGATAAAGTCTGTAAGTCACTTAAAGAAGATGCACCAGCAGTCTCAGTTGGTGATGGTTCACGGGTTGCAGGCCTTGGCGTTGGACCAAAGGGTGAACCTGGAGTCAACAAGAAGAAACAATTAACCCCATTCCTTACATTTATTAGAAGAAAAGCACCTGTATAATGTGGATATTAGAGTGGCTTCCTAACTGGTTGTTCTATGCAATTTTCTTTGCAGGCTTACTAGGGTTACTAGCAAGTTATGTGATGAAATTCATTCCATTGGTTTACATATACAAAACACCAATTCAATTAGGTTCTATTATTGCAATCGTTTTTGGTACATATATGGCAGGTGCTATATCTAATCAAGAGGCATGGGAAGCAAGAGTCAAAGAGATGGAATTAAAAGTTGCAGCCGCTGAAGTGCAATCTGCAAAAGAGAATATCAAAATAGTTGAAAAGATTGTCAATAAGACACAAATTATTAGAACACGTGGTGATGATGTTATTAAGTATGTTGACAGAGAAATTGTAAAGTATAACACAAAGTTTGCACCAGGCGGTGAATGTGAAATACCTAAAGAATTTATCAAAGCACACAATGATGCAGCCGAGGCACCAAAATGAAATATATACTACTTCTCTTGATTGTGTCTGGTTGTTCTACAACTGTGCCTGTTACTGCAAAATTTCCTGATGTACCAGAAAGGCTATTAGCAAAATGCCCTCAATTAGAAAAATTAGAAAACGAAGCAAAGTTGTCCGACATAAGTAAGACGATTACTAATAATTATACGACATATTATGAGTGCTCTGTCAAAGATGATGCGTGGATTGAATGGTATCAAACACAAAAACAAATCTTTGAAGGAATCAAGTAATGGAATTATCATTAGAACAATTAAAACAACTACTTCCAAAAAACCCATATGTTGCACACTGGCATCATGCACTAGAACAATTACTACCAGACTATGAAATCAATACACCACAACGTATTGCTGCTTTCATTGCTCAATGTGCTCACGAATCTGGTGGTTTCACTGCACTAAAAGAAAATCTAAATTACAAGGCCGCAACACTACGCAAAATATTTCCAAAGTATTTTCCTGATGATGCGATTGCAGCTGCATATGCAGGCAAGCAAGAGATGATTGCTAACAAAGTATATGCAAATCGTATGGGCAACGGAGATGTAGATTCTGGTGACGGTTTCCGTTACTGTGGTCGTGGTCTTATTCAATTAACTGGTAAATCAAACTATCAAGCATTTGCAGATAGTTTAGAAATGGATGTAGACGATGTTCCTGAATATCTTGCTACTTTTGAAGGTGCAGCTCAATCTGCATGTTGGTTTTGGGAATCAAATAATCTGAATCAGTGGGCAGATAAAGGCGATATCGTAACACTGACTAAGAAAATAAATGGCGGTACCATAGGACTTGAGGACCGTATTAAACATTATGAACATGCCTTACACGTTTTAGGAGTTTAATATGGCTGAAGAAAAGAAAAAAGATGAAGACTGGATGCAAAAGAAATGGCGTCCAGCGATGGGTTGGATGTACATGGTGGTTTGTTTCTTTGATATGGTTATCTTCCCAGTTGCATGGAGTATTTTACAAACTCTTACGCATACACAAATTACACAGTGGCAACCTCTGACACTACAAGGTGCAGGTCTATTCCACTTGGCAATGGGTGCCGTTCTAGGTATCGCAGCATTTGGTCGTACACAAGAGAAGATTGCAGGAACAGCAGCAAATGTTTCAGCACCTGCACCTTCAGCACCTGCAGCAACAGGATTTGGTTCTAGTTTCGATGCAACACCAGCACCAACAGGACCTGTCACAGGATTCGGTGGTAAATTAGCACCACCTGCAGCACCACAACCTCCAATCTAAGGAACTGATATGAAAAAGTTATTTGTAGTATTTTTATTGTCTCTCGTATCTACTGCATTTGCAGCTGAAACTAAAGAGGTGTGCCATGATAAAGTTGACAAAGCAGGCAAACCTGTTGTTGATAAAAAGACTGGCAAAACAAAACAAGATTGTAAGAAAATCAAAATCCACAAAAAACTAGAAGGCACAGAAGTACCTGTGAAAAAATAAATGGCTACTACCATAGAGAGACTTGGAGTTGTAGAGACTAAAGTCGAAAATCTAAATGAAAAATTAGATGAACTCAAAATTGATGTAAAAGAAATGCATGATTGCCTTGATAAAACAAGGGAAGGCTTGACTGAGAAGTTAGGTGAGATGTACAATGCATCATGTTCTCAGCATGAAGCTTTGGCAAAAGAAATTGCCGAACTTAAAATGCAGAGAGATAAGTGGATATGGTGGGCAGCTGGTGCCATGGCAACATTTGGCTGGGCAACTGGCCATGCGGATGTTATCCTAAAAGTTCTTCATTTACTGTAATTTTTACTTGACAAACACCTTAGAGTGTGTTATATTATGAATCTATGTCATTATCAATTGAATCTAAGTATATCAGGTTAATTTCTTCTCGCTTGCGTAACTTCAAGCAGAAGAAAGATTACCTGTGGAACTTCTCCTGCCCGATTTGCGGTGACAGTAAGAAGAATTTGAGTAAGGCAAGAGGTTATGTGTTTCAAAAAGGCACTAACCTCTTTTACAATTGCCACAACTGTGGAGTAGGAACAAACCTTGGTAACCTCATTAAACAAGTTGACCCAGCATTACATAAAGAATATGTACTTGAGAGGTACAAATCGGGTGAATCGGGCCACTCAAACTTCAAGGCACCATCGTTTGATATCCCAGCACCAAGATTCGATAAAGTTGCAAAAGAAAAAAACTTTGAATACGCAGAATGGGTCAGCAAACTGCCGAGTGGACATTTTTGTCTAACATACTGCACAAATAGACAGTTTTCGTCTACAATGAGAGACACCTTGTTGTTCACACCGAACTACAAAAAGTTTTGTGATGCTCTTATGCCTAATCATGGTAAGGAAATTACTGCTGATGCAAGGCTTGTAATCCCTTTCTATGACAAGTATAATACACTCATTGGTGTGTCTGGTCGTGCATTGGAGAATAGTGATTATA
>Ga0209085_1002513_pt1 | contig 10437 bp, 17 predicted proteins | sample C_131016_EF_Meta_FD_187310 | JGI IMG/M metagenome (GOLD analysis project Ga0209085, IMG submission 187310) | Freshwater microbial communities from Lake Croche, Canada to study carbon cycling - C_131016_EF_MetaG (SPAdes) (version 2) | ecosystem: Environmental > Aquatic > Freshwater > Lake...
TAATCAAATCCTCAATTCTTTGTTCTTGCCTAACCGTAAAGCCATAGTGTTCGGATAATCTTTTAAATTCTTTCATTTTATTCTTTTGATTTTTTGAGTTTCTATATCAAACACCCATTCTGTAATTACATTGTTATTACTTACAACCATAACACCATTCAATACCCGCAACAGTTTATATATCATTTCCCTATTCTTTTCAAACTCTGATTGCATTAGTTATTTTTTGATTGATGAAATTCATTCATCATTTGTTGCGGTGAATTACCTTCGTTTCTAACTATTGAAATACCAACTTTACATAATTCAACCAATGCCGAATAGTGTAATGTACCTAAAAAATCATCTATTGGCTGACCTTCTACAAATGAAACACCATTAACAACTTGGCAATTATATTTTTTACCTTGTATAGTTAATATGCCCGTATATGATTTTTTATTTTGCATGACACAAAATTAATTAAATAATCGGAACTTCCAAATAAAAATATATTTTTTTGTTTAAAATATTGTTTCTAATATTGCACTAATAAAAAAAATACTATCAATGAAAAAAGAACAAACCTATGTAGGAGAATTAATTAGAAAGGAGATTAAGGATGCTATGGTAACAAATGGATATGTAATTAAAGGATTAGAAGAAAATGGAGTAAAATTAACACCAACTAATTTTTCAAACAAAATTTATGGGGTAAGAGATAAGTTTACTGAAAGCGAAGTACAACTAATTTCTAAAATCCTAAAAAAGAGTTTTAATGGCTAAGAGTTATTTTTCTCACGACAGTAATGCAAAAGACGACCCTAAAATAATTAAGCTAATAGACGCTTTAGGGTTGGAAGGTTACGGTGCTTTTTGGGTTTTAATAGAATTATTAAGAGAGCAACCTAACCTAAGATTACCAATAGCTTCTATTCCTAGAATTTGCAGAACCTTTGGAATAACGACCCCAAAAATGGAATCTGTGATATATCATTTTGAACTTTTTAGTAACGATGGTGAGTATTTTTTTAGTCCTTCTTTACTAAAAAGGATGTTAGAAATGAAAGAAAAATATACCGCAAGAACAGTAGAAGGCTGGAAAACAAGATTACAAAACGCTGATAATCAACAAAACTTACCTGCAATAGCATTGCAAAGCATTGCAAACTACCCACAAAACGATGCAGATGTAATGCAAAATGATGCAGAAAATGCAAATAAAATAAAACTAAATAAAACTATAAATATATCTTTTGATGTTTTTTGGGACTTGTATGACAAGAAAAGGGGGGATAAGGATAAGTTGATTAAAAAATGGGCTTTATTGAAACCGATAGATAGGGAAGAAATTATTAAACATATCCCTCTTTACAAGCTATCTCAACCTGATAAGAACTTTAGAAAAGACCCACAAACTTATTTAAACAATAAATCTTGGAAAGATGAAATAATTGGAGTTGGTGCAGTTTTAAAAGGAGAACCCGAATTTAAAGACCAAGCAGTAGGACACGATGATTTCTTTATGTCGCATTTAAAAAATTAACAATACATGAATTTTCAAGACTTGCAAAATATTGAAGGATTACAGTTTATGCCTGTTATGCAGAATAAGCAGCCAATAGTAAAAGGTTGGCAAACTTTATTTAAAAAGCACGATTTAGGTAATTGTCAGGCAGTAGGTTTGGTTTGCGGAAAGTTAAGCGGAAACTTAGAAGCTATTGATATTGATTTGAAGTATGACCTAACAGGAAAACTTTTTGATAACTACAAAAGGCTAATAAACGAATCAGACCCTAATTTACTTAAAAAATTAGTTGTTCAAAAAACGCAAAGTGGCGGCTATCATTTCCTATATCGGTGCAGTAAAATTGAGGGAAATTTAAAGTTAGCAAACAGGGAAACTACCGAAAAAGAGAAAAACGAAACATACCAAGCAGAGATAAATAGCGGTAAAAACGATTTAGATGCCCGAAAAATCGCTTCAAAAGATAAAATAAGGGTTTTACTTGAAACAAGGGGAGAAGGGGGCTATATCATGTGTTTCCCGTCAAATGGCTACGAAATAGTTTACGGTGATTATTATGGAATTAATCAAATAACAGTAGAGGAAAGGGAAACGCTACATAACATAGCTAGACAATTCAACAAAGTTATTGATGAATTTAAGCCACAATACAAACCTGAAAATAATTCTGTTAAGGTGAAAGGTATAAGCCCGTTTGATGATTATAATGATAGGGGAGATGTGGTTGGGTTGTTAGAAAGTTTTGGTTGGAAAGTAGTTGGTCAAAAAGGTTCTAAGACAGTTGTTTTAAGGGCGGGGCAAACATCTTCAAAAAGTAGCGGAAACTATGACCACGATAGAAAATGGTTTACCGTTTTTACTACAAGTACGGAATTTGAGCCGCAAAAAGCATATTTACCATATTCTGTATTTGCTATTTTAGAATGTAACGGGGATTATAAAGAAGCGGTAAAAAGATTATATGATTTAGGTTTTGGAGAAAGGAGGGAGGTTATCCAAGAGATTAACAGAAAAACACCATCTTATGTAAGTCCTATTGATGATGATTATTCTTTTGCAGCAACACCAAAGGATTATGAAGAAAAGCTAAATTTAGCTAGAAAAGGTCAATTACCAATGGGTAAAACTACGGGTATGCCTGCTTTAGATAAGAATTTTATGTTTAAGGAAGGTAACGTAGTAATGACAAATGGACACGATAACGTAGGTAAATCGGTTGTTGTTTGGTATTTATCCTTACTTTCAGCTATGTACCATGATTGGAATTGGGTTATATTTTCTAGTGAAAATAGTTTGTTTTCGTTTATGCGTAAAATGATTGAGTTTTATTGGGGTAAGCCAATATACGGAATAGGGGCAATGAATGATATGCAGTACCAAGAAGCTAAGAATTTTATTGAAAGTCATTTTACTTTAATAAAATCAGAAGAAGAATTATACAACTACAAGGATATTATTAATATGAACAAAAAACTATTGAAAAAGAAAAAATATCATTGTGGATTAATAGACCCTTATAACTCACTTAAAATTGAACTTACCGCTTCAAGTAAGTTATCTACACACGAATATCATTATGAAGCACTAAGCGAATTAAAGCTATTTTCAAAAAAAACAGGAATGGGTTTATATATTAATAACCATGCCGTTACGGGCGCATTAAGGCAGAAAGATGGAGATAAAAAATACCCTGTTGCACCACAAAAGGCAGATACAGAAGGCGGTGGAAAGTTCTCAAATAAAGCCGATGATTTCATTACAATCCACCGTTTAACACAACACCCTAGAGATTGGATGCTTACAGAATTGCACATTAGAAAAATTAAAGAAACAGAATCAGGTGGTCATGTTACACCAAATGATAATCCCGTTAGAATGGCAATGCAAAAAGGGGGTTGTTCTTTTATGGAAATAGCACAATATACACCCGAAGATGGCGGTATGCACATTTACGGAGTAGACCCCGTTCAAAAGTGGCATGAAAGAAAATTAACGCCAACAACTATTAATTTTAACAATTTTAATGAATTACCCGCACCTAATTTTGATACCTTTGATGAAAACCCATTTTAGATATGAAAAAATACCCAATTTTACCAAGCGTTGAAATACAAAAAAACATAGTAGTGTTGTATTCACATGAGCAAGATTGCTACCACATTGAAGATTTTATTGAATATGTAAAAGAAAACTTTAAAGAAGCTATGTTTGCAAATTCCTTTAATGGCTACCAAATAATTGGTCTAGTTAAATCTGATATTGAAGCAAATGAATATATCGAATATTTTAAACAACTAAAAAAACAAAGATGAAACAACTAACACCTATTACTTTTGAAGATTTTAAATTAAGGGAATATTTAGAACGAAATAATATACATCTTTTAAATACAACCCCTAGTGATACATTAAATGAAGTAATAAAAGATATGATAGCTAGAGAACAACTAGGTATTAAAAAGTACGGAACAACAATAGATAGGGATGATTATAGTTTAAAAGATTGGTTACAACACGCACTAGAAGAACAGATTGATTCGGTATTATATCTTAAAAAAGCAATTCAACAATTAGAAAACAAATAAACAAAACAATCATGTTAAAAGTAATCGGTAATTTTAATTTAGGAGCAGATGCAACGGTAAATACAGTAAACGGTAAAACCGTGATAAACTTTAACGCAGCACATTCAGAATCCTACACAGATATTAACGGCGTTAAACAAGACCGTTCTGTTTGGTGTAATTTTTCTTGGTGGTCGGAGAAAACAAACATTGTTCAATATCTTAAAAAAGGAGTATCAGTATTAGTAGATGGTGTACCTAGTGCAGTATTGTATGAAAATAGAGATAAGGTTAAAGTAGCCCAACTACAAGTAAGAATCAACTATCTTCAACTACTATCCAAACCACAACAAAGAGATAGTACACCTGAAACAACACAAGCACCACAACCACAAGGAGAAACAATAGATTCAGATGAAACACCATTTTAAAATGGAATATTTATTTTGCCGTTTTAACTATTTTAAATATCTTAGCGTAAATAGTTTTTATGGAAAAAGAATGTTTTAAATGTAAAATAATAAAGCCATTAACTGCTTTTTATAAGCACCCGCAAATGTCGGATGGTCATGTAAATAAATGTAAGGATTGTAACAAAAAAGATGTTAAGGAAAATTACTTGACTAATATTCAAAAAGATTGTTTTATTGAATCTGAAAGAAAGAGAGGTAGAAAAAAGTATCGTAGACTTTATAAGGGCAGAGGTAAAGCAAACCCATTAACAAATGCCAAATGGCAAGAAAAATATCCTGAAAAGAAAAAAGCATCTACTATGTCGGGAAGTTTAAAAAAACCTTTTGATGGTGCTGAAAAACATCATTGGAGTTATAATGAAGAACACTACAAGGATGTTATTTGGCTGCTTAAAAAAGACCACATGAAAGCACATAGGTTTATTGTTTATGACCAAGAGAGAATGATGTATAGGCGTTATGATACTAACGAACTTCTTGATACTAAACAAAAACATGAAATATTTATTATTTTTTGTATTAACAATAAAGAAGATTAATTAAATGAAACCAAAAAACATAGACATAAACAGAAACAAATCTTTATTCCTTGAAGGAGAAAGTACCCATAAAATACTCGACTTATCCCTACCACTTGAAGAAAGATTAAAGAAAGCAGTAACTATGCCATCGGCACAAGCTACTGCTGATTATTTAAAAGTACACTTGGAAACAATTTTTAATAACCGTAAAGTAGGAAAGCGTGTAAAGAGTAATGTAGATGGAAAACTTTATGCAATACGTTTAGTAAAAAACAATTTAACAAACCAATAACATAAAACATATTTATATTTGAAACACAAAAAACTAAAAAATGGAAGAACAACTACCAATCATAATACATGAAAACGAAGAAAAAACACTAAAGATTAGTTATTTTGGTCAAGATGAAATATTTATTCAATCTAAATCAGGAACAGTAGCTATACATTTAGGCGATGTAGAATGGTTAATTTGGCAATTACAAAACATTTAATAAATGAAAATAGAATTAGATAAAGTAACGGTAATATGTATTGATACTTTAAATATTGGCGCAGCTAGTATTGCATTAAAAAAAACATTAAGTGAAATAAAACCTGCTTATTGTAAGTTTTTAACAAATGTAGATGTGCAAATAGACGGAGTAGAAACAATTATTATACCTACTATTAATTCTCAAAAAGAATATAGTAAGTTTTGTATTAAATATTTAAACGATTATTTTGATACAGAATTTTTACTTATTATTCAGCATGATGGGTTTGTGATAGATGGCAAACAATGGAGTGATAAATTTTATAATTACGATTATATAGGTGCTTCTTGGTTATATCAAGATGGTAGAAATGTAGGTAATGGCGGTTTTTCATTTAGAAGTAAAAAACTTCAAAAAATACTTGCAGAAGATGAAACAATAGAACTTTATCATCCCGAAGATGAAGTTATAGGCAGATTATATCGTTCTTACCTTGAATCAAAAGAAATTGTATTTGCAACCGAAGATGTGGCAGATAAATTTTCATACGAATTAAGAGAGCCTAACCAAAAAACATTTGGTTTTCATGGAAACTTTCATTTACCTTATAAAGAAACAGTTGTTATACAAAGGCGGGCTTCTTTAGGCGATGTAGTTCAAATAGAACCTGTTTTAGAATGGTATTATAATAAAGGTTACAGAGTTGTTGTAGATACTTTGCCGCAATTTAAAGATTTATTTAGGCAGCATTATTTTAGAGTAGAATTTTTTGATGAATTTGACCATTATAGGATTCCTTATAAAATGATTAACCTAGATATGTCTTATGAATCAAAACCCGACCAATTACACTTAAAAACATACTACGAATTTGCGGGGATAACAGACGGTGAAACAAAAGACCCAACACTTAATTTATTCCAAGACTATAAAAAGGATATTAAGTTATTTAAAAAGTATGTAGTATTGCATATTGACAATAGAGAGCAGCCATACAGAAACATATATGGCATAGAGTGGGTTAAGGTAGTGGAATATTTAAAACATTTAGGATATACAGTAATTCAGTTAGGGAATGATTTAACCTGTCATATACCTAATGCTATTCAAATGAAAACACCTTCAACACAATTTCTTATGTGGCTTTGTTCGGGTTCAGATTTAATGATAGGAATTGATAGCGGTATTTCACATATTTGTAGTGGTTTTAAAGTACCATCAATATTATTTTTTGGAAGTGTAGACCCAAATGTTATTCATCCAACATCTGAAAATAAAATATATATTTACAATAAGAATGTTTGCGATACTCCATTTTGTTGGTCAAATGTAGTTGGAGGTACAAGCGGTAAACCTTGTGTTGTAAACGAGCAAAAACCACCTTGTACGCAATATCAAACAATACAACTTTTAAACGCAATAAAACAAATAACAAATGACAAAAATTGAACAAATAGAACAGGCTATTGAAAATGCTATTCAAAGAAAATCAAAACTTAGTGAAGAAGCTATAAATGTACCTGCATTAACGAGTCTTAATATTAGGCATTTATTAAACAATTTAGGCTCGTTTTCAACTATTTACGTTGATAACGGAAGTCATGTGGGCGGTTCTTTTTGTTCTGCCGTTTACGGAAATAATAATCTAAAAAAAGCAGTAGCTATTGATAGTTGGCATCCTAATCACATGAATGGAGAACAAGATGAAATTGATTTTAGAAAAAATTCCTCAAAATTTACGCCAAAAGAAACAGAATTAATTATTTTAAAATCAGATACATTTCAGTTAGATTTGGGATTATGCCCACAAGGGATAGATTTTTACTATTTTGATGCAGGTCATTCAGAAATAGAACAATATAAAGCATTAATGTATTATTATCCCGTTTTAGCAGATAGGTTTATATTTTGCGTAGATGATTATATGCTAGATGAAGTTAGAAAAGGAACAGAAAATGCTATTGTTGATTCAAAAGTAAAAGTTTTATTTGAAAAAGAGTTTGTAACAGATAGTGAATATTCCAATGAATCTTGGTGGCGGGGGTGGAAATTATTTTATTTAGAAAAAAAATAGTATATTTGAAGTGCTAATAACGTAATATACATGAAAATATTTTTTCAAATTCCCGTAAATAGATGCAACACCTACCTAGTAGTTACGTTGATTAGCCTTCTGTTTGCGGGATTTTGTTTTTAATTATGGAATTAATTTTAAGGTCTCCTAAGTATGGTGAAAAAGTTGTTTTATTTGATGACGAAGATTATCATTTAATTAGTAATTATAAATGGAATATTAATTTTGTCAGGGGAAAGTTTTATGTAATTTCTTCAAAAAGAAAAAAGGGGATTGTTAATCAATATAAAATACACAGAGTTATATTAGGCATAACAGATTCTAATGTAAAAATTGACCATATAAATAACAATGGGTTAGATAATAGAAAATCTAATTTAAGAATAGCTACAATAGCAGAAAATTCAAGAAATGTAGGATTAACAAAAAGAAATACAACAGGGTATAAAGGAGTTTACCTTTACAAAGAAAACAATAAAAATAAGGGTAAATATACGGCTACATTAAAGCATGATGGCAAAAATATATTTGGAGGGTATTTTCCAACTGCCGAATTAGCTGCATTAAAATACAATGAACTATCTTTAAAATATCATGGTGAATTTGGTTTTATTAATAAAATAATAGGTAATGAATAATATTTGTGGAGTTATTTTAGCTAAAGATTGTGTTAAGTTTGATTATTGTATTAAAGAAGCCATTTTTAGTATGCTTGGGGTATGTGATTATGTCATAGTTGCTTATGTATATTCAGAAGATGGAACATTAGATGAAATATTAAGTATTGATGCTGAAAACATTAAAATAATTTACTTAACGGAAGAAGATTGGAATTTTTATCAAGATAAACACAGGCTATCTTATTTAACAAATACGGCAATACAAGAAGCCGATAGAATGGGTTTTACTTATTGTTTATCTATTCAAGCAGACGAAATATTGCATGAAAACTCTTATCAATCAATAAAAGAAGCCGTTCATGCTAACCATGAAGCATATTTAATTAATAGAATTAATCTTTGGAAAGATTGTAACCATCAACTAAACGTACCACAACACAGGAATCCTTGCAGTACAGAAGTAATTAGGTTGGCAAAATCTTGTTACAGAACTTATGATGATGCAGAATCATTTAACGCACCCGCACATTGGATTATAGATGATGCGTTTATATTTCATTATGGATTTGTTCGTAAAAAAGAAGTAATGAAAGATAAAATTAAAAATATGCAACAAGTGGTGTTTGGAATGGCAGATTATGACCAAAAATTAAATGATTGCGAAGTTTTTGATGCAGATTTATGGTTTAGTCCTGAAAAAGATTTAATACCTATTCAAATAGAACACCCTAAAGTAATTAAAGAATGGATTTTATCAAGACCTTAAAAAAGAAAACCCCCAAAAAGGGGGTTAGTTCTTTTGAAGAAACAAGTCAATTAGATACCATTAGTAACCAATTGTGCTACGGTCTCAACAGCATAGTATTTTTTGCTATCTACAACCAATCCCGTAGGAAGGACTTCGATAACAGAATTTACTGTAACACCCATATAAGTGGTGTTAATTGGTGCATCGTAAATAAGATTTCCCGTATTAGGGAAATAGTTTTTACGACCATTTGCAACTCCTTTAGAAACATCATAGGCATCAATGCCGTAAATGTTTGCTACAATTCTTTGTGTAAGTGCCATGTCTTAATTTTTTAAGATTTAATTGTCTACTCCATTTTGGATTGACTACAACAAATATAAGTAATTTCCAAATAAATGTTAAAAATATTTTAAAATGAATACATTATCGGTTGGTCATAGTTATGCAGGGGGGGATTTAATTGCTTTACTATCAGGTCTAAGGCACGTTTATAAAGAAACAGGTAAGAAGTGGATTATCTATCAAAGGATTGATTTTGAGGGATTATATTATGAAGGGGCTATTCATTCAACATTAGATAGTCAAGGAAACGGGGTTACAATGAATAGAAAGCATTTTGAAATGCTAAAACCATTACTATTAAAACAAGATTATATTCAAGATTTTAGAGAATGGAAAGGAGAGAAAGTAGATATAGATATAGATAGGTCAAGAGATAGCAGGGCAATCCCAATTCCATTTAGTCCATTACACTATTGGACTTTCTTTATTGCACCTGAATTGTCTTGCGATTTAAGTGAAAGATGGCTTGATGTTCCATGTGGAACGTTTTATAATAAGATATTGATTAACAGGACACAAAGATATAATAATCCATATATTAGCTACTTTTTTTTAAAAAAATATGAAGATGATTTAGTATTTATTGGAACTAAAAAAGAAGGAGAATTATTTAATAAACAATATGATTTAGATATAGAAATAGTAGAAGAAGAAGATTTCTTAGCAGTATCATCACTAATTAATAATTGTAGGTTTGTTTTAGGGAATCAAAGTCTAGTTTGGCATTTAGCTGATGCATTAAAAAAGCCAAGATTATTAGAGGTATGCAGTCAATTCCCTAATACTTTCCCGACAGGTAAAGATGGGTATGTTTTTTTACATCAACAATCATTGGAACTTTTGTTTGATAAATTAGCAAATAAGTATTAATTTTAACAATATTTAAACTAAAATATGAAAGTAAAGAATACAGAAGGCAGGGTGATAGTATCAGTTGATATTGAAAATAAAAACTCTCACACTTTTGAGGACGGAACTAAAATAAGACTAGAAAGACAATGGAATCAATTAAATAGGCGTATTAGTGAACCCGTAAATGCTTTTGTTGTTTCATCCGATTTCATGCCCATTAGTGCAGAAGTATTAATTCATCACAATTCATTACACGAT
>Ga0209085_1002514_pt1 | contig 10427 bp, 6 predicted proteins | sample C_131016_EF_Meta_FD_187310 | JGI IMG/M metagenome (GOLD analysis project Ga0209085, IMG submission 187310) | Freshwater microbial communities from Lake Croche, Canada to study carbon cycling - C_131016_EF_MetaG (SPAdes) (version 2) | ecosystem: Environmental > Aquatic > Freshwater > Lake | place...
TCGGGGCGCAAACGCGATGGCGTGCACCAACCCATCAAACCCATCGGGCCAATGCTTGGCCAGTGCCTCATACAGCTGGTCAATTTGAGCGTCTTCGGCAACATCACAGGGCAGGGTGATGGTCGAACCAAAGTCGGCGGCGAGCCCCGCGATTCGTTCCTTAAACCGCTCATTCTGATACGTGAATGCCAATTCAGCCCCCTCTCGGTGGCAGACTTTTGCGATTCCGTAGGCGATTGATCGGTTCGAAAGCAGTCCCGTGATCAGGATGCGTTTGCCGGCAAGAAAACCCATGATGTCTCAGTTGAAGTAAGGGTGGGGTCAGCGCTGACGCGTGGGGCGGCCGCGTGAAGCAGGGGCGGGTTTGCGGGCACCCTTCGGCTCGGTCGCCTTAACGGGGGGCGGCGCTTTGACGGACTCTCGTTGGCCGGCGCGGCGCGCGCCCCGAGGATTTTCGGCCTTGGCTGGCTGGCCTTTTGCGATAACAGGCGGCGCTGAAGCTGTTCGGCCTTTGAGGTTTGACTCTCGTTTGGGCTCGGGCACGTGCTCGGATCGGGGAGCTGCTGCAGTGTTTGATACCGCCGCCGTTCTGAGCGGGCCAATCGCTGGCGCTGCGACTGGGTTTGTCGGGGCTTTGGCGGTGACCATCGGCGCAATCGGGGCAGATGGCGACGATTTGGCGCTTGACTGCGGGACTGGCGGTAGCGGATCGGGTTCCGCGAGAGCGACCTTGACGATCTGGCGGTCACCGTACTCGGTCGTCACCACAGTTTGCGATTGAGCCGGCCTAACAATTAGGCGCATACCGCGTCGGGCGGTGTCGCGCAGACCGTTCCAGGCCCTCAGCGCGGCGACGGTGATGCCATATCGATTGGCGATCGACTGCATATTCTCTTGCCGACCGACCAGATGGCGTTGGGCGGGCGTATCGACCAATTCGTAGACCCGTGGTGCGATGAACTGCTCCACCAAGGTCTCGTCCTGAACTTCCTTCTGCGGCGCGAGGATTCGGGTTCCAGGCAGCAGGCGGGCTTGGGTGTTAAGACCGTTGGCTCGCCGTAATTCGTGACCACTCAGACCCGATCGGCGGGCGACGGCGTCGATGGTTTCACCCGGGCGAATCGTCAGGGGTTGCCATGAGGCTAGCGGTTTGCGTGCGCTTGCATGCTGGTCCATCGCCTCCATAAATCCCTGCACCCGTTCGGTCGGCAAAATGATTACGTTGTTGCGACTGGCCGTAATGACCGGGCGATTGTGCGCTGGGTTGAGGGCCAGGAATTCTCCGACGGTCATGCCGGCAAACCGCGCTGCAAGGCTCAGGTCAATCGGGCGCAGCTTTTCAAGGGTTGCGAAATAGGGTTCGTTCGGGATGTCGGGTAGCTCAAACCCGGTGGTCTGTGCGCGCGCGACGATATTGCGCAGCGCCATTAGTTTAGGCACGTAGTGCCGGGTCTCGTTGGGCATGTCGAGTGACAGGTAATCCGTCGGACGCCCGCGCGCCGCATTTTTGCGCATGGCTCTCTGGACCGCACCTTCGCCCCAGTTGTAGGACGCCAATGCCAGGAACCAGTCGTTACCCTGCATTTCGTAGATCCGGGTGAGATACCCCAGGGCGGCGTTGGTGGACTGCAAAACGTCTCGACGCTGGTCGACCCACCAGTTCTGGGACAGATCGTAATTTCTTCCAGTGGAGGGAATGAACTGCCAGAGGCCGGCCGCTTTCGCTGACGACATCGCAACCGGATTCATCGCGCTTTCTACAAATGGCAGCAGCGCAAGTTCACTGGGTAATCCGCGCCGTTCGATCTCTTCAACGATAAAGAACAAGTAGCGTCCGCCGCGCTCGAACATGCGCTTGAGCGCGTCAGGACGGGAAAGATATAGGCGCTCATAGTTAGCCACCAGCGGGCTACTGAGCTCTGGCAGCCGATAACCCGCCCTGATTCGGTCCCACAGGTCCCGATTCGGCGCTGGGCCGGTTGGTGTTGCAGAGGTCGATGTCGATGTCGATGCCGATATTGAAGACGCCGGTGCTACCAATGCAGCGGGCTGACTGGTGGTTGAGACGCCACGGCTATTCTCGGGGTCTGGGGCGAACGTTTCTCTGCCCACCGATTCGGGAGTGACGGGCTCGGCCGATCGGTTCGGGCTCGGGGCTGAGGCCTCGGCCTCGGCCTTGGCTTCGGACGACATTTTCTCGACTGGTGCGTCGTCAACACCCTGCGCGGTGGCGAGTTGCGCGAACGCGAGGAGGGCCCAGAGCCAGCGCCGCATTAGCGATGCGGAACGAGGGCGGCGACGGAGTGGCGCAATCGGCTCACGGGCGTGCTCGGGGTCAAAAACGGTGTCATCAAGCGTATCCTGCAATCTGCGGTGACCGGATGCTAACGCGATGTCGGAACAACAAGTGAACGTAGAGCCAGCCCAAGACAAGCTGAGCGCTTGGACGGAGTGGTTGGGGTCCCCGCCGGGGCGCTACGTGCTGCAATGGCAACAAGCACAGTATGACCGAACGGTCTGTGACTTTTTCGGATTTCATGCTGTTCAGATTGGCCTGGCCGCTTTGCCGGCCCTGCGCGAAAGCCGGATGCCACTTCGCGTCTTCTGCGCCCCGACCCCAGAGTTGGTGGGAACACACCCAACACAATCGTACTGCGAGGGTTCCGTACTGATTGAGCGCCCCGAAGAATTGCCCTTTGAAACGGGCTCGTTGGATCTGGTGGTTCTGCCCCATTTGCTCGAATTCGCGGAGGATCCTCATCAGATATTGAGAGAGGTTGACCGGGTCTTGCGAGCCGAAGGACGGCTGATGATCTCGGGCTTCAACCCAGTCAGCCTTTGGGGGATGCGCCAAGGCCTTGCCCGCGGGATTTTACCGGATTACCTGCCGCGGCCCTGCCGGATGCTGAGCGTGCCTCGCTTGCGGGATTGGTTCAAATTATTGTCATTTGATCTCGACCGTGGGCGGTTTGGTTGCTACGCCCCCCCATGTCGCTCGGATCAGTGGCTTGCCCGCAGTGCAATCCTCGAAAAAGCGGGCGACCGATGGTGGCCGATTTGCGGCGCTGTTTACTTTTTGGCCGCAGTAAAACGCGTCCAGGGCATGCGCATGATCGGACCCGCCTGGAAGCGCACTAGCAAGGCGGCGGTCGGTCGCGTCGTGGCCGCCCCGCCAACTAACCGTGACATGGGCGAGTAGCAGCGAGCAGTAGCCGTCAGTCAGTTAGGGTCACTCCCGAGAAGCGATGCCCTTTTTCAGGCGCTCAATGCCCTCGAGGAGCAGAACGCGCGGGCGGGCAAAACACCAGCGCAACCAGCCCTCTCCCTCCGGGCCAAAGGCAGAGCCAGGGGCTAGTCCAAGTCCGACGGTCTGGACCAGGGCCTGCGCCAAAGCTACGCTGTCGAGGGTACCCTCCACCTTGAAGAATGCGTACATCGCACCGTCTGGAATCCCGGCGGTGATGCCAGGGATCGCCTCTAATGCGGTCAACAGGGTTTCTCGACCGTTGATTAACCGCTGTCTGAAGGCCGCCAGGTCGGGCTCGCCAGTTTCGACGGCGATGACGCCGGCTTTCTGAATGAAAGTCGGAGCGCAGGAGGTATTAAATTCAATCAGCTTTCCGAGGTCGCCGATTAATGCGGTCGGCGTGACCAGCCAACCAAGGCGCCAGCCCGTCATTTGCCAGGTTTTGGAAAACGTATTGGCGACGATCAGGGCGTCCTCCGGGTGCGCGATATCCAGCATGGACGGCGCACTGGCGGACTCGACCGGCGAAAAAACAAGTCGTTCGTAGGCCTCATCCGACAAAATCCAGATCCCAAGGTGGCGGCAATGGGTCAGTAGCCTTGCTTGATCCTGCGCACTCATCACCCAGCCGGTCGGATTGTTAGGCGAATTGATCAACACCGCGCGGGTGCCAGGTGTGAGGCGCGCCAGCAAAGCGTCCAGATCCAGATGCCACCGTTGGCTTTGCGGGTTCAGCGAGAGGGCCACCCGATCGACGACAGCACCCAGGATCGCAGGGATTTCGACCAGATTTGGCCAAAGCGGTACGACCGCGACTACCCGGTCTCCAGGCGACAGGATCGCCTGGCACGCAAGCATCAATCCGTTGACGCCTGAGTTGGTGATCGCGACCCGAGCGACATCGACCGAACGGTGCAACTGGCTGAGGTAACCCGCAAGCGATTCCCGCAATGCGGGCAAACCCAATGTCGGGCCATAAAAAGTGTCGCCGGCATCAAGGGAATGTTTGGCCGCCTCACGGATGGCCAAGGGTGTGACGCCATCCGGTTCTCCAAACCAGAACGGCAGGACATCCTCGCGCCCCATGGCGGCATTGGCGACCAGTCGAATCCGGCTTTCGCTCAGCGCCCGAACTTCAGGCCGGGCTATGGCGGCAGGGAATGAGGACAATTCGGGCTGCATTAATTCGCTGTTTTGATCAAACATTCACTATGCTATCGGGTTAATTCAAGTTGTTTTTTGGGTGGGCTTGTGAGAAGTCGAAATGTTTCTGTCCTAATCATTTCCCTGGTGGGAATGGTCTTGATTGGTGGGCTCGCCTGGAAAGAGTCAAAAACTGGTGATGTGAGTGCTGCGTTGAGTGCTGCCTTTGGCGCCGCAACTGGAGCACAAGCACCCGCCAAGCCCAGTGGCCCGGGTGGGTCGGGTGGTAGTGCCACAACAACTCCGGGAAGCGCAGGTGGCCCCGGCGGGGCTGGTGGCGGTGGCGGTGGCGGCCCTGGCGGGGCGGGTGGCGGCCCGAAAGGTCCTGTGGGTGTCGAAATCGTTGCTGCGAAGACCGGAACGGTGCAGGACCTGGTGGCCGCTGTGGGTACCCTGCGAGCCAATGAATCGGTCGTTATAAAGCCCGAAATCGCCGGGCGGATCGCCAAGCTCGGCTTTAGCGATGGTGAACGGATTCGTGCGGGGCGGGTTATGGTTCAGCTCGACACCTCTGTGCCCGCAGCCGAATTGGAACAAGTGCGCGCCGAGCGCGCACTGGCACTTGCCAAGTACGAACGAGCGGTTGAACTGGCCGAAAAGAATTTTGTTTCTGCACAAGCACGGGATGAAGCCGGCGCAAATTTGCAAGTCGTTGATGCACGTCTCGCGCTCGCCCGCGCCCGACTTGAGAAGAGCAGCATCCTCGCGCCATTTGGGGGCATTGTTGGACTGCGCAATGTAGCCCCGGGGGACTTCGTCAAGGACGGCGCCGAGTTGGTGACGCTCGAGGATACGAGCTCGATGAAAGTTGACCTGAGGTTGCCAGAACGGGTGATCGGCCGCTTGCGCCGTGGCCAGTTGCTGGAGATTTCGGTCGAGGCGCTTCCGGGGCGCACGTTCAAGGCGTCGATCGACGCGCTAGATGCCACGGTCGATGCCAATGGACGGTCGATTTTGGTGCGTGGCCGCATTCCAAACACCGACGAGATCCTGCGTGCCGGCATGTTCGCCAGAGCACAGGTGGTGCTGAGCGAGCGCAATGACGCAGTGCTAGCGCCCGAAGAGTCGATCGTCCCGCAGGGCCCTGACCTTTTTGTCTGGCGGGTGACCGAGGGTAAGGCATCGAAGATCAAAGTTAAGGCGGGTGTTCGTCGCGACGCTCAGGTTGAAATTTTGGAGGGGCTGGCAGGCGGCGAAAGCATCGTGATTGCTGGCCAACTCAAACTGAACCGCGACGGACAGGAAGTGAAGATCATTGATCCGTCGAAGCGTCCAGGGGGCGGCCAGGGTGGTCCCGGTGGTCCCGGTGGTCCCCCCGCGGCCCCTGTGGCCCCAACGTCCAAATAAGGGGCCCACGATGCTGATCTCAGACCTCTGTATTCGTCGCCCCGTCTTCGCGACGGTCCTCTCGCTGTTGATTATTCTGGTTGGTGTCGTCGCTTACGACCGGCTCCCGGTGCGGGAGTACCCGCGAATCGACGAACCCGTCGTGACGGTCGAGACCAAGTACCCGGGGGCATCCAGCGAGATCATTGAGAGCCAGGTCACGAAGCCCCTCGAGGATTCCGTCGCAGGAATCGAGGGTGTCGATGTGTTGACTTCGATCTCTCGCCCTGAGCAAAGTCAGATCACGGTGCGTTTCCGGATTGAGCGCGATCCGGATTCGGCCTCTGCGGATGTGCGCGACCGGGTCGCCCGGGTGCGTGCCAAGTTGCCGACCACGATCGAGGAACCCGTCATTGCCAAGGTCGAGGCGGATGCGAACCCGATCATCTGGCTCGCATTCAGCTCGGTCTCGATGTCGGCTCTTGACGTCACCGATATTGCTAATCGGGTGGTTAAACCGCGCTTGCAGACCTTGCCAGGTGCGGCCGACGTTCGGGTGTTTGGCGAACGCAAGTACTCAATGCGGGTCTGGTTAGATCGCGATCGGCTGGCCTCCTATCGACTGACGCCGGTGGATGTCGAAGATGCATTGCGCCGCGGTAACGTAGAAATCCCCTCGGGCCGGATCGAGAGCAGCAATCGGGAATTCTCGGTCGTGTCTCAAACAGATCTCATGCGGGTGAACGAATTCGAAGACATCGCGATTCGTAACTCGGCCGGTTACACGGTGCGCATCAAGGATGTCGCGCGCGTCGAAGTGGCGCCTGCCAATGAGCGTACGATCGTGCGTTTTAATGGTAAGAACGCGGTTTCGCTGGGCGTGATCAAGCAGGCCACCGCGAACCCGCTGACGCTCGCCAAGGCGGTGCGCGAGGTCTTGCCCAAGCTGAAAGCGGAATTGCCAGCGGGTGTTTCGGTCGATATCGCTAATGACACGACCGTGTTCATTGAACGGTCAATCGAATCGGTCTGGCGCACGATCGGTGAATCGATCGTATTGGTCGCGTTACTGATTCTTTTTTTCCTGCGTTCGGTCCGGGCCAGCATCATCCCGTTGGTGACGATTCCGGTGTGTCTGATCGGTAGTTGCGCGATCATGCTGGTTGCTGGGTTCTCGATCAATACGCTCACTTTGCTCGCCTTGGTCATGGCGATCGGTTTGGTCGTCGACGACGCAATTGTGGTGCTGGAGAATATTTATCGCCACATCGAGGGGGGCATGGCACCGATGGACGCCGCCTTTCGTGGTGCTCGCGAGGTGGGTTTTGCGGTGATTGCGATGACGCTCACGCTCGCCGCGGTCTATGCGCCGGTGGCCTTTACAACTGGACGTACCGGTCGCCTGTTTGTGGAATTCGCGCTGACCCTGGCTGGGGCTGTTCTGGTGTCTGGTTTTGTAGCGCTGACACTGTCGCCCATGATGTGTTCCATCCTGCTCAAGCACACCAAGCCCGCAGCCAGCTGGAACCCTTCGAGTTGGATTGAGCGCGGCTTGGTTGGGTTGGAGAGCGGCTACGGCAAGGCGGTCGGCGGGGCGATCCGCGTTCGCTGGCTGATTGTTTTGCTGGCTCTTGCGGTCGCAGGCACTAGCGTCTGGTTATTGCGAACCACCAAGCGCGAGCTTTCCCCGATCGAAGATCGCGGCACCGTGTTAAGTATTTTTAACGGTCCCGATGGGGCCTCAATCGACTACACCGCCCGCTACGCCGAACGAATTGAGGCGATTGCCAAGGGTATTCCGGAGGTCGACCGGCGCTTTGTGGTCACCGGAAACCCCACCGTCACCCAAGGCATCGCCTTCATGCGACTCACGGACTGGAACGATCGCAAGCGCAGCGTCCAGGAAATTGCAAAGGAAGTTCAGCCCAAATTATTGGGGATACCGGGTGTCAACGCATTTGCGGTGCTGCCGCCCTCGCTCGGGCAATCACCACGTGAACGACCGATCAATGTTGTCGTAATGACCAACGATGAATATCCTAAAATGGCCCCGGTGGTGCAGAAGATGTTGAACGAATTGCAGCGCTGGCCAGGCATGCAGGGGGTCGACAGTGACCTGCGTCTGAATAAGCCGGAGCTCAAAATTCGCCTCGATCGCGATCGCGTCGCCGATGCGGGGGTTCAGGTCGAGCAGATCGGACGTCTGCTTGAAACGGCCTTGGGCGGACGCCAGGTGACCCGCTATAAGCGTTTTGGTGATCAGTACGATGTCATCGTTCAGCTCGAACCCCGAGCCCGCAATGAACCGACCGATATCTCCGATCTTTACGTCCGGGGGCGCAACGAGGCCATGGTGCCATTGACCTCCTTGATCAAGGTTGATGAAACGGTCAGTCCCCGCGAGCTGAATCACTTCGGGCAGCGCCGCGCGGTGACTTTTACTGCCAATCTCGCACCGGGTACTTCACTGGGCGAAGCCGTTGAATTCATTGAAGGTGTCGCGGGCCGAACCCTCCCGGCTGGCTATGTTCTGGACTTCAACGGGCAGACCCGCGAGTTCAAGTCGACCTCAAATACCCTGGCGGTGACCTTTGTTCTCGCACTTGCGTTTATCTATCTCGTGTTGGCCGCCCAGTTCGAGAGTTTCATCGACCCGTTGGTCATTCTGTTTACCGTGCCGTTATCGATGACCGGCGCACTGGCCGCGTTGCAGTGGAGTGGGGGGACACTTAACGTCTACAGCCAGATCGGCTTGATTACGCTGATTGGTCTGATTACAAAACATGGAATCTTGATCGTCGAATTTGCCAATCAACTGCGTGAGCAAGGCCAAACAGCCCGCGATGCAGTTATTGAAGCCGCACGCTTACGTCTGCGGCCAATCCTGATGACGACTGGGGCAATGGTCTTGGGTGCGGTGCCGCTGGCGTTGGCGACGGGAGCCGGGGCCGAGAGTCGCCAGCAGATCGGTTGGGTGATTGTGGGCGGCATGTCATTGGGAACCGTGTTGACACTCTTCGTGGTCCCGGTGGTCTATTTGTTGTTTGCCCGAAGAGGACGGGTTGCTCAGGTGCCGACTGCCGAACCCGCCGCCGTGGTTTGAGCCGATGAGCGCGCCCGAACGGATTGTTTTCCTTGACACCGAGACCACCGGGCTGCGGGTTGAGGATGGGCATCGAGTGATCGAAATTGGTTGTATCGAGTTGATCGGGCGGCGCCTCTCCGGCCGCGATCTTCATCTGTATTTCAACCCTGAACGCGAAGTGGATGAGGGCGCAGCCGCGGTCCATGGAATGCGCCTGGCAGACTTGGTTGACAAACCAAGGTTTGCCGATGAGGCAGAGCGGATTCTCGCGTTCTTGGAGGGGGCGCAGGTGGTCATCCATAACGCCGCTTTCGATGAGGGCTTTCTCAATGCCGAGCTGGCGGCCTGCCAGCGCCCAAGGCTCCGAAGCTGCGTGGCAGAAGTCGTCGATTCACTCTCGCTGGCCCGCCAACTGCACCCGGGTAAGCGCAATTCGCTCGATGCGCTCTGCGAGCGCTATGAAGTCTCGAATAAGCATCGGGTCCATCACGGCGCAAAACTTGATGCGCAACTTCTCGCCGAGGTCTGGCTCGCCATGACCCGTGGCCAGGGGAGCCTCGAAATGGGCCTTGATGGCGGTTTGAGCGTCGCAATTGCGCAGGGTGGTGTCTGGCCCCCGGCCGGGTTGATGATTATTCCAGCGAGCACGGACGAACGGGCGGCGCATTCGACCATGCTTGACGGTCTTGATCGCGAGGCAGGTGGCGTCAGCGAATGGCGCTTACTTTAGAATAGGGCGTTTGCAGCGCACCGACTCCATGAAAGAACATCGCCACGGCCGATCCCAGCGGGATCGCAAGTCCCAACTCTCACCCGATGCAGAACGCCTTGTGACCGCAGCGCTCGGGCTGGCGAGTTCGGGAAGCCGTGTTGAAGATCGGTTCTGGGAAACCCACCTGGGTGCGCGGATCGAGAAGTTGCTCGATTCGGGGCATGCACAAGCGGTTCTTGATGCGCTCGAGCGGCTCGAGAAGACCGACGGCGATGCCTATGGTTCGCTGGTCGAAGCGACCGAAGCAGCGGCCGAGCAGGCGGTGATCGACCACGATGGCCAGCGCTATGAGGCCCTGTTAATTACCGCGCCGCTGATCGCATGGACTCGATTCAGAATTCCGTCGGGCGCCCTCGCCGCCGATCCCGTTTCGGTGTTGTCGGCTCATTGGCAAGCCCATGTGTTGGCGCGCGAGACCCGGTTTCGTCTGGTGCCCTGGCTCTACAGCCTGGACCAGTTGCCCCGCGACTTTGCCGAAATCCGGCGCATTACCCGCAAACTCGGGCAGTCGGTCTTGAGCGGGCAGACGCCCCGGCTTGATTTGAAAGACTTACCTGAAACAGCGGAAATGCTGGCAGACACTCGGTACCTGTTGGCGGTCGTGGTCGTTCCTGCAGGGGCGCCCATGTTTCGCTGGCAAGAACTGACGTCTGAACCCCATATCAGTCGGACGCACTGTCTGGAGGCCTGGGAATTACAGGGTCGTCCCAATCTGGAATCGGCCCTGGCTGGCTGCGGTTTCGAATTGTTGTTGCCCGATGCGTACCACGTCAATTTGCGCGAAAGCGATCGTC
>Ga0209085_1002518_pt1 | contig 10411 bp, 9 predicted proteins | sample C_131016_EF_Meta_FD_187310 | JGI IMG/M metagenome (GOLD analysis project Ga0209085, IMG submission 187310) | Freshwater microbial communities from Lake Croche, Canada to study carbon cycling - C_131016_EF_MetaG (SPAdes) (version 2) | ecosystem: Environmental > Aquatic > Freshwater > Lake | place...
TGATAGAGAGTATGTAGCGCCAATATGTGAGGTAACACCTTGATTTAAGTATAAGTATGATAGACATTCTTGAGATAGGGGACCATTATCTTTGGTGGGTCCATCGCAGGGTGTATTAATTGGTATACCAGAAGCATACATGGATAATGTATTCCAATCTGGCATTGATAGATTTTGTCCAGAGGCATTTTGTCCTGAGTATGCGGATGTCATTTTAGGAGCTAGATTATTAACAATTGTATCGATATCAAGAGGTTTTCCACTGTCGCCTATTTGAAGAGCATCAGCGCTAGTCTGATTTGAAGGATACCCTGTACCTTGTGGGGTTCCTCCAAGTTCAATCCAGCGTGTCTGTAGACATTCTAGTTTGTATGCACCTGGTTTATTAGCTTTACCAAAGCAAGGATCAGATTCTAAGAAGGTAGCAGATGCTGCCTGAGTAATGATTGGTCCATTATCACAAGTGAGAGCATCACCATCATACATACTTAAGAATGAAAATGGCATTAAACAGGATAGGTTCATAGAGGTTTGACCGTTACCTGGAACAAAAGATAGGCATCTGAATCCGCTTACCATAATACTTCCATTAATTTTAGGTTTAGAGTTTGTAATAAGATCGGATTGAATTAGACTCATTAAATCTAGTTTAAATGTGCCACGTGGGGTTTGACCTTGTATGAAGCCAGCAACATATGTATTATTTGCGACTGGTTGAACATTAATATTAAAAACAGTTCCTTCAGCATTACCAGGTATGGTAATTTGAACTGGAGTATTGGGATCAAGATTAGTTTGTGTAAGAGTAATTTGTGCAGTGCTTGAAGAATTTGGTGTAGTAATAGTTACAGAGCCGCTGCCAAGAAGGAAGAGGATTGAAGGGATGCGACCAGTTTCAGGACCAACACGATTAAAGTTTTGTGATGTATAGCACTGAGTACAGTTGGGCGAACTAAATGTTTGTTTAGATGCGCAATCCACTTTTTCTTTAACAATTACACATTGGTCTTTAGTTAGGGAAAAAGTGCCAGGTTTTGATTTACCGAGTGTGGGTTGATAGACTTTGTATGGGTCATAAGGTGCGCCGCCAGTATCTAGGACAACTTGTGCGGCTGCCATTTGTTTTATGCGGTCATCAGGAGAGACATATAGGCCGCCAATGTGGGGTTTACCGTCAGAGCCAATTGCTTTTTTATCAAAGCTCATACCGCAATTTGCCGCAAAGGTAGGGTCATCAAAGGCACTACAAGAAGTACCAGCAGCTTCACAGCTTTTAGCTTGTTGAAATGTATTAGGTATATTGGTTGGTATGGTATAATCATTCTTTGGCTGTAAATCATATGTATTAGATGTTGGATTTGCGGATAATCCGCCTAATGCTATTTTAAATGCTGCTGCACTATCGGGTGATACAGGAATGGCGGGGTTAGTAAGATTGATTGTGTTAGTAAGTTGATTGTATTTTACTTTCGAATCTTCTACGAATGTGTTATGGTTTGCATCCGGAAAATCAAAAAACCCCTCTTTATAGTCTTTGCTATAATGGAGAATTAGGGTTAGGATTAGCAAAATTATAAAAAATATTATAATGTTGGAAAACATTACGTACCTAATTCATATCAAGATTTATATCAAGATTAATATCAATACAGAATTTATATAGTGTTTAATAGTTATTATCAGGGCGGATTTGTGGCAGAGCATCCATTTCACGTGTGATAACACGGAATACAAGATTGAGTTGTTTGTTAAGGTCAATTAGACGGCAAGGAGATTGTAGGGCAAGGCCATATGTATTGAGTATATTTGAGAAGTTGCCTGTGCCAAATGTATTAAGCAGAGTTGAACCAGTGGATGGGTCTTGGTATCTAGCTTGAATCATAAGCACATTTCCATAGCCGACTGTATTTAGGCCATCTATAATGGTGGTGGGTGTATTAGTATAGCCATTATTAAGTATAATATGTCCTTCAGGACGGTTAATCCAATTACAGAAGTCTCTTAGAGCTCCACCATTTGTAGTGTCATTAAGAGCGGCATCCGAATAGGTGTAACCGCTAATTTGAATACGATCGCCATTACAGATCTGAAATCTACTAAAATACTTATTAGTAACGATAAAGAAATTGAATGGATTAGTCGGATCACTCAAATTATAGCTACCGCTTGGTGTGATATTGAAAGGATATGTTGTGCCAAATGCGGTTGGATTTGCGCCAATGATACCAGCAATATCAAATGTATCAGGTGAGTTGGATAGAAGTTCCCCATTTGGACGACGAATATCGATAGTCATCTTTTGTAAAGTAGAGAGTGGTGTAGGATAGAAATCCTTTTGGCATTTTAGGAATTTAGGAATCATAGCTAAATAGCCTCTATTAGAAGTAATTTGCGTAACATCTGATAACCATTGTGCGTCGTACTGAAGAACACCAAATGAACGATCTAGGAAGTTATCTGTACCGTAATTATTGTTCTCAAGTTCTGCTACACGAACTGTAACGTATGGTAAGTTTAGAATGTTATCTTGATATGAAGTATCACTAGCACCAGTAGCACCTGATTTATTAATGGTAACATCTAGACTTTCACCAGCCATAATACATTTGATGAGCTCAATACGAACAATGTTTTTAAACTTTTGTTGAGCGCTAAGAGTAGGATTGAAGCCTTGGCCGTTCGCGGCGGGGTCAAAGTTCACAGTGAAACTATAACGATTTTCCTTGTTATTTCTGAGCCAGTCACGGTCAGCTGAATAGATGAAAAGATTGTTTTCGATTTCACGATAGCTGACAATTTTATCTTCGCGAACAACGTAGTTTTGTGGTAGGTCATTCTTAATAGGTGAGGCAAGTAGAGGTTGAACAATTGTAGGATTGGAGTTGGCTTGGCCGAGGTCACGAGGTGGAGGTGAGCCAGTCATAGTGTCAAAGGAGCCAACAGGAGCGAGTAGTAGGTCACGTCTATCAGGCATAATTGCGAGAGATAGGTCGGCATTTTGTGGGGGTGGTCTTTGTTGTAGTGATTGGCGTTGGAAGAGAGCCAGTTCGGTATTACGATTTTGAGAATCTTGTGCGTTTTTAAACATAGAATCGGCATCAATCCGAGATTGTAGACCAGCTTCAGCTTTGACAAGTTCAGTATTTTGTGAAGCGGAGCGGAGGGCTTCAAATTCTCGTTGTTTCTTGGCGCGTTCAAAGAGTTCAGCGGCGGGAGGACCATTTTCATTTAAGTCAACGCGGAAGTCGGGCATAGATGGAGGAAGTGCCTTAACTTCATTGCGTTCTTGTGTAAGGTTAGCGAAGCGTTGTGATGTTTCCTGAAATAGGCCTTCATCCATAACAGTTTTAACGGGCGAAGTATTTTTGGTAAGTTCTTTGCGTTGCATATATTGTGAGAAGTCTTTGGCAGAGGCGGATAGGACTTCTTTGTTTAAATTTTGAAGGGGTTTGTCTCCTTGAACTTGATAGACTTGGTTAAGATAGTGGTTTAAGGTTTTAGATAAACGGTCTATCTGTTGGTCATTGAGAGGTGAACCATTTCTTTGCTGAAAGTCCTGAATCAATACAGTCTGAAGAGTGTTATAGTTCTTATCACTAAATAACACTGTTTTAACAGAAGTGTTTCCTTGTTGTTGTGGTTGTTGCTGTGCTAGAACCGGACGATACATTGCTAACTCTACTGTATAAATCTTTTATATGCCTTTTAAACCACCTCATTTGGTGGAGTGGAGGGTGTGATTTATAGAGTAAAATAATTCCAGATTAATGAAACGATTTATTGAATCAAAACAGGAAAAATCAATAAACGAGTAAATTATTTAGAAAATAGTATTTTACGTAATTGTAGCATATAATCATCATTAACTGAGTCTTTACAGAAGTTCTTAAATGATATGCCACACATCATACAGATAATGAAGTACATACTAAACATACCACATTCTGAATCTCCATATTGAAATTTACGAGCATTAAACCCCAATTCACACGTATTAATTTGTAATTTAAAGCTGCGCATTAGTCTTGCGATAAGTGGAGGAGTTTTATAGCCATAAGAATCAAAGTAGGCAATGAAGGGTTTTTTGATATTTTTAAGGTTGATATAGAGGCCGACCCAGTGACTGCCACCTTTGAAGTGAGGATCTAAGTTAAAAATCATACCAATACCTCGTATTCCTTTAGCATATTCATTTTTAAGGTTAATGTCGCAGGTTTCCTTGTATAGGCATTTAGTACTATTACTACTGTTACTACCGTTGCTACTATGATTATATGGATCAGGAGCTGAGAAATCAATGGGGAAAACACCTAAGAATTTAAACCAGGGATATGCTTCTTGATATTGTTTCATAACGCCGAGAATGTTGTAGTTATCAAGCCACATATCGGGATCTGAATCCCAAGTTTTGGGGCGACGGGATCTCAGATATTGCTTACGGAGTTCTTTTTTGAAGTTTTCATCGATAGGTGCTTTATCAAGTAAGCAATGTTCTTCCCCTTTTTGACAGCCGACGCTTTGGAATAGTTTATCGCTGCTACTATTTCCTTTAATGTGAAGCTTTTTAGCAATTTCGGAATAAAGTTTGGTGGGTAAACATTTATTTTTAGATTTACGAGTCGATGAAGGATTACATCGAGAGAAATCTTTTAGAGACAATTTCTTCTTCCGAGTTTGCTGTGGCATATTGCTCTGCTAATAATTACATACATAATAAATTATAAGAATATAGAGATGAGTACAATATTAGGACCAGGTGGAACTCAACAGATCTTTGATTTTTCAAAGTCAAACTTGGTATTAATGGTGGGTGGTCAAATACTATTTATAGTATTTTTACTAATGATAGTATTTTTCGGTACGGCTCCGTTATCATTTCCAGCTGACGCGGTAAGAAATATGATAAGTAGAAATAATTCTAAGTCATAATAGAATGTCTTCGAATAGTAATTCTAAACCTCCGACTAATGGTGAAACAAGTACGCTTACTTCAAAAATGGCATCAGCTGGAAGTGGTATGATAGGTGTTATTATATTCAGTTTAGTTTCGGTTGGTATGTTTATTGGAGCTTTTGTATCAATGTCTAATTTTGTAGGAAGTAAGGATGATTGGAATCTTATTAAGCCACAAATAACTAAAATATGGATTTTAACTCTGATAGGTACATTTGGTCTAATTATTGCAGCGCTATTATATTTTATTCAGGATTCAGCGCGAACAATTTATTTTATCTTGGTACTCTCTTGTCTAACTCTTGGTTTATCATTTAGTTCATTGGCGATTGCAGCGATATCTCGTTAAAACTTGTTAAAACTTGTTAAAACTTGTTAAAACTTGTTAAAACTTGTTAAAACTTGTTAAAACTTGTTAAAACTTGTTAATCAGCAGTAATTGACCACATAGATGGAATAGAGTGTTGTAGACGAAGACGAATTCCATATTTTCCTCGAACTTGAGAAATACCTTGGAGGCGGATTACGCATCGAATCATATCACCCTTTGTAAGGTCTGACACTTTACAAGTAGTTCCATCTGCTTTTTTAATAATGGATGTTGGAAAGATATATAAGCATAGTATGGATCCATCAAGAAGAAAATGAAATAGTTCACGAATATTTTCGTGAGTATAGTTCTTTTGATTAAGGAAGCTTTGTTGATGTACATAGAATGTACTTACTAGATATTCCTGGAGTGTATGAAGTTTGACTTGAAAGTTAAATTGGTCAGATAGGTCGATACGAAGGCGTGAATTTTCAGGGTTGTAGTCGATAACTTTAATGGATGGTGAAAGAATACTTACATCTTGAAAGTCGATACTGTTATCTTTGTATGAAAGTCGAGCAACTGCTTTACCGTATTTATCGGCTTGAAAGGGTGTGAGGTGAATATTTCCTATTTCTAATGCTTGATATGGGATTGAGAGAAGCATTATATATAATGGTTTAATAACCTTATATGGTATATGTTTTATCTATTTAAATTGTTTTGAAAAGGAAATATAGTGTGTAAAAGGGATTGTGTCTTCAGGGTGCTTAAAAGTATGAAAAGGTGTAGAGGTAATATGCAGCCGTGTTCGTATGCGTGGAGAGGGTTTAGGGGGGTTGGTAAACGAACTCAGTTATTAAAGTTTCTTGAGACACAGGCTGATAAGATTGGGGTTCCATTTGAGATTAAGAAGGGTACGTGGTTTTTGAATAAGCAGTCGTGCGCAGGTGGAGATCCAGATGAGGATGATGATGAGGCGACTGGAAAATCGATTCCATATGAGGAATCAAATCTACATTTGGGGTTTGATGTGGCGCGAATGTCGATGTCAGATAAAGTATTTTTACAAAGTATTCTAACGCGTTGGACTGGGCAGCAAGACGTATGTCTAGTATCATCACTTATTCAAAGTAGATATTTAGTGTTATATCACGCGCATTTCTTAACAGATGAGTCGGTATTACAGTTACAGGAGTGTTTAGAGCAGTATCCAACATTTGCAATTCTTCTTACGACGGAGCTTCCTTTAAGTGGTCGATTACGTGATTTTTGTTTTGAGATTCCAGTGGTTGGGGAGGATAATTTACTGGCTAATTATACAAAGAAGGCAAAGTTAGCTGAGAATGATGTTTGGTTAGAATTTTTCAGGAAAACGATAAATGATTGGTCGGATGGATGGGGCACATCAAAGATTGTAGATGTAAGAAATTGGATTTATATATGTCTACAACGTAACTTAAGATGGGTTGATGTAATAATGTATTGGGTTGAGGCAATTTATTTAACAGAATGGATAACTCCGAGTATGAAAGCTAAACTAATGGAGATATTATGGAATGCTGAGTCAGGTTCAGGTTGGGTATTAGTAACTTCATATAGAATTCCTATTTTATGGGAACATGTTCATTTAAAATTAGCGCATCAATTATATAAATTTAGAAGTGAATTAGCTACTCGGATCGCAAAGCCAGTGCCTTTGGCTTAAAACCGAATAAGTATCTTAGTATAAAGTTTGTTGTAATCTAATAGGGTAAGAATGTCTTTAATACTTAATGCCGTGTTAGACAGAATTAAAAATGAGTTTGAATTACCTAATATAGAATGGGTAAATACGGAAATTAATAAGGAAGATTTGAAGTTTCTTGAAGAGGAATGTAATAAGGATTCTGAGTTTGATCCGCTTAATAAACGTCAATGGATGTATAGCAATATAGTAGCAGGTAATGCATTTGTGGTAGTATCTAAATGTAATTATGGGCAGGTTATAGCGGCATTTGAGACAATGGAGCAGATGGCAGAATTGCCGTGGGATTTATGGGGTCGTATTTTGAGAATGTTTTCTGAGCCACAAGGCACCAGAGCTCCATTTAAGGTATTTTTTTTAGCAAATCGTAATATTCGTGAATTTCCGCCCAATTATGAACCAATTAAACCTCAAAATATTAATGGTGGTTATACTTACAGATGTAATCCTGAAACAATAATTATTTATAGGGCAGAGGATGCGACGAGAGTATTATTACATGAGTTACAGCATTCGTGTTGTTTGGATAGGACTGAGAATGGAATAGATATGATAGAAGCGGAGACAGAGGCGTGGGCGGAATTATGTTATGTGGCAATTTTGGCACAAGGTAAAAAGTATATATTTAATGATTTACTTAAAAGACAATCTGAATGGATGAGAAAGCAGAATGTAAAAGTAAGAAAGCATATGGCTAATCCATATTCAATGGAGTTTCCGTGGAGATATACGATAGGAAAGGAGGATATTTGGCGTGAATGGTCTATTTTAAGTAGTATAGATTTAGCACCAGTAATTAAAGTGGGAAATTCATTGCGTTTAACGTATCCTCCTAGTGATATTTTAAAGCAGCGTTTTAAAGTGATAAAGGATTCAACGATTTTATAAAGCACGCAAAAGTCTAGGGTGCTTTAAGTCCCCTCGCGCTTTAAGTCCCCCTGACGCACTAATCCAAAATTGATTCCCAGTCCATCATAGAAATTAGTCAGAATCATATATAAATGGGCGTAAAAGGTCTCTTTCAGTTCTTGAAAAGATTTGAAAAAGATGTTAATATTCCACAATTTATTTCAGGCAAATCAGTTGGCATAGATATCTTCTGGTTCCTCCACCAATCCAAAGGAGATATGTTTCAGCTTCAAAATAATCTACTACCAATTATTAAACACGCACAAAAAGTTCATTGTGTTTTCGATGGAGCTCCAACCGAAGAAAGAAAACAATCACACCAAGAACAGACAAAAAAAAGACAGGAACTTCATCAATCAATCAACCAAATCGAAAAATTTATAAAATATCCCTTCAATCATCTAACAGGGTCCGACCGCCATTATATTAATAGTTACTTGAATCAACTAAAACGCCAAGCGTGGCAGCCTCCACCAGACTATGTAGAGTATGTTAAGAATTGGCTAGCGGGAAAGGGATGTGAAATATATCAGGCCCCAGATGAAGCCGACCATACTCTTATCGAGCTCGAACAAAAAGGAATAATTAGTACAATTATTACAAATGATTCCGACTTACTTATTCTTGGTTCAAGAACAGTTTTACGGCCTATATCACCGCTAAGAGGAGCAGTATTTGATAGGGATTATATTTGTGCTATTTTAGGATTTACGGCACAGCAATGGAACGACTTTATGTATCTCTGTAATCATATGAAAGATAAAGATGTACTTTTGGCATATTCACTAATAAGTGTGTATAAAGAGCTGGAATATGTACTTCAAAAATATTACATACTTTACAAGGACGAATTAGTCTCATAAAGTCTTAAATATTTTATACTTTATTTGTAGAATGAATAATGAAATGGGAAATGGTTCTGGCGCTTCTGGTGCTTCTGGTGCTTCTGGTGCTTCTGGGCGAGCACCTCCTAAACAATTTATTAAGAAAACCATTGAGGAATCAGTTACAACTGGTCCTGGTCAACAATACCCTTATCCTATGAATGCTACTGGTATGTTAATGAAAAATGTTGATATTGGCAATGGCAAGGGAAAATTTTCCCATAGTTTAACTCCTAGACAATCACAAACTGCTATGTCATCTGGAGAGGCAATTACATACAGACGTTCATATAAAATAAATGATATAAATCCAAAATATAAGGCAGCACAAACAAGAGCTGAAGTTAATGAACTTAGCAGACTTTTTGGTAAAATGGGTTCAATGGATAATGTAGGTGGTGGTAAAAAACGTAAAACACTTCATAGTACCAGACGACGCAGACATACAAAGCGCAAAACACATCGTAGTACTCGTCGTCGTTAAATATTATATGTAAGTTTTTAAGAACTATTTTATAATATTTTTAGAGTACCTATTGATACTGAACTTATATATTGGTCCAGAATTAAAATTATTAATTTTTCTATTATGGTAGAGTAATTGTTCCTACAACACGCATTTTTAAACCAGTAGGAATAGCTGCTGTTACAGGGAAAGTACACGAAATAGTTAATGTATCATTGAGATTAACTGGTAATGGTGGAGTAACAGCAAAATTAAGTAGTGATGATGTTAGAAATGAATAAGTATTTGTTATCTGAGTGCCAGAGCCACCTGGAGTAGTAGTATTATTAATAATACTAAAAGAAGCACCTGTTGGGCCATTAGTAGGATATGGTACATTAGCTGAATTCATTATATTAACTGATGTAATTCTACCTGGACCAAAACTAGACATAACTTCTGTTCTTGCGCTTTGACCAGTTGCTCCTCCAGTATCTGGAATATCGCCAAAGTAATATGTCTCTGGTCCAGTTGGGCCAAAAGACCCACAACTAAAAGTTAAACTATTTGTTATTCCAGCACTTGGCCCAGTTCCTAAAGGCCCAGTTGGTCCTGTTGACACAGTCTGTCCTAATGGCCCAATTGGCCCAGTTGGTCCAGTTGGTCCAGTTTGTCCAGTTTGCCCTGTCCCTAATGGTCCAGTTGTTCCAGTTTTACCAGTTGGCCCTGTTATACCAGTTGTCCCAGTCGTTCCTAATGGTCCAGTCGGTCCTGTTGGTCCAGTTGTATCAGACGATCCAGTCGATCCAGTTGGTCCAGTTATACCAGTTGGTCCAGTTATACCAGTTGACCCCGTTCCCAATGGTCCAGTTGGCCCAGTTATGCCAGATGTACCAGTTGGTCCAATCAATCCAGTTTGCCCAGTTATACCAGTTATACCTGTTGGTCCATCAGTACCTGTGTAACCTGTTGGCCCTGTAAGACCAGTTCCTAATTGGCCAGTTGGTCCAGTTATTCCTGTTGGCCCTGATATACCAGTTGGTCCCGTTATACCAGTTGAGCCGGTACTGCCTGTATTACCTGTTATACCTATGCTGCCGGTGGGACCAGTAGAACCAGCAGGTCCAGTAGGTCCAGTATCCCCTTTATCACCTGTAGGTCCA
>Ga0209085_1002525_pt1 | contig 10396 bp, 21 predicted proteins | sample C_131016_EF_Meta_FD_187310 | JGI IMG/M metagenome (GOLD analysis project Ga0209085, IMG submission 187310) | Freshwater microbial communities from Lake Croche, Canada to study carbon cycling - C_131016_EF_MetaG (SPAdes) (version 2) | ecosystem: Environmental > Aquatic > Freshwater > Lake...
TTCAAATCTTCCGTGGCGGCTCGCGGATGTAACTCAGTGGTAGAGTGTCTTCCTTCCAAGTAGAAAGTCGCGTGTTCGAATCACGTCATCCGCTCTGGCCCGATACTCTAACGGGCTCTGTACAGAACAAACTTCATCTCAGTATGATCAAATCTTTCCTTGCCGCTAGCGTTGCTGTTGCTTCTATCTCTTCGCCCGCTATGGCCCAAGTGACCAACGTATCACAACTCCGCGACGTGCAACCCAACGAGTGGAGCTACCAGGCCATTTCTAACCTGGTTACCCGATACGGCTGTGTCGCTGGTTTTCCTGACCAAACTTTCCGCTCTGGTCAACCTGCGACCCGTGCTCAACTGGCCGCACTGACAAGTGCCTGCCTTGACAGTGTTGTGGCGTACCAAACTGAAGCTGACGCTCAACTGGCTGCTTCTCTCCGTGCGGAGTTTGCCAAAGAGATTTCCGCCACCAACAACCGCGTCTCCGCTCTTGAGCTTGCTGCTGCCCAGAAAGCTGCTGGTGTTGGTAACTACTTGGGTGCCGGTGTACTGCTCAATCGCCAAGGCGTTGACGGTCCCGATTACACCGCCGAGCGCACTGTTGCCGGTGGTACGATTCAAGGCCGCTACGCTGTGAAAACTTTTACCAATCAGTATGCCGTTTCGGTTCGCCCCTACGTGAACTTTGTGGCCGGTCCTGATAGCCAGATTGGCGCTGGTGGTGGCGCTCTGCTGTCTTATGACTTCAGCCTCGCTCGTAAAGCTGGTGTTTCCACGACTAACCTGTATCTGGGTGCTGGATATCAAGTGCCGTTCGTTAACAATACCGAAGCCAACTTCCAGTCGGCTGTGGGTGAGAAAGGACAAGTTGTGCTGGCCGTTGGCCTTGAGCGTCGGATTACCAACTCGCTGACTGCGTTCGCTGACCTCAAGTTCCCGACTACCAACGCCTCCTACACGGACGAAACTTCCGGTGACAACAACAAGGGTTACAGCCCTGTTCTGACTGCGGGTCTGGGTTTCCGCTTCTGATCGAGTTACAAGGGGTTCAGCAAGGTGCTTGCTAGAACTTAAACGACTGGCCCCCGTAAGGGGCCTTTCCCGCCGTTAGTCCATTGGTAAAGACAACCCCACAAGGGTTAGAAACGGGGTTCGATTCCCTGCCGGCGGATTAGAAGATTAGTTTGGGGGCGGTTTCCCGTACCTCGCAGGACGGTTTACCCCCTTTCGAACGGTGCCAAAATGAGGTATGCTTAAAGCATGGAAATGAACTTACGGCACTACCTGCTCGACTGGCTGAATACGTACGGGCTCGGTTCCCTTGACGCCCACGACATTCGTGTTTCCACGGATGAGCGGTTTCCGAACCTTTTCAACTTGAAATACGGCCCGATGGCGGATAAATCTGAACCGATTGTTTGCGCTTGCCGTGGTGCTGTCGTAGAGCGTGTAGATAATGACGGGGATCACTCCCCTTACTTTCGCCTGATTGCTTACGCGTTCGACCGGTTCTTCAACTTGGGTGAACCTGGCGCGGCTGAGATCGATTGGTCCTCCGCTAAGGTGCACGAGAAGTATGACGGCTCGCTGATTAAACTGTTCTGGAACGGGTTGCAGTGGCAGGTGTCCACCTCCGGTTCTGTCGGTGGCGGGGGAAGCGTGGGCGACTCCGGTAAAACGTTTGAGGGGCTGTTCTGGGATACCTTTCGGCACATGCGGTACAACATTAACGATCTGAATACGGATTATTGTTATGTGTTTGAGCTTTGCTCTCCAGATAACCGCATCGTTGTGAAATACGACGAGCCGATGTTGCGTTTGCTGGCAGTTCGTGATCGCTCGGACGACTTCAACGAACTGGACCTCAAGTGGTTCAACCGCCACTGGAGTGTTGCGGAAGGTTTCCTTCTAACCGGCCCGGATGCGGTTTTCGCAGCGGCTAACGCTCGCGGCGCTGACCACGAGGGTTTCATCGTGTCGGACGCAAACGGCAACCGAATTAAAGTGAAATCTGACGTTTACGTTCAAATGCACCGTGTTCGGGGTAATGGCGAGCCGGACTTCTCCGAGCTGTTCTTGAACGATGATCTGGAAGAGTTCCTTCTGCATTTTCCTGACTATCGCGAGAAGTTTGACGACCTCGTTGACCGCCTTGACGATATTTCGTGGTTTGTTGAGGGTTTCGTAACGGTCTACAGCAAGTACTCTCAGAAAGATTTTGCAGGAATCGTTCTTGAGAACCACCCGAAAGTTTCTAGTGCCATGTTCGGTGTCCGCTCGGGTAAGTACGCGAACTTCAAAGAGTTTGTGTCGCAAATGAAGCCCAAACAGCTGGACGCCCTGCTGGGCCTGTGAGGGCGGTTAACCGTACCTTTCAGGGCGGTCTGCCCCCTTTCGACTTTGGCGAAAATGAGTTATGCTTATAGTATGGAAATGAATCAAGTGAAAAAACTCTCTCCTTCTGCCCTAGCTGTCGAAACTGCCGTTAAAGAAGTCTCGTGGGACTGGGGCAACATGGATCAGGCAAGCCCCAATGTAATCGCTGCTGCTGCCCTTCGGGCCGCTGCGGATCAAGTGGAGCCTATTGAATACGAGGTCATTGATAATCTTCAGTACGAAGTGAGGAGTCCCGTTCGCGATGCACTCCTCGCCATCGCAGCCGAACTGGGCTAGGGTTATTTCAGAAACAAACTTACGACACACAATGAACATCACCGATCTTACCGCTTTCTGCAAAAGCTGGGGCGAGCTTTCGCTGCCCTTCCACTTGAATAATTTCGTCTACGCAACTGACGGAAGTCTCGCCGTTCGTATCCCTGTCGAAAACTTTGAAGGTCCTTTGCCTGAGAATGGAACTCGCGACGTTGCGCGTTATGCGGAGAAGTTAGATGGTTACTTTACCGCCGACCTCAGCGGCCAAGAGTCCCATACCCTGAGCGACTTTGACTTTGATTTGGGGACCGAGATTTGCACCCATTGCGAAGGCGAGGGCAAACTTTACGCCTGCGTCGAGTGTGAAGGATCGGGAGAAGTATCTTACAGCACCGACTACCACGATTACGAAAATGAGTGCTGGTCTTGCAATGGAGGGGGTTACTTCAGCAAGTCCCAGTGGGAAGACGAGTTCCGACGTAGTGACATCAGCTTTGCTGACACTGAAGAATGCGAAGAATGCGGTGGCACTGGCGTTCAGCATGGAAACCCCGGCATTTACATCGGCGGGCTTCGCTTTCAAGGGAAACTCCTGAAGAAGTTCATGCAGTTTGAAGGAGCAACCATACACACAACCCCCCTCCCCGACATAAATTCTATTTCAGGGTACACCAGTCTTAAACCCGCTCCCATTAAGTGGGAAAAGGGTGAAGGCATTCTCATGCCGATGCGCAGCTGAGAGTAAATTGCGTCAAGGTACGGGAAACCGCCCTCAATGGGGCGGTCTGCCCCCTTTCGAAAATCGGCAAAACGCGCTATAGTAATTACATGATGAATCTCTCACCCGAAGCCGTCGCCCTGACCGCTGCTTGCCAACTCCACTCTGACCTGCTGTACGACGATGGCTTTGCAGGTTACGATGGAACCAAGAGCCAGTTTGACGAACTGTACGCCGAACTGTTTATTATCGCTCGCGACGAAGTCAGCCTGGAAATTGATCCTGTTGATCAAGTTGTAGACACCTTCTACGATTACCAGACGGAAATTGCCTCCGGCGATCGCCCGTTCGACTGGTTCCAGTTTCACTGAGTAAAATAATGTCTTACGCACTAATTGGAGATCTGCACTCGCAGATTGCGCCTCTGAATCAAGCTCTTGACTACTGCGTTGCGAATAACCTTCGCCCTGTCTTTCTGGGCGACGTGTTTGATTCCCGTTGCGAACTGAGCAACTCGGTTGAAGTCTACAACACCCTGCGTGAAGCGCAACGTAGTCTGAACGCAGTCATTCTGCGAAGTAATCACCAAGATAAACTCGAGCGGCTGATTCGTGGCAATAATGTCTTCCGTTCGCCAGAATTGCTCCGCACGATTGAAGATTTTGAAAAATCCAACAAGGACCTGTCGGAGGTAGGCGGTTGGCTAGAGACGATGCCCTACGGATACTGTTTTCGTGATAGTTCAGATCAGGAGTTCAGATGCGCCCATGCGTACTTCCCCTCTTGGCAAGAAGTTCCGCAGGATTTCGAAAATCTGTCGATCTTTGACGTGACTCGCAAAGCGAAACAGCTGATGATGTACGGACCGAGTCATAAAGATGGCAACGGTCGTGTATTCTGGTGGGAGCGACCGAGCGAAAGGTCGTGGACCCGCGTGGCCGGACACTATCACGTTGTTCATTACAGCGAGACTAACCTGGTCCTGGACGCCGGTTGCGGCGGCACCAATCGCTCCTGGTTCTGCGACAAAGAAGTCGCCCTGGTGCTCTATGACGTGGACCGGAAGCGGGGAGTGGAGTTCCGGTGATAGGGCGGTTTCCCTCCCTTTTAGGGCGGTCTGCCCCCTTTCGAAAACCCGGAAAATGAGTTATGCTTATAGTATGGGAATGAAAAGAGCCAACCTGGAGTTGATCATTGCCTCACGCCTCGAAGACATGGCCGACAGAGTCGAGTTTCATCACCATCGGGGAAATCACTCCGAGGCAAACCTCCTTCGCAGAGAAGGATTAGAACTCGCTCAAGCCTATGACGATAGTCAAACTTTTCTGTTTACCACTGATTTGAAAAAATCTCGATGAAATCCACCCTCTTCTGTTTGTTCTCCCTGGCCCTGGCTCAAGTAGCCCTGGCCCAGAATGTCCCGGTTCTGAAATACGGCCAGTGCCCCGTGCGAACCTCCGCTCAGGGGAATGCCTGCGTCCCTGTTCAAGGAACGCAAGTGTTCTGGAACGGCGGAGCCACCTGTCCGGTGGGCTGGACCCGCTCCGGGCAGTACTGCGAGCGGTAGGGTTTCCCGTACCGGGGAGGGCGGTTTACCCGCTTTACTTCCTCGCCAAAACCCGCTATAATAGTTACAGTTAAAACACTTTCACCAAACCAACCAAGAAAAATGCCTGCTTTCGCTGTTACCAACAATCTCGACTGGACCGTTTCTCACCGTCCCCTCTTCTTCGTGGGCGACCAAGGTCAGCCCGTCAAGTGGGACGAGCGAGTTGCCGTTGTCCGCGACGATAACGGTGCCTGCCTCGGTTCTGTCAGCCCGAACTACGAAACTGTTCAGAACTCCGACCTGCTGAAACTAATCACCCCTATGGTTGACGAGGGTCTGCTCTCGATTGAAAACATGGGTCACCTAAACAACGGCGCTCGTGTCTTCGCTCAAGCCAAAGTGAACCAAGAGTTCAACGTGATTGGCGAGAACTACAGCTCCTACATCACTCTGCTCAACGGCCACGTTGGCAACGCTTCCGTTGCGATTGGCCCTTCGGCGACCCGTGTCATCTGCGGAAATACGTTCGCAATGGCTTATGCTGACCTGAGCGAAAAGTACCGTCATCAAGTCGGTGTGAACGAGCGAGTTCTTTCCTCGACGGCTGTCCTTGACTACGTCAACGGTGCCATGCAGAAATACGCCCAGTACGTTGACAAGCTGGCTACGACCCCTTACAACTCTGTGCAGTTCCGCAACGCTCTGGAGGAAATCTACCGGAAAGATGTCGGCACGATGCGTGACTCTTTCGTGAGCCAACTCAACCAGCTGTTTTACAGCGGCAAGGGTAACGAAGGTCGAACATACTATGACGTTTTCAATGCTGTGACCGAATACGCCTCCAACTACTCTCGCAAGACTGTGGCTGGGCGGTTCAACTACGCTCAGTTCGGTCAAGGTGCCCGTGTCAACCAACGTGCGATGCGGGTGCTGACCGAACTCGCTGCGGTCTGAGCGTGGGGCTTCGGCCCCCCGTTCTCCGAAACAACCAATCCCTCTAAGGTGAAAATGAAACTCGTCGGTCTTGCTTTTGGTGTAATTGTCCTTGCTGTTGCTGGCCTCTTCTTTGAAGCGTGGTTGCTTGGACTGATTCTGTCTTGGTTTGGTGTAACCTTGTCCTTCTGGCAGAACTTTGCTATCATCTTCCTTGCTAACGCTATCTTCAAATTTAACGGATCTTCCAAATGAAACAACAAAACGGATTTATTGACCCTGCCGTCATTGGTATTTTCGCCAGTGTTGTTCTGGTCGGATGTATTATCTTTATTGGCGGCCCGCAGTACAACGTTTGGCAACAGTCACTTGCCGGTAAGGCAGAACTGAACAAGGCAGAGTATACCCGTCAGGTAGCAGTCTTGGAGGCGCAAGCGAAGAAGGATTCCGCTCAGCAACTTGCCGACGCCGAAATCATTCGTGCCACTGGCGTTGCCAAAGCCAACCAAATCATCGGAGATAGCCTGAAAGACAACCGCGAGTATCTTCAGTACCTGTATATCACTGGTATCGAAGATGGCTCTAAGAATGGCAACGTGACTATCTACGTCCCCACCGAAGGTGGAATGCCCGTTCCTACTTTGCAGATGAATAAATGAGGGAAGGGCTTCGGCCCTCCTCCCTTTTCTTTCCCCGCCCATGCCAAACGTTCGCCCTTGGAAGTTTAAGAAATGTCCATCACAATCACCTCCCTACGGGCGGACTACCGTGTTACCTCTGCGGGGAACATGCGAGGCGAAGACGTCCCCTACACAATCATCAACGTCACATTTAGAATTGAGGGCGACCCTCACTACAAGGAATCAGCGAAGAGCGAAGCGGAAGATTTTCGCAAATCTCTTACGATCGATGATCCGGAGCGTTACGAGAATTTTCTTCTGAACTGGGATTTTAACTTTAACAGGAGTTATGATGGCTTCGGTCGTGCGTGGGTTCTTCAAGATCCGCTCTGGCAGTACATCGAAAAGTTCGATACTTTCTGGTTTCGAGAGTGGATTGCTGACAGCCCTGTTACACGGGCCATCATCTCCGAGTTGGAGTATTTTGCTCAGCACAACAAACTTAAGTCGGTTTACCGTCACGCTGACGAGTGTATAATACTGTCACACCTTCGGACCCTAAGTCGTTACTGGGATTGAGATGACGATTGATCTTTATCGGGTAAGAATGAAGGATGGGACCGAATACGAAGGTCTTGACGATGAGGCTGTTCTCCCCTTGATTTCCGGAGACAGCTGGGTCTTCGTTCAACCAATGTCTCTGAAAGAAGTTGTAACCGAGTCGACAGATGACCAATCCGGATTCTCCTGATCAGCCCGAATGTTGCCGAAGAAGTTTCGGTGCCTCCTTGAAAGATACCGCAAAGCGGTTGCTCGACAACCCGAAATTAGCCCCGCGAAAAGTTGCCAGTGAGCGTCTGACGATTTGCGAAGAGTGTGACCATTACCGGAAAGATAAGATGCAATGTGACATCTGTCAGTGCGTAATGCCAATCAAGACCACCTTTTCAAACATGCGGTGCCCGATTGATAAGTGGGAAGAATATGTTCATTGAGCGGCTCTCGTTTCAGGTTAACCCTGAGGCCGAGGAAAACTTTCTGAAAGAAGACGAGAGAATCTGGACCAGTTGGTTGAGACAGCAGCCAGGTTTTCTGCACAAAATTTCAAACAAGTTTGGCGGTAATCTAATCCAGTTCAACATCTTCTGGAAGGATGAGAACGCGAATAAGAAAGCTGCGGGCAAACCTGATCTGAAATCAGTTGAAGCTCGTTTTCGAAATGCGTTGGGACCTGTTTATCGAAGGATTTCAATCTAGCATTAACCTTGCCCTGTTAGCTCAGCTGGATAGAGCACCTTCCTTCTAAGAAGTTGGTCGCTGGTTCGAATCCAGCACAGGGCGTTGCTCCTTTAGCAATCTGGTGAATGCAGCGAACTCATAATTCGCCGGAGGCGAGTTCGATCCTCGCAGGGGGCATTCGGGAGCATGGTGGAATCGGTAGACACAACGGATTTAAAATCCGTAGGGATAAAATCCTGTGGGGGTTCAAGTCCCCCTGCTCCTACTTGGAAAAGTGGCCGAGTGGTTGAAGGCTGCAGTCTTGAAAACTGCCGAGGTGAAAGCCTCCGTGGGTTCGAACCCCACCTTTTCCGTCAGTTGCAAAGTTTACCCACTTTGTAACTCGCTATCATTAAATCAGCAAACACTCAAAGGAGTTTGCAAAATTAATACAAGCACTACTATGACAACTGAAAATCGTGAAGAAGTGGTAAACGTTCTCGTTGCCCGCGTTTGTGAGAATGCTCCCCTAAGGGAATTGGTCCGTGTTTACACAGAAGCCGTTCGCGCTGCCATCTCCCAGATGGATGATGACGGCCTGGTTAACGCCATTCTGCAGGCAGGCTACCCTGACATCCTGGAGGCCTTCGGCTTGGTCCCGTCAGGCGCTCCCGTGGAGCCCGCTGCCGAGCCCGCCACCGTGTGAGGGCCGGTGGGCCTATCCACCGGGTTAGGCTCCCTGCAGGCTGTTTTCGACGGGTAGGGTTTCCCCTACCTTTTTAGGGCGGTTTCCCGGCTTTACGGGGGCCGCCCTTTGAGCTATGCTTAAAGCATGAATAACCCCGATTGGACCACCCCTGCGGAATTCCGCAAGACCATGCTTGAAGAAGAATATTACACTGATTATCCAACTGAACCCATTGGTGGTGGTAATCCTTATTACCGCTGTTCTCATTGTAAGATGAGTGTCCCGGAAATTAACGGGTATCTTGAAAGGCACGCTGAATGGTGTGAGTATCGTATCAACAAAATGGAAAAAAAGACTGACGAGAAAATCCTTGAACTTGCCAAATCATCCGGATTAGATAGTTTCACGGGTGAAAATGATGGCGGGGAGAACTCTGAGTATTGGGAAGGATGGGAAGATCAACTCTTGAAGTTTGGCAAAGCGATCTACATGGAGGGTTTCACAGTTGGTTTTGACGTAGGAGCCACCTATTCCCTGGATGTGGCCGGTTAACCGTACCTCGCAGGGCGGTTTACCCCCTTTCGAAAACAGCCAAAACACGCTATAGTTAAAGCATGAATAAAATCGTTTGTCACCTCGGCGATCCCCGCCAATCCAAGCCCGAAACTCTGCAGGAGTACGGCAAAATGCGTGAGCGCATGATTCAGCGTCCTTGGGAGTCGCTTCACGAGCACGAATTCATTCGCCTTGTGACTGAGAAAGGCTGCCCGTTCTACGGTGCACTTCTGAACGGTCGCGATCTGATGGAACTTCAGTTCGAGAAGTTATGCTGGCGCACCCAAACTCTTGTTGGCCTTGACTTTGACGTTTGTTCCGTTTCCGGTACCGACATGGTTCAATGGTTTGAGTTCTTCGACATGAAGCCCTGGCTCGGTTACTTCACCTTTTCCAACGACGGTCGCTTTCGCAACCAGTCATACCGCCTGCTGTGGCGTGTTGAGACCGATCTGAATCTGAGCTACGACGAATGCTCCCTTGCTCTGAAAAAACTGCGAAAGCAATCTGGCGACCTCGCTGATAAGCACGCTGCGAATCCGACTCGCATGTGGCAAGGAACCACCAGCGGTTTCTTCCACTATGCTCAGGACGGCAAGCGTCTCAACCTGAAGGAGCTTGCCTCTGTATGACAAGATACACTTTCGGCCAATACCTGGTGGGCGCAGAGGCTTACTATCAGGAGCACAAACAACATCTACGTCTTGGGCAAGCATACATGAACTATCTTGGACAGGTAAACAAAGACCTTTTTCACGCTGTACCTTGGGACTTGGACCCTTACTATCAAGACAAGTTTGTTCCGACCTTTCTCGAATGGCTGAATCAACGTTGGAGTGTGCAAGAATGACTGAACGCACCGTAACCGTCAAGCCACTTTCTTTGAAGGCGAAGAATCGCCTGGCCAATATTATGGACAACAACCCTGTCTGCACCGTTCAAGGAGATACTGGTAGCGAGCTTTTCCTTGCGTCAGCGAATCGCAAATACTTTTTCTGGATGAGTACCCGAACTGGCTCAAGCCGTTTCGGTAGCAAAGTCGATGGTCACTGGGAGATAGTTAATGACTAAATGCACCTGCTCCTACCTCAAAATAGGAACCAAAACCTCCGACACCAAAAACCTCAATCCAGAATGCCCCTTGCACGGATTTGAGAGTGTGTGCTACAATAGTCCAGAACAAGTTAAGAAACGAGAGGAGAGGTCTCAACGACTTCGGGAACTTTATGATACTGCTCGCAAAGCAAGGGAGAAAGTGAATGAGACAACTTGAAATAAATTCCCGATGGAAGCATAAGACCTCTAATGATGTTTATGTCGTAGTGGAACAATATACACACAGAGTTGTTCTAAAACACGAACTTACTGGTGAAACAATTAAACTTACTATAGGACATCTAAATCCCCAAGGTTTTGATGAATATCAAGCACTATGATTGCGTTTGCTATTCGGAAATAGAGAATGGG
>Ga0209085_1002526_pt1 | contig 10395 bp, 5 predicted proteins | sample C_131016_EF_Meta_FD_187310 | JGI IMG/M metagenome (GOLD analysis project Ga0209085, IMG submission 187310) | Freshwater microbial communities from Lake Croche, Canada to study carbon cycling - C_131016_EF_MetaG (SPAdes) (version 2) | ecosystem: Environmental > Aquatic > Freshwater > Lake | place...
GTTTTCGATAACAACGATTGAGTCATCCACCACACGACCAATAGCAATCGTTAGAGCGCTAAGTGTAAAGAGGTTAAGTGAATATCCAAATCCTGCAAGACCGATAAAGGTAACAAGCAGTGAGGTAGGAATTGAGATGGCAGTAACAAGAGTAGAACGCCATGACCTTAGGAAAATCAGAATGATAATGATTGCAAAGAGTAGACCTAGCTCTCCTTCGTGGATCAGGTCATCAATTGACTTTTCAACAAATGGTGCCTGGTTGAAAGTTTCCTTGATTGTGACATTTCCACCAAGCTTGGTCTTTAGGTCTTCTTCTAAAGGCTTGATTGCTTTAGAGATTGAAACAGTGTTACCTTCTTGAGTCTTGGTAATAGAGATTGCTAGAGATGGCTTGCCATCAACTCTGGAGATTGAAGCAACAGGAGCAAGCGCATATTTAACGGTGGCAACATCGCCAATAGTCAGAACTTTTGCTCCTGGCATTGTTGACTGAAGAGGAAGTGACTTTAGAGCAGCAACAGTGTCAACCGGAGTTCCAACTTCTACAGTTATCTGTCCTTCTTTATCTTCTAGAGTTCCAGCAGGGAAAACGAAACCGTTTGTCTTTAGAGCTGTTGTGATTGATTGAGCAGATAGACCATTAGCTGCAAGAACCTGTGGACGAAGAGTTAGGTTGATTTGGTAATCACGAATACCGCCTACCTGAACGGTTTTAACTCCGTTGATCTTCTTGAAGAGTTGATCTGCAACGCTTGGGAGAATTTTCCCTATTTGGGTGTTGTCACCACTGTCTGATGCAACGCTCAAGATAACGACAGGAATAGCGCCAAGCCCACCTGCGATTACATTTGGCTTCGCTTCGCTAGGAAGGGTTGACTTGACTGAGTCAACTGCGTTGTTTAAAAGTTCTGAAACCTTGGCTGAGGTATTGCCATACGCAAATTCAACACGAACAGTTGAGATGCCACTCTGGCTAGTTGAAGAAGTAGTGGTGACACCTTCAAGATTTGCCACTGAGTTCTCGATCACACGGCTGATCTGTGAATCAATAACCTCAGGAGAGGCACCTGGATATGTTGTTACGATCGCTGCTTGAGGGAATTCAAGAGAAGGGAATAGCTCCTGCTTTAGTTGTCCAACGGAAATAAACCCAAAGACAGAAAGAATCACTGTGAACAGGGCAATAACCGAACGGTTAGCAAGGCTTAATTTGGCAAGGCGAAACATCTAATCTCCAACTGGTTGTATTTATTTACCTAGGTAAATAATAACTGCTCTAAGCAGATATTTCGAGTCTATCCACCCAATTTCTAGGCATTTCAGACCATGCACAAATCCTGGTTATTAGTTGGGCTTCCCTAGCAAGCATCTCAAGTCTCAGCCAAAGGCCATTCGGAGCGCCCTCTCGGTAGAATTAAGGGAACATCTGGAGTGGAGTAATTCGTTGAATCAAGTTTCTTTTAGGTCTATTGAGTCTGAAGCTCTAGTCCCAGCACAATGGAAATCACTAGCCGATGGCACCTTGAGTGTCTTCAACATGGCACTGGTTGGCATAGGGGAGAACTACCTAGCCGCATACCGCTTCGTTAGCGGTACTGACCTAAAGCGCAGAATCGCAACCTGCGTTCTCGATAAAGACTTGAATGTAGTTCCAGGTTCTGCCCAACCATTCTCAGATCACCTGAGCTTTGCTTCAGAGTCCATCTCAGAGCAGAGTAAAGATTGGTTTGCCGACCCGAGACTCTTTACGCTACGTGGCCACACATACATGATCTGGAATAACGGGCATACTGCAAACGAGCCGAACCAGCAGTTCTTAGTTAAGGTTTCCAGCGAGACTGGTTTGCCTATTGAACCTGCCAGAGAGTTGGTCCTTAGAGCTTCTAGAAGGAAGACAGAGAAGAACTGGGCTTTGTTTGAAGCTGAGGGCCAGATTTGGGGTGTTTACTCAGCCAACCCTCACCGCATTTTGAAAGTCGACCTAGATTCATCGGCAACTGAAGTTCTGTGTGACATGGACAACCTAACCTCTTGGAAGTCTAAGTACAGCCAGATATTTGGTGCGCTCCGTGGCGGTGCACAACCGATTCAGGTTGGCGATAGATTCCTAAATATCGTGCACTCTCGATACAACATGCCTGGCGGAGTCGAGTATGTTCCAGCTATTTACGAATTCTCAGCAACATACCCTTACGCGCCGGTTAGCGAATTACCTCACCCACTCGATCTAGGTTTCGATCCGCACAGTGATCCAAGCGCACATGGTTTCCCAGACAGTAGAGTCACAGATCTAAACCCAACAACCTCTTGGGTTGTCTACCCAACTGGCTTTGCTATCACAGGCGATCATTTCGTAATCAGTGGCGGATTCAATGATTCACACTGTTTTGTGGCTACAGGAAAGCTCGCTCACCTAGAAACTGGCATGACTCCAGTTAAAGCAACTCTGCAACCAAAGATCAAGCCTGTCGGTTCAGTTGACACTGCAAGCATCAAGGGATTTGAATCTCAAGCTATTTCTCCAAAACTGCCGCTGTTCTGGTGGGAAGCTAAAGATCACGTTATGAGCCCAGGAATCCACACCCAGCGATTCCAATCAGGCAATTTTGGTGACGAGGCATCAGAACAACTCGTTGCAAAACTTACCGGTGAAAAGCCAAGGCCAAATCTACTAGGAGAAAGAAAACTCCTTGCTATCGGTTCTGTCTTGCACAGAGCAAACAGTGGAGATATCGTTTGGGGATCAGGACTTAAATCAGAGAACGCGCTAGATAATCACCCTGGCGGAGATATCTTGGTTACAGCTGTTCGAGGGCCAATGACTCTAGATGTTTTGAAGAAAGCCGGTTGGGACACCAGCCGAGTGACCGAGATGTTCGACCCAGGTGTGCTTATGCAATACCTCTGGGCGAATGAAGTAAAGAAGCAGTCAGCCAGCGCTAATCAATCTCGAGGAAAGATTAGAATCCTTCCGCACTTTAGAGATGAAATTGTCTTCAAGCGTTGGCACCACGAAATGCTGGATAGCTTCATCTCAGCAGATAACGATCCACTGACTGTTCTAAAGCAGATGATTGGCGCAGAGATTGTTTACTCCTCATCACTGCACGGCATTATCTTTGCTGAAAGCTTGGGTATTCCAGCGATCTGGCTTGACTCGCCAGGTAAAGAAGGTCACTTCAAGTATCTGGATTATTACGCTGGCACAGGTAGATATGGCATTAAGGCTGCCGCAAACCTGGGTGAAGCGCTAAAGATGAGCCCACCGGAACTTCCTAATTTTGATTACGAAAAACTTCTAGCAACTTTCCCTACTAAAGAAATCGAAGAACTGAAGAACAACTCAAGACCAGGAGTTGAAGATTTACTTTGGGCAGCCCACGGAGTCAAGGACTTTGATCGTAAATTTGATATTGGTTTCTCGTCTGAAATGGAAAACCAACCAGAAGCTACTTGGGTAAAAGGTAATCACGCTTCTCTCACCGTCATGCCGATGAACTTAGGAAGACCATACGGATCTATCCGTATACAACTAAGAAGCTGCGACACCAGACTCAGTGGTGGTAGTCAACAGGTCACCGTCACAACCTCAGCAGGCAGCCAAGCGACAGTTAACTGGGCCAGTGGAGACATGAGAAACAAGGAAGTTGTCCTTCCAATCGACTCAGAGTCTATGTCTAGAGGCTTAACAATTCACCTTGCAGCTGCTAAGAGTGGACCACAATTGAGTTGGAAGAACCCAACCAGGTTCGGCTCAGTTGGAATTGTGAGCATTAGGACTAACTAACCCCAAAACGAGTAGCAGTTTCACAAGTAAACTGATAGTTGCTACAAACTAGCCTTCGTAGCTCAGTGGATAGAGCAAGAGCCTTCTAATCTCTTTGCAAGAGTCCTTAAACCCTTGATACTTCAAGCATATCTTTAGTTTTCATTTGAGCCGTGCGCTCTACGTGCATTTCTGGACCAAAACTTAAGCCAATGAACTATGCGCTGAGTACAAGGTATCTTTCCAGTAGAGCTTTGAGAATTGTACTTTCTTCGGCATTAGAAGAAACTCCAATCTTCTTGAGCAAGATGGAATCTATTCTTTTATGCAGTTTATGAATTTTCTCAGGCATCAGTACTGGGTCGTACAGGTCGCCTAGGCTTACATCTGAGAATTCTTTCCTTGCTTGATTAAGTTGCTGGCAGAGGTCCTCGAGACTTTCTCTTTCATCATTTGTGACTTCAGGAAAAGGAAAGGTGTTATATACAGATGATGCTGAAATTTGGTACCGGCTTTCTAATCTGCTCGATATAGCTTCTACCCACACCCTGAACAAAGTCGACTGCAATACCGCGAATATGTAGAAATCTTCAGCACCAATAAAGAAGACAGCATTATTGATAATTATTTCAGGATCAAGGATTGAAACCGGTATGTACTTTCTCTTTTCTGAAGACACGCTTGGAACGGCAATAAAACGTTTATCAGGTTGAGTTATCGACTCAAATAGTGATGGACGATTTGCTGCTGCGCCTTTGGAACTTTTCGCTCCGCTTCTCTCGCCGAGTACTTGCTGAATCTTACTTTTTAGAATGGGAGAGTTCTTTAGGTCATTTGGGCTAGCATCAACTAGCCATAGACAAAAGCGTTTTTCAATACCATTGAGAAGTTCTTCGGAACCAACCAAGTACCTCAAATATTTCGCTGCTAGCAAGTCTTTTTCTCGTATGTCCTTGGCTTCTTCAATTGAAATGCTTGAAAGGTAGCCACCGTCTCTTGGTTTGTTACCACTTTTCATAAGTGGTACAAAATCAACTAGTGGCTTCTTTCGGGCTCTAACCAGCAGAAACTCGGAATCGATTAGGTATGGGTTTATGCTTTTCGCGATAGACTTTGTAGGTTGGCTGTTTGGATCAGGGTAATTCCAAAGTCCTTTAGCATTGACAAGTCCTTTTCTGCTAAACCCAATAATTACACAATGAACCGCTGCTTTTCCAGGTGCGCTGTTTTCCCATGCGAAAGTTCGATGAGCAAAGGCAATTTCCACATTCAACCCGTCAAGCACACTCCACATTAGAGCTGGCTGGTCACCTTGAGTTATTGAGTTAGTGCTTACCAACGCACTTCTGCATCCAAATTTATCTACTAACCTGGCTGCAATAATAAACCAATTTGTGACGTAGTCTGTGGTCCCAGAACCGGTCACACCATTCCACACGCGGGATTGATCATGCCTTTGGTCTGAAGTTTGAAGTCGAGAGCCAATGAACGGGGGATTTCCGACAACCATAGTTCGTTCATTCATGGGGCAAACTTCGCTCCAATCCAATTGCAGAGAGTTACCTAAGACGATATTCGCTGAGTGGCTAAGGGGGAATCTATTGGCTGCAACGCCAAGCACAGCTTCGAGCTTCATGTTTTCTTGGTGATCAGTTAGATAGATGGCTACTTTGGCAATCTGAGATGACCATTCAACGTATTCAATACCATGAAGCTGCTCAAGCTTTACATGGATGTCATCCGTCACATCAAACAGTGAAGTCTGACCAGTAGTGCCATCTAGCTGCTTGATGCGAACAATGATTTCAAGCTCTAGTTGTCTAAGGCGTTTATATGTTGTGATCAAGAAGTTGCCACAACCACAGGCAGGGTCAAGTATCTGGTAGGTGCCAAGTTCTCTTTGAAGTTCTTTCAGCTTGCCGGAGTTATCCCAGGCTTTTTCAAGCTTTTCTTGCAATTCATCAATGAATAGGGGACCGATGGTTTTGTCAATATTTTCTTCTGTTGTGTAGTGCTCACCATTGGCTCGTCTTGCATCTTTACTCTTGATGTCTTGAAACAGAGCGCCAAAGATTGTTGGGTTAATTGTTGACCAGTCATAGTTACAAGCGTTTATAAGAGCCTGTCGCATTGGTTGATTGAAGTGGATTGTTTCTAAGCGCTCGCTAAAGATTCCACCATTTACATAAGGGAAGTCAGCTAAGAAAGCGTCTTGGGGACCTTTTCTCTGGTCTTTAGGAGTGTCAAGCACAGTGAAGAGAGTTGAAAGGCGTGGACCAAGATCAGAGCCTTGTTCGTTAGTGTCTCTTACTAGGTCTTGGAAGATTCCGGACTTCCACATTCTCGTATCATCAGCAAAGAGACACAACAAAATACGAACCATGAATACGGAAGCTTCGTGACCTTCATAGCCATATTTCTCAAGCTGAACATAAAGGTCAGCCATTAGTTGAGCGGCTTTCTGATCTGCTTCTACCTGAACCGTTGTAGCGACGTTAGTTTTATGGCTAACGATTGCTTCAATTCTTTCAAGGTTGTCTGCTAGGTCTTCAAGCCTGAATTCGTGCGACTTGTTTAGAACGTAATCAACAATGCGAAATCTAGCGAAATCACAAACGATAACGATAGGTGGTCTTTGAGCAGGTGGAAGGCTGAAAACATACTCTCTAGCCTGGTCTTCAGCTGCACCTAGGTCTTTGCCAGCACTTTTTTGTTCGACTAGGAAAGTGTCTTTCCAATAAACGTCAATCCAAGTAGAGGTGTTCTTCTTAGAGCTAATAACCTTCTTTTCAAATTCAACGCCAGCCCCACGTAAGTCTGTGATTCCAAGTAGATCTCTAAAGAACTCTTGCCAGAAAGCTTGAGAATGAGACTTCTCTTCAACGGTGTCTTTCCATTTCTCGGCAAATTTGGCTGCAGCAGCTCTTGAAATAGACAAAGTAGAGCCAGAATCTGGAGTCTGACCGTTTGAGGTGTTTTCAAGGCTATTCATAGGTCTAATCCTAGGCATGACAAGGGACATAAGCCCTTTGTTTGAGCTGAAAGAGATCACTGTTAGTAGAACGGCTCGGGCTTTTTGAGTGTTTTTGATTGTTGTTTATGACACTGTTATCAGATGCTTGCTTGTTCCCGCATGTAATCAAAGTATTATAGTCACAACTAACTTCTGGAGAAAAAATGCGACGTCTTGCCACTATATTATTGACTTTTATTTTGGCGACCTTATCTATGGTTGCACCCTCACAAAGCTCAAATGCTGACAATCCAAGTAATGAAACAGGAACAATCTTGGATGTCGGTGGTTATCACGCTTGTGCCATAACAGTTGATAGCAAGGTTAAGTGTTGGGGTGGGCAAAACGCAAGTTATGCGGCTGTGAATGTTGGGCAGACCTCAGTTCCAGCTGACCTTGGCAGAGCGACTGACGTGAGTTCAGGTGTTTATTGGTCGTGCGCGATTAATGCTGAGCAATTTGTGCGCTGTTGGGGTCAAGACTTCGAGTCAACCCAGGTGCCAAACGATCTAGGCAAAGTTTTACAGATAAGTGCACGTGGACGTCTTTCTTGCGCAATTACTATTCAGAAACTTGCGCGATGCTGGGGCTATTCAATTTTCAAAGAGTTAGACGTTCCAAATGACTTAGGCAAGGTTAAGCAAATTAGCGGAGGCTACCTGACTGTCTGCGTTGTCACTGAGAATTCGTTAGTTAGGTGCTGGGGGCACCGAGACTCTTCCTTTGGAAAATTAAACGTACCAGCAGATCTAGGAGAAGTAACTAGCGTCAGCGTGGGGGATTTGCATGCGTGTGCTCTAAAAATTACTGGATATGTTCGTTGCTGGGGTTCAGAGGGGTATGAAGAATATAACCAAACGATTGTTCCTGCAGATTTGGGCATAGTTAAGCAGATCCAATCCGGGGGAACGCAAACATGTGCCATAACTGAAGCGGATTCAGTGAGGTGTTGGGGTACCGTCGGTACCTATTCGGGCGGCTGGTCCTGGGCGCCAGCTGCTTCTTTTGTACCTAGCGATTTAGGTAGAGTCAAATTAGTCAGCGTCGGGGGTGAGAACGCTTGTGCCGTGACGATACTTGGAGATGTTAGATGTTGGGGCTCAAACAATAGATTCGGCTATAACAATGTTCCTAGTGATTTAGGGAAACTGTACACTCCAGGTCCAATGCCATTGGGGTTAGCTCCTACGCCGCAACTTTCTGGTTCTAAGATAATAGGCAGCTTCGTTGTGGCGCTTCCAGGTTCTTGGGATGCTGGAGTCACATTTGCCTATCAGTGGCTTCGTGATGGCTTTGCTATTCCTTCTGCTACTTCAAGCTCCTACATCCTCCAGGCTTCTGATTACTTGAAGAAGATTAGTGTTGCTGTTACTGGATCTAAAGAAGGTTACATTTCTGATACTAAAACCAGTGATGCTGTTATTCCTGTGAAACCTAATGAGAAGATTGCTTCACTACGTTTTACTGGAACACTCAAGGTTGGTGAGAAGGCTTACGTTGCTCCTGTAAACAGGAATGCCAAATTTGATTACTCATATCAGTGGCTTAGAGATGGTATTGAAATAGCTGGTGCTACCTCTAGAACATACCTAATGGGTTCTGCTGATCTTGGCTCTAATCTCTCTGCAAAGGTATGTGCCTTGTATCTGAAGGATGTTAGCCACTGTGTTAGTCAAGATGCGGGTAGTACTGTGACGCTCGGTGTTCTAAAGAACGTGAAAGCTAACATCTCAGGAGTTGCAAAGGTTGGCAGAATGCTCAACTCCACGCCAGTAATCTTCGACAAGCAGGCAACTGTTTCCTACCAATGGCTTAGAAACGGTGAGCCAATCCTAGATGCAACCAAAAACTCATACTTTGCTGGTGTATTAGACAAGGGAAGTTCAATCAGCTTGAGAGTAACTGTAAGCAAACCAGGATATGAAACTGTAGTAAAAACATCTAACTTCAAGTTAGTTAGCTAAAGGAATCTAAAAAGAATAAAAAAGAGAAACTAGCATTCGCGTTTGTTGCCGTTCTAGCTATGAGTAGCGGTGGATTTGCTGTTGCTCAGTATGTGAACAATGTGAGTAGCGATGAGGTTATTTATGCCTGTGTCACAGGTATAAATGGAAACATAGTAAAGGTCTCTAACACTCGTAAAACTTGTCCAAGAGGTACAACTCCAATTCAGTGGAATGCTGTTGGTCCTAGAGGTGAACAGGGTATACCTGAATCTGCAGTTGCTAAAGGTGATAAGGGTGATACGGGTACCCAGGGTCCTCAGGGTGATCAAGGAGTTCAAGGAGTTAATGGAAAAGACGGTGTGGACTCAGCTAGATTTGGGCACTATTTGCTTTCTCCTGATGGCTACAAGCACTATTTGGTCCAATACAACGGGGTACCAATAGTTGAGAGTGCCAGTAAGTACTGGGATTACAGTGGAGGAATGTCTTCGGCTATGACCACTGCTGGTCCAGAACGCTGGAATTTAGAGTTTTAGGAGCAAGAAGGTTGCGTAGGAGATTTATATCTTGCAACTAGGTCTTATCATTCCTATCCTGACAACTTAGCGTTTGCATCACCTGTGGATGAATACATTCGCAACCAAACTTTCGACACGTCACCAATGAAGGGCTATTCTTTGGCACCAGATAGCGCTCAAAACGCATAGAAGTTCAAGAGCTTTAGAGTGGGAGAGTATTCCCAAGGAATTCCTCAGGGGGGTTTGTATTGCCGTGAGTCCTGAAGCGTTGGAACACAGAGGAGGGACGCTAGAAAGTGGCTATTTTTACAAAGCTACTTTGATAGGTCTTTCCCCTGACCTAAGTGCTTCTAGGGGTTATACAGTTCACATTGGCTAGATACTGCTGTAAATCGGCTTTGCTCAAAACAGCTACTGCCTAAATCAGCCCACACCTAAGCATTAGTAACACCTGGTTACTCGCTATTTTCATCCGAACTAACCGGTGCCATTTTTTGATTTTTGCTTTCAAATAGGTATTTCAGGTCTAAGAAATTTTTATTGTTTTGATTCTGATCGATAGTTTCTTGAATTGCTTTGATGCTTTTCTCATATTTTCTGATGGTGGGATATGAAAGAGTTATGGTCATTCTTGCTTGCTTCATTTGTAGGTAAGTCACAATAGATTTTCCAATTGTGGGTTGTAAGTCAAGAATGGCTTCTATTAGCTGCTGAGATACCTGGACAACCTCAAATCCAGCTATACGCCATCTTTCTACAAGCAGTAGCCAGATGCTTGTCCTGTTGATTTTGGCAAGCTTTATGCCTTTCCTTATCAGGTCCTATATAGCTAGCCTGATATCTCTTAGAAGGTAACTTCCTAATAGTTCCCCAACTACTTCTTGCCAATTGTTGCTCCTTAATTTCGTGCACTCTACGTGCATTTAAGGATTTACCTTGCAAGGTATCTAACGGCATTTGCTTCCACTTGATAGACTTAGTCAAATAGCCGTTTTGCCTAGTGTTTATTGCACTAAGGCGTTGTTTCGGCTAGTTGCCTTCGTAGCTCAGTGGATAGAGCAAGAGCCTTCTAATCTCTTGGTCGCAGGTTCGATTCCTGCCGAGGGCGCTCTAATCTTTAATCATGGTTGATTGGTCATTTATAGATAG